>Ga0207701_10000832_pt1 | contig 32780 bp, 29 predicted proteins | sample KBSSwiSSwithPhiX_FD_184294 | JGI IMG/M metagenome (GOLD analysis project Ga0207701, IMG submission 184294) | Switchgrass rhizosphere bulk soil microbial communities from Kellogg Biological Station, Michigan, USA, with PhiX - S5 (SPAdes) (version 2) | ecosystem: Environmental > Terrestrial >... | reverse complement strand
CCTCGTGACTTTTAATGTCTATCTTGAATCGCAGGATCGGCTCGAAGCTTATTTGGCGCGACTTCATAATATCGCCGGCGATCGACCTTTGCTCATGAGTGAGATCGGCCTCGATAGCTTGCGCAACGGCGAGACCACGCAAGCGCATGCACTCGACTGGCAACTTCGGACAACTTTCGCTAGTGGTTGCGCCGGCGCTTTTATATTTTCCTGGACTGATGAATGGCATAGAGCGGGCGCCGAAGTAGAAGACTGGGCCTTCGGCATTACCGCTCGAGACCGCCGCCCGAAACCCGCTCTCAAAGCGGTGCGCGAAGCGTTCACGAAAATTCCGGTCGCAAAGGAATTGTCGTGGCCTAAAATTTCCGTCATCGTTTGCACTTTCAACGGCAGCCGAACCCTCTCGGAATGCTTGGAGAGCTTATTAAGGCTTGATTACCCCAACTACGAAGTTATCGTAGTAAACGATGGCTCAACTGACTCCACACCTGAGATTGCTACGAGCTCTGGCTTCCGCGTGATCACAACTGAAAATCGAGGACTCTCTTCCGCTCGCAATATCGGACTTAATGCAGCGACTGGCGAAATTGTCGCATATATCGATGATGATGCCTATGCCGACCCGCACTGGCTGCGATATATAGCTGGCACGTTCATGAACACACGCCACGTGGGTGTCGGCGGGCCCAATATAGCGCCTGCCGCCGACGGGCCCATCGCTGAGTGTGTCGCCCACTCTCCAGGAAACCCAGTGCACATCCTCCTGTCTGACAGTGAGGCCGAGCACATTCCCGGTTGCAACATGGCTTTTCGCAAAGTCGCCCTCGAAGCGATCGGTGGTTTTGATCCGCAATTTCGCATCGCGGGTGATGACGTCGATGTATGCTGGCGGCTGCAGCAAAAGGGCTGGACTCTGGGATACAACCCGGGAGCAATGGTTTGGCATCACCGTCGTAATTCGATTCGAGCCTACTGGAAACAGCAGTACAATTACGGCAAGGCAGAATCTTTTCTCGAAAAAAAATGGCCGGAGAAGTACAATCTCGCTGGTCACGTCACATGGGCAGGACGCGTTTACGGAAATGGGCATCAATACAAAGCATGGAACCAGGGACGCATTTATCACGGTGTGTGGGGTAGCGCGCCTTTCCAGTCTATTTACCAAGGACCAGCCGGTGCATTGGAATCCTGGCTATCCATGCCGGAATGGTACTTGGTCGTCGCCGCGCTTACGCCGATTTGCGCTCTTGGTTTTCTCTGGTTTCCATTATTCTACGCTCTGCCTTTGTTGATCCTCGCGCTTTACGCACCAATTTGTCAGGCCGTGTTGAGCTCATTACGCGTTAGTTTTCCAGCATCAGGAAGGTCGCGCTTGGAGTTGATCAAACTGCGCAGCGTGACCGCATTGCTTCATCTACTCCAGCCTTTGGCGCGGCTCACTGGACGGATCCGTTCGGGACTGACTTTTTGGCGCTATAATGCGTCGGGTTTTACCGTACCGTGGCCGCGTAAGTTTGCTGTCTGGACGGAGCACTGGCGCGATCCCAATCAAAGGCTGGAATCATTCGAGGCGGATTTACGTCGAGCCGCGGCTTCTATTCGACGTGGTGGTGATTACGACCAATGGGATTTGGAAGTGCGCGCGGGGTTTCCTGGCGCCGCGCGGTTGCTGATGGCGGTTGAGGATCACGGCGCGGGCAATCAATTCGTCCGGCTCCGGCTGTGGCCCAGATGTTCCCTCTTTGAAATTCTTCCTCTGCTTTTTGTCTTTAGTCTTTTTGTTCTGGCAGCATTCGATGGTGCGTGGGCCGCTTGCTTCGTGCTAGGTCTCTCAAGCATTTTTCTAACGACGTATATGCTGCGCGGCTGTGGGAGCGCGATCGCCGCAGTGGTTAAGACCTTTCAGCGCTCGGACGCGATTCAAGATGGAAAAAAAGAAATATACTAATTTCGACCTGTACCGTCGCTTACTGATCGAGGCCCGGCCCTATTGGCCGCATATCGGCGCGCTCTGTTGTGTGACGTTGTTATCGACTCCGCTTGCGTTGCTGATTCCCTTGCCGTTAAAAATCGCCGTCGACAGCATCATTGGCTCTCATCCGCTCCCCGCGTTTTTACAACCGTGGATACCGAACGCACTCAACAGCCCACCCAATGGGACGCTTTTATTTGTTGTTGTCCTGATAGTCGTCATCGCTCTCTTCACCGGCCTCCAGCGGCTCGGAACTCTGTTGTTGCGTATCTACATAGGTGAAAAACTCACTCTGGCATTCCGAACCAAGCTGTTTGATCACGTGCAACGTCTGTCCGTTTCATATCACGATGCGAGAGGTAGTGCTGATTCAGTGTACCGAATCCAGAATGACGCTCTCGCGATCCAGTGGATCGCAGTTGACGGAACCATTCCTTTTATTGCGTCCGCAGCGACGGTCGTCGGCATGAGTTACATCACCGCGATGCTCGATTGGCAACTAGCTGTGGTCGCCGTTGCTATTGCACCGATTCTTTACCTCGGGGCGCGAACCTTCAACCCGCGCCTTCGTGATCACTGGTGTAACGCCACCCATTTTGAAAATTCCGCTTTCTCGGTTGTGCAGGAAGTGCTCAGCGCGCTTCGCGTGGTTAAGGCTTTCGGCCAGGAAGAACGCGAACGCGACCGCTTCGTGCGCCATTCGAGCGAGAGTCTTTCGGCGCGCGTTCGCGGCGCCTGGTCAGAAGGCGCGTATGACGTTGTCATCGGAATTACGACAGCAACCGGAACTGCCGCCGTTTTATTTCTGGGTATCCAACACGTCCAATCAGGGACACTAACGTTGGGCACTTTGATGCTGGTCACGTCCTATCTGGCGCAGTTATTCGGCCCCCTCAACTCTCTTAGCGAAATGACATCGCGTACCCAAAGATCACTCAGCAGCGCGGAGCGCGCTTTTTCGCTTTTGGATCAGGCGCCAGACGTAGTGGAAAAGAAACATGGAATTCCCCTATCCCATGCTGAAGGAGCGGTTACGTTCCAGAATGTCTGCTTCGCATTTGATGGGGAGCACCCGGTCTTGCGCGACATCTCGCTTGAAATCAAGGCGAAGACCCGGGTGGGTATCATGGGTATGACCGGGGCAGGCAAGTCAACGCTCGTGAGTCTGTTGACGCGGTTTTACGAGCCGACTCAAGGGCAGATCCTGCTTGATGGAGTTGACCTACGAGACTACAAGCTCGCGGACCTTCGTCATCAATTTGGCATCGTGCTTCAAGAATCCGTGCTGTTTTCGACGAGCATCGCCGAGAACATTGCCTATGCACGTCCCGACGCTTCGGAACGTGAAATCATCGAGGCTGCAAAAGCGGCTCATGCGCATGAGTTTATCGCCCGGCTGCCGGACGGGTACGCTACCCTGGTTGGCGAGCGCGGGATGCAACTATCCGGCGGAGAGCGTCAACGAATTGCCTTGGCTCGAGCTTTTCTCAAGGATGCTCCAATTCTTATCTTGGACGAGCCGACGAGTTCCATCGACATAAAGACGGAAAAAGAAATCATGCAGATCATGGAACGTCTCAGCATCGGCCGAACCGTCTTTATCATCGCCCATCGCCTCTCCACGCTAAAACACTGCGATCTGCTCCTTGGCATCGAAAAAGGACAACTCGCTTTCATAAGATCCGATGTTGCAAAGGCCATCGGAGATCCATTCCCATTCGCCGCAGTTCGTCCTCATGCCGAAAGGCGAAATTTGGAAGCCCATCTCGTCCAGCGCTAACGCTCACGAAAGAGATGAGTATCACGGTTTGCATCGCGCCCGTAAGAACGCTGGAGTACCCGGAGGGCGGTGGTCATCTATGGGAGTATTTGAATTGGGCGCTCGGGCTTCGTGCAATCGGCTGTAACGTAATCTGGCTCGAAGCCGTAGCAGCAAATTCTCCCCTTGCCGAAGTGCAGGTCAATGTTTCCGCTTTAAAGCTTCGATTAGAGCGCTATGATCTCGCCAATTGTCTGGCTCTCTACTCCTCTGACGAGACCACGCCTCTGGATGCGGCCGCGATGGAATGTATGGACGTGGATGCCGCCGCACGCGCGGATCTTTTGCTGGAATTTCGCTATGACACGCCCTTGCATGTTGTAAAGCGCTTCAGGAGATCAGCCCTGCTCGATATCGATCCGGGTTTATCCCAGGCCTGGATCAGTAAAGGACGCATAAATCTGACGCCGCACGATGTTTACTTTACCACCGGCGAGACAGTCGGGCGGCGGGGAACGCAGATCCCGGATCTCGGTTTGAATTGGATTTACACTTCTCCATGCGTGGCTCTCGACTGGTGGCCCGTGCGCGAAGCAACTGCCGACGCGCCGTTCACCACCGTAGCGCACTGGTACGCCGGCGGCTGGTTAGAGGACGACGCGCACGCGCATCTCGATGACAAGCGGAGCGGCTTCCTACCATTTCTTGATATGCCAGAACTTATTGACCACCCGTTCCAACTGGCTCTCGACCTATTGCCTGAGGACGAGCAGCGAATAGCACTCGAGGGCCGCGGCTGGAGTGTGGTTGATGCTCATAGCGTCGCCGCGACCCCATGGAATTATCAGCGCTACATTCAAGATTCCTGCGGTGAATTTAGCTGCGCCAAACCCGCCTGTTTGAAACTCGAGAATGCCTGGCTGAGCAATCGAACGCTCTGTTATTTGGCCAGCGGCAAGCCGGCCGTTGTCCAGCACACGGGCACCAGCCGATTTTTGCCGGATGACTCCGGTTTGTTTCGTTTTCGCAGTCTGCAGGAAGCAACGCGATGCGTTAAACAAATCGTCGCCGACTATGAGAGTCAGTGCAAGTTCGCTCGATCTCTAGCGCAGGACTACTTCGACGCAACGCAGGTTACCGGAGTGCTGCTAGAAAAGGCCTTGTCGTAATCGAGCTATCGATTCGTTCCGGGGCGCAATTGTGGCTGATTGATATGCCACCTACCGCCCGCGTTGGAGACCCTTAGGTCGACAATGAGTAGAAAGTTGCGACTCATCGTTATGGGGATACTCGGACGAACGCCGTTGGCCGGAGTGTCGTGGCAAGTGCTACATTTTCTTGAAGGCTTCCGGCGGCTCGGTCACGATGTTTATTATATTGAGGACACTGGCGGTTGGGCCTACCACCCTCTGCGCACAAACGCCGATCATGAGGCTGAAGATGCCTATGAAATCAACCTGCAATACGCCGTAAGTCATGTCGCTAGAGTGATGTCTTCACACGGCCTCGAGGATCGTTGGGCTTACCGGTCTCGGGTAGATGATCGGATCTTTGGATTATCCAAGACACAAGTCGCGAACGCTTTCGAGAACGCCGACGCATTAGTTAATTTAACCGGATCGACGCAGTTGCTCGAAGAACACGCTCGTGTTCCCGTACGCATTTATATCGAGACCGATCCTGTCCTGCCCCAGATTGAAGTCGCTCAAGGCGATCGGAAGAGAATCGACCTGCTCGCAGCGCATACGCATCATTTCACCTATGGCGAGAACCTCGGCGCGCCGGACTGCGGCGTGCCTGTCACTCGGTTTAAGTATCTGCCGATCCGCCAGCCCATTGTTTTAGATTGGTGGACAACTGACGCACAGCCGGGATTGGCGCTAAACGATCGGCCCGAAGTTCGACCCTATTTCACGACCATAGCGAAGTGGCGACAGCCAGGCAAAGATATTGACTGGAACGGCGAGACGTATTCCTGGAGTAAGCACGTTGAGTTTTTAAAATTCATTGATTTGCCGCGACGTAGCAAACAAGAATTCGAACTTGCCTTGGCGTGGCAAGATGAGAAAGATCAAGAGGCGATTCCGCAGCTGAAATCGCATGGGTGGAGAATTATCGACGGAATTTCGCTCTCGTTAGATACCGCGCCTTATCGTGAATACATCCTTCGCTCACGGGGTGAGTTTACAGTCGCAAAGGACCAAAACATTCGTCTCAGGAGCGGTTGGTTCAGCGACCGGAGCGCTTGCTACTTAGCCGCGGGAAAACCTGTCGTAACTCAGGACACGGCCTTCGGTAACATCTTGCCGGTCGGCCGAGGCCTTTTTACATTTCGGAATATGGACGACATCCTTACGGCAATCGAGATGATTGAGGGAGACTATGACCGACACAGTCGGGCGGCTCGTGAAATTGCGCAGGAATATTTCGCCACAGAGAATGTATTGCGCAGTCTAATGGAAAGAGTCGGTTTGTGAGAACACGGAATGATCGATGATTCGAGATGAGTAATTTTCCTCAAACCGGATCTGCGGCCTGCTTTAAAAAGATGACCGCCTCTTCGTTACGTGTGATTGTCACAGGTTTTATTGGTCACCAGCGTTTGTTGGGCGGCGTCGCGTGGGACTATCTGAACGTCGTACTGGGCTTCATGCGACTCGGACATGACGTCTATTACATAGAAGATTCGGGATGCTGGCCCTATAACGACGTCGATGGTCCCCTACGAGGGGACTGGACGGATTGGAATCCACAACCGACTGTCGAGCATCTCAGCAGGGTCATGTCGGCATTCGGCCTCGATGGCAAATGGGCCTATCACTTTCCGCCCAAGTCTGAATGGTTTGGACTTTCGAGTATAGAACGAAACGCAATCATTGACACGGCGGATGTATTGATCAACGTAGCTGGAACTCTCGAAAAGCCGTGGGATTACCGAACCATAAAGAAGTTAGTTTATATCGATACGGATCCAGTATTCTGCCAAATCGGAGCGGAAAGCGGCGCCGATTCAAAAATCATGAAGCAACGTTTAGATGCGCACGACGTATTCTTTACTCTTGGCGAATGCTTGAGTGCTAACGATGCAATTCCAAATCTAGAGCGCGAGTGGAATACCACAAAATATCCTATTGTCCTCGATCACTGGCGCGGTGACTCACCGAGCGGAGATAGATTTACAACCATCATGAATTGGTCAAGCTATGAGACGCTGACTTACCAAAATGAGCGCTATGGGCAAAAAGATGTTGAATTCATGAAATTCATAGAACTGCCGCGAAAAGTTTTTCCGAGCTCGCTCGAAGTCGCACTATATAAACCGAGAATGAAGAGTTCACGGAATTTTTCGATTCCGGTTCCGCTCGATATTTTGGAAACGTCCGGCTGGAAGGTCGTCGACGCCTCGGAAGTTTGTCCTGATTTTCAGACTTACCGTCGATATATTCACCAATCAAAAGCGGAATGGAGCGTGGCCAAAGGTGGCTATGTTGTCGGAAAATCGGGTTGGTTCAGTTGCCGATCGGCCTGCTATCTCGCTGCCGGCCGTCCAGTCGTTGTCCAAGATACTGGGTTCAGCAAAGTGTTACCAGCCGGCGAAGGTGTAATCGGTTTCAGAACGTTTGACGAAGCTGAAGCTGGCATTCTCGAGGTTGAAGCCAACTACCGACGCCACGCGAAAGCCGCAGAGGGTATCGCCGAAGCCTATTTCGACTCAGATAAAGTGCTAAATCGACTCTTGGAAATTGCCATGGATCAGTAGCGGCTGATGCGATCTTTCTGAGTTGCGATCTGCGTTCCCAAGTTCTAGGAGCAGATTTTGAACGAATTTTCTCTGATGCAAGGTGCTCTGTGATTGGCCTCTGCGCCTGATGGACGCGAAAGCACCCGAGCTGGAGTTTTTTAATGCTCGTACCCGACCGCATGGCCGAATTATGGCAACGTGTAGAAGCAGGAGAAATAAGCAGTGCGGACTGTGTTCGCGAGCAGGAATACTTGTTGGAGCCTTATCGTATCGAGTGGAAAAAAGCCTTGCTATGCCAGGGTGAGACTGATCTTCGCGCAAGTCTCCTAAGAGAAGTGGCGGACTACTATAACGTTTCTGATCTCGCCGAAATTGACCGGTCGTGCAATTGTGCGGTGGACACCTTAAAGTCTGAGTGGCATACAACGGTCGATTCGCGACAACGCTCAAGCGTCGAGAGTTTCTACGAAAACAAAACTCACATCTATGATCTAATCAATTGGCATACGCTGAAGGACGACACCGGACCCTTGGCGTATATCGTAGCGCTGCAGATAGCGCGCGACCAGAATGTCCGCAGTTGTCTCGACTTTGGTTCCGGGGTGGGATCCGGAGCGCTGCTATTGCGCCGCGCCAATATCGAGATAACACTGGCCGACATTTCCACTACCCTTCTTGATTTCGCACGCTGGCGTTTTCACCTAAGGTCGCTCCCAGCGCACTTCGTCGATTTGAACAGTACGTCTCTGCCGGATGCCGCTTTCGATATGGTTCTCGCTATGGACGTGTTCGAGCATCTGGTGGATCCCGTCGAAGCAGTCGAGCAACTCTGGCGTACCTTGAAACAAGGCGGGCTATTGTTTGCGCGCATTCACGCCGAAGCCGACCCAAGCCATCCACAACATATCGCGGAGGACTTCGGTCCGACCTTTACCAGGATGGCGGAGCTGGGCTTCGTCGAGAAATGGCGCGATCGGGCGTTATGGGGACATCTCCTCTTCCAAAAGATCGGTTAACTGAGCAGCGGCCTAATCTTATTGAATCGGTCGTACCGCAAGAACTGGCGTGCTTCGCGCGAATCGGGCGAGCTTTTTTTGAAATCCGGAGGATGAAAACACCATGACCAAACAAAGCCTAAAATTGAAAGAACACTGGCGCCATTGGACGCCCGAGCTCGCCAAGATTTTTTTGCGCTCCGGCCCGGAGGGAAAAACCCATCCCTCACGCGTGAAAGTACTCAACCTGCTCGAAGGTTTGTCGTCTGTCCTCGACGTCGGCTGCGGCAACGGGGTCATGTTTGAAATGATTCAGGAGAAAGGGCTCGATCTGGATTATCTCGGAGTTGATGTCACCGAAAAACTTTTGAACGTGGCGCGCGAACTATTTCCTGCTGAAGCTCATCGCTTCCGCCATCTGTCGCTGTATGATTTAAAAACATTCTCCCGCAAGTTTGACGCGGTTGTGTGCCGTCACGTGCTCGAGCATTTACCGGATTACGTTCCCGCAGTTGAATACTTGTACTCGCGTGCCAGACAGAAACTCATTCTAGTCTTTTTTCTGCCGCCTAAGCCGCTTTCTTCAGGGCGTAAACGGGACGAAAGGTATGAGCGCGATTTCTATAATCATACGTACGATTTAGGACAATTCGTCAATCACCTTTCCACCGAGTTATCGCCCACGCCGAGTGAGATTCGACTGCATCTTGGTCTAGGTAGGGGCGACCCCTGGATGCCGTGGGCGGACCGCGAAAACGTCATTTACGAAGTGATTCGACCGAATCCGACACGGCATTTGAGAGTAACGAAGCGGACTCATGACAGTAATCGCCGCTGAACCAAGATCGTCGGACGCCTTCAGCCGGTGATTGCTTGGGGCAACCTAGTCATCATTTGATGGACGAGACCAGGACGCGAAATAGTTCATCCCATTACATGCGCCAACTCGACGGCCTGCGCGCGTTCGCCGTCGGTGCGGTGCTCATTCACCATTTTTTTCAGCCGCCGAGAGTCGGCGGCGTGGACTTTGCCCTCCTGGGCGTTTGGTTGTTCTTCGTTCTTAGCGGCTTTTTGATCACTGGAATTTTGCTACGGTCACGGGATCAAATTCACAATCGGGGCTATCCGGCCAGCTTGGCGCTCCGACAATTTTATGTGCGCCGTGTGTTGCGGATTTTCCCTTTGTACTACTTGGTGCTTTTTGCCGCCGCGGCGTTTGATCTTGGCGAGGTGCGCGACACAGCCTTTTGGCATCTGACATACATGTCAAATTATCTTTTCTCGACGAGACAGCAGTGGGGACAATTGACGGCTCATTTTTGGTCGCTATCGGTGGAGGAGCAGTTTTATATTCTCTGGCCGACGCTCATTTTGTTTGCGGGCGAGCGATTTCTGCCGAAAATGATTATTGCCGCGATCGCGATCGGGCCAATCTTTCGCACGATCGCGCATTTACTCGATTTCAATTGGATCGCACGCTTGACCGTTTCTCTTGCCTCACTCGATGCTCTCGGCCTCGGAGCTCTCTTGGCTTATTGCTTACATCATTTCAGCGAAAAACCCACGCTTCTCAAAGCCCTCGATCAATGGATTTGTTGGCTCGGCGCACCAGGGTTGATTCTGCTTTTTTGTCTTCAGAGATTAGAAGCCTATAACCTGATCCATCATGTGACCGAGAAATCGTGGTTTATTGAGCCCACGCTCTGGGCACTGGTATTTGTTTGGCTGATCAAACGCGCATCATCAGGATTTATAGGCCTCGGCGGCAAAATTCTCGAATTGAAACCTCTCGTGTACACAGGCAAGATCAGTTACGGAATTTACATATACCATCCGTTTGTATATTTTCTTCTCCCAATTCTGTTTTACCGTACAGGCATCAATTTTTTTCTTCTGCCGCCGCTGCTGCAATTTAGTCTGGCAATGGGGAGCACAGTAGCGATTGCGGCCGTGTCGTGGCGCTTCGTTGAAAGTCCGATCAACTCGCTCAAGGATCGTTTTGCTGATAGCGGTCAGCGTGTACGGCGGAGGCGCACTCTGTCCAGCCAGCATAACTTTCGCTCGCAAACGGCAATATGAGGCTCGATTTTAGGTCTAAATGAATCGTATAAAGCCGAATCCTGACGAGCTGTTGGGATTTTTTGACCACCATCGCACTCTACAATCTCGCTTCGTAACAGCGCTGTTCGCGCTCAAGGCACTAGCCCCCGGAACAATCCTTTTATTCGCCTATTTCGCTACCGGCATCGCGCTGCGGCTTTTCGCCGATGTACCACTGCACGACGATTGGACTTACGCCTGGAGCGTTGAACACTTTCTGAAAACGAGGAAATTGCAGGTTCTTGACTGGTCCATTCACTATCCTTTGGCACAGATCCTCTGGGGCGCGCTGTTTTGTTTGCCCTTTGGTTTTTCATTTTCGGCGCTGAGAGTCTCCACGGTGGTTCTCGCTTGGCTTGGCAGCCTCGCTCTCTATGGAACGTTGCGCGAGGTGGGACGTGCGCGTACCGAGAGTCTCATAGCCAGCCTCGTTCTTATCTTCAATCCCGTATTCTATCTTCTCAGTTTCTCTTTCATGACCGATGTTCCGTTTGTAAGCGTCTCCAATATCGCTTTCTTTTTCATTGTGCGCGGATTTTCCAGAAGAAACATGTTTGATCTGTGGATCGGTTGTTCCTTCGGAGTCGTTGGGTTTTTCGTACGTCAGCTTGCCATTGCCATACCAGGAGCCGTGCTATTGTATGTAATGTTTGAACCGTCTTTCCGCTCGCGACAGTATTTGTTACCTCAATTGGTTACGTCGCTCTTAATTTGTTTCACGCCATATTTGATCGCCCACACGATGGGATTGACGAGCCAGTACACGGGTAGAGAGTGGGTATTGGATAAATGGCTCCACCAACCTGAGCTGGGTATTCCGGGCTTGGTGCGGATTATGATGCACAGCGGCCTTGCGCTATTTCCCATGACGATGCCGCTTATGGGTTCATATTATCGCCGGCTGCGCTTTTGGTGCGTGCTCGGTCTGTTGCTGCTTTTGACGGGCTCCGCGATTTTGTTCACGCCGGAAATTCCCAAACCTCTCGATGGCATGTGGAATTTGATCGCGCTCGGTAAAGAGCGTCGCCTTTTACGCGGTCTTCCCGATCCTGATTTCCTGCCTTCATGGTTGAATTATCCGCTTTTGGCATTCTCGCTTTTTTCCTTCGCCGGCATTGTCATTAAGGTCATCGATGTAGCTCGCATCGAAAAACCATTGCGCCTCTTGGTTTGGTACGCCGTCAGCCACTTTGGCCTTATTATGATTGTTTGGCTCTTCGATGCCTGGGGTTCTGACCGTTACTTCATAGTGCTGCTACCGCCGCTCATCGTCCTGCTCGCGGGTCGTCCGGTGCGATCAACGACAACGGCTGCCGGCATCGCGGCTCTTTTCCTCGTAGCCATGCTCGTGACCTGGAGTGAGACTCAAAATAATCGCGCGGCTGCTGAAGCGCTAGCTTGGCTGCGCAACAGGGGAATTCCCTTTTCAGACATCGACGCAGGATACGCTCTCGATGGCTGGCACTTATATGCTCATCCAGAGAATCTAGCGCCTGGACAGATACCCGAAGGGGATGTTCCCTTCGTGACAACCAATGAGCGGAGACCTTATGTAATTGCGACCGCTCCCCTTGAAGGTTATAAGATGCTTCGTGATTATCGCTGGTCTATTCCTTTGAGGTCCTTAGAGTACAACATCTATGTTTTGCAGGACGCGACGGAAAACAAGTAATTTTTCCGGTGAGTGAAGTTATAGCCGTCCTAACAAACCCGATTCACCTGCGCCTGTTCCATCGAAAAATTGCGCTGTTCGGTGGACTTGTTCTGCTATGCGTCTTTGTGGGCCAGGGCGTCTTTTTCATTCGAGCCAACTCTCAAACTGTCGATGAGGCGACCCATCTTGCTGCCGGTTATTCCTACTTAACAACCAGAGATTTTCGACTCGACGCCGAGCACCCACCATTCATCAAAGAACTGCAGGCGCTTCCGCTCTGGGTCGTTTACAAGTTGCCTTTTCGTCCGGATCTCCAGCAGTGGCGCAACGCGGATCAGGAGCAGATCGGTTTGGACTTTCTGTACAAATCGCCAATTCCAGCCGACCAAATCCTTGCGTGGAGTCGATTGACGAATCTATTTCTTGGCGTGCTTCTGGTGGCGCTGATCGGATGGTGGGCGTATCGGCTTTGGGGAAGCTTGCCCGCAATGCTGGCCATGACGCTCGCATCCTTAGAGCCGAACCTTGTCGCTCACTCTGCGCTCGTAACCACCGATCTTGGTGTCGCTCTTTTCATTTTTCTTGCCGTCTATCTTCTTTGGGAGTATCTGCAGCTTCCAAGCTGGGGTCGCTTGGTGGCAGTGGGCGTTTCCACAGGCCTTGCATTGGCTGCGAAATTTTCGGCGCTGTTCTTGGTCGCGTCACTTAGTCTGATCCTTGCCTTAATCGTTATAGCCGGCGAGCCTTGCGCTTTGCCTGCGAACCAAACTCGAATTGACCGATGGCCAAAAATTGCTCAAGCAGGAACTCTGTTTTTGATTGTCCTTTTCGTTGCTTTTCTGATCATTGTCCCCGTTTATTTCTTCCAAGGAATTGTTCCGTGGGTGACGGGCTTGCGGGAGTTTCTTGGCCATGCCGACACCGGGCACCTAAGCTTTTTCTTGGAAGACTATTCGTATCAGGGTTGGTGGGATTACTTTGGAGTCGCTTTTCTGATTAAAACTCCCATCGGCAGTCTATTGCTGATCGCAGCATCCCTGGCTTTCTACCGCGTTGGGAAACCGCTTCAACGGCGGGATGCAATCCTGCTGTTGATTCCACCGGCTCTCATATTTATTGCCGCTACCCAGGCGAAAGTGAACATTGGCCTACGCCATATTTTGCCGGTCTATCCCTTTTTGTTCGTTCTCGCTTCACGTCTGGCCACGGTCCGCTTACGACGAGAGTGGGCGGTCCCCTTGCTTATCGGCATACCGACGATCTTTACAGCGATTTCCTCGCTTCGCATCAGTCCGCATCAGCTTGCCTACTTCAATGAATTCGTCGGCGGCCCTGGTCAAGGATACCGTTACCTGAGCGACTCGAACATTGATTGGGGTCAAGACCTAAAAGGGCTGAAAAGATATATGGAGCAAGAGAAGCTTCCGATTATCTACCTATCCTACTTTGGCACCGCGCCGCCTGCCGCCTACGGCATCCGTTACCAAAGCATCGCCAGAACAGGTATTCACGAAGTTTCACCGCCCAGCGACAGGGTTCCCTCGGCTACGGCGCGAAAGATTTTTGCGATCAGCGTCTACAACTTGCAAGACATTTCGACGGGCTCGAGGCCGCTGTTTCGTTGGCTCTGGCTGCGACAGCCGATTGCAAAGATCGGCTACTCGATTTTTATTTACGACCTTTCCAATGATTCCGCAGGTTTAATGATGCTGAACGCGCTTGCGCGAACCAGCGCTCCAGCCCTGTCCGCCCAGTCCAACGCATTGAATTAGGCCACGTGAACTAGATTTAGTGTGATTTACCCTGCCATCGTGGCCGGTTGAGCCTGTGTCATCACGCTCGAGCCGCGTCGTGCCGCATCATTTACAGCGGTAACTTCCACGATCGACGATGGTCCTGTTCCGTTGACATGCACCAGAAGGTGGCGACTGTGGAAGGCGCGCAATGTCGCACGATGACCGACGCTAAATACTGTCGTGGCTTTAAGCCGCTCGCGAACCAATCGGTAAAGGCGCGCTTCAGTGGCTTCATCCAGCGCCGAGGTGGCCTCATCGAGAAAAAGCCAATCGGGTTTCTGCACGAGAGCACGAGCAAACGCGATGCGCTGCTGTTCCCCAGGGGAGAGTTGGAGCGCCCAGTGTCCGCCCTCGTCGAGGCGCCTGGCGAGGTGGGGGAGCCCCACTACCTCCAGCGCCTCGCTCAATGTCACATTATCAACATCGTTGCCTGCCATCGGATAACTTACCACTTCGCGAAGTGTGCCAATCGGTAAATAAGGCTTCTGCGGCAAAAATAGAAAATGGCAGTCCTGCGGTCGCCTGATCTCTCCCCGACCAAATGGCCAAATTCCGGCGATGGCGCGGAAAAGCGTGCTCTTTCCCGAACCGGAAGCTCCCCCCAGCAGTACCGTGTCTCCGCGCGAAACCGTGAGGTTCACGTCTGCGATCAGCGGCTGACCATCCGGCAAATCGAGAGCGACATCATTAACTTCCAAATGCGTAGCGTCTCCCTCGGCACACTCGATGCCACCATCAGTCACCGCTTGGATGCGTATGCGCGCAAGCGCCTGCTCAAAACCGGAGAGACGCTCAACCACCGAGCACCATTCAGCAATTGTCTTATACGAGTCGATGAAAAAGCTCAGCGATGTCTGTACCTGGGCGAAAGCACCAATGGTCTGTACGAGCCCTCCCAGTGTAATATCACCCGTGAAATAGCGCGGTGCAGCCACGAGCGACGGAAATATCCAACCTGCTTGCTGATAACCTGAGGTAAAATAGGTCAGCCGTTTCTGGCGCCGCATGATGTCCCACCAGTTCACCACCACCGCCGCAAACCGTTCCCGAAAGCCGCGGAGTTCGTCGACTTCGCCTCGATAGAGCGCCACTCCTTCGGTATTCTCGCGAAAGCGTACCAGGCCAAACCGGAAGTCCGCTTCGCAACGTTGCTTGTCGTAATTGAGTCGCACTAGCGGATGACCAATTCTGTGAGTGAGCCAAGTGCCGGCGATCGCATATAAGATTGCGGCCCATACCATGTAACCGGGCAACATAATCGAGAGCCAACCACTCAGTGGAACAGTGAGCGTTCCAGATAGCGCCCAGAGGATCGCCACAAACGCAACCAAAGCGACGAGCGCACGGAGTCCGCCGATAAAAAGAGTAAGGGTATGGGAAATCAACAGGTGAACGTCTTCGGCGATGCGCTGGTCAGGGTTATCGGTTTGATGCGCAACGAGCTGCATCCGATAATAGGCGCCGTCGGCCAGCCACGCGCGGAGATAGCGCTCGGTAAGCCAGCGCCGCCAGCGGATCTCGAGCATCTGGCTGAGATAAAGCTGGTACACAGAGAAAAACACGATGAGGGTTACAAGCCAAGACAGGCCGATCAGCTGCTGCAAGAAAACGGTACGGTCCTTATTCTGGAGCGCGGTATAAAAAGTGTTGTTCCACTCGTTGATCAGTACACTCATGTGAACCATCGCCAGAGTGAGCACCAGCACGACGACCAGCAGTCCCCAAGCCGCCCAGCGATCTTCCGAGGACCAGTAGGGTCGAATCATCTCCCATGCAGTGGGAAGCAGTTGCCGTAGGCGAGTTGTGGTTAATCCTTCGGTGGGTCGAGAAGTCGCGACATTATCATTTTCCGAACTTTGACCGTTGCCCGCACATTGATGATCGACAACGGTAGAGTTTTTCATAGGTGTTCCGTTAGTCGGCTGCCTGTGCACTGATCACCTCCGCGGCTTCCTTGTGTGTCACTTTTCCGTTTGGCGAATCCTCGATTTCTCGCAGCAAGACGGCCAAAGTCGCTGCGCGGGCCTGTCTGTTGGAAACCACCGAGCCCGCTGTAATACACACGGCATCCCACAGGGGATTCGCATTATTGCCTACAGACTTTCGCCAATCGATTCTTTCGAGGAGTTTGAGCTTTCTTTGCCAATCATGCGGATATTTTTCGAGCAAAGTTCTTCCGATACCCCCGAGCGCACGTAAAACGACAGCGTGAGTATTGATTTTTTCTTTGCGGAGTTCGGCTGCGCTCAGTTCTCCATTTTTGACCTTGTCCCAGTCACCAATGACCCTCGACAGCTCTGTCCAGTATTTGACAGCCTTCTCGAGATTGTCTCTGTAGGCGGCCGAACCCTGTTCAGCAATTTTTTTTCCGAGCAATTCTTCATTCGCCTCGTATAACGCGGAAATGGTAAAAAGCTTGGAGGACCGACGCGGGATCGTAATTTTCTCTTTGTCCACCATATCTCGGAACACCTGGACGCGTTCGGCCACCTCCAGAGTGAGCATGGAAAGATTATCTCGACGATCGTGAAGCATTCCCAATGACTTTGATGTCTTCTGCACGGATCGATTCAGGTCCGAGAACATTTGCTGCAGTCGCTCCGTGCTTTCAGTCTCAAAGAGAAGCACCGAAATTTTTTCTTTCCCAACGGCAGGATTTTCTTTGAGTGCCGCAGCAATCGCCGCGCAGCGATGCTGGCCATCGTTGATGATGAACTGAAGATTTTCCAGCTCCATCTCCAACGTGCCAATTTCCGGGTTGTCAATAGAGGGGATGAAAGTCACAGGGCAGGAGTAAGATGCTGTGATGGACGAGAACAGGTAGCCATCCTCGTTCTCGAGGATGTACCGGGCGATATCGGCAACGCGCGCTTTATTTAAAACTCTTTGCGCCCGCAATTCCGGCGTGCACTCTTCCCAATCGTCGAATTTGAACAGACGAGGAATTTCGGAAAGTGAAATCAAGAGCGAATAGTATTGCCGTCCGCCCATGTTTCCCCGCATCACCGGAAGGCTAACTTTCATAGCTCATCGACCTCATTTCTTAGCGCACTCCTAGATCTCCGGCAGAGCTGTCAACCTATCACTCATACAGCTCTGGATCAAGGAGGCTACAGCTGTCTTTTCAAGAAGCATCAACTCTCCGGTGGTCTCACTACAGCTGTATGGAAAAATCGATACAGCTCATAAGTCTCGGTATATTTAGGGGAATTGTTAATGCTCTCCGCGGTGTGCGGTAAGGATTTCGCCGCTAACTGCCTAATGCGCAGCCGAAGAGTCTAGTCTTTTAAAGTGGCTGTTAACCGAGGTGCCGAAGGACTCAGCTATATTACTTTTGGGTTCGGAACAGCTTCTTGAGGTGGAATCCGGTTCAACTACGATCAAACTTTCATTTTGAACCCAAGCATTGCATCTTCGCTGGTCCTTCGTTGTCCTGTTGGTCTGTTAGGAAAAGTTCGTTGGCTCGCGCGAAGCTCATGAGATAGCGACCCATCACAAGCATCTGGCTCTGGTATTCCATCAGAGATTTTCGCTTGTTCGCAATTTCCTCATCAGAGAGCGCCAAAGAGATCCAGGCTGTTCCTTCCCCAGAAAAGCCATCGGGAGGATTTAACAAAGCCCCTGTACCCGCTCCACTGCCCATCGGCCACTGACGAAAGTGAACCAAGAAAGTGAGGATCTTAGGATCAAGGGTGGGATAATTTTTCCTGTAGGCTTTTAAAGATTTACTCACAAAAAAATACGTTGAACAATGATCGGGGTGTTGATCTCTGGGATCAGCGGCTGCAATCAGCGATGGATGAAATTCCAGAAGTAATTTCTCTATCTCTCGCTTTACATCCTCGCCGTTAAATTCTATGTCCGGGAGCAATCTATCATCAGCCTGCGGACGATCCTCTAGCGTAAACGGAGACCGAAAATACGGGTTCCTGTCAAACCAATGTTTCTGCAGCAGATTACGCAGCCCAGCATCCGGAAAGTTTAAAAACACCATATCCTGCTTCTTCATTCCTAGAACTCGTAGCGCCTGACGCGCTTCCCTTTTGCGCAACTTTCCATAGTTGCGATAATCCTGCGCATTTGGCCGGCCTATCCGGGTTTCTTTCTCGACCCCTTCAGGAAAACCGTCGCCAGTGGTCATAAACACGACTTTGACCGATCCCCCAAGCGTGAGCACCCGTTGGATGAGCCCTCCGGCTGCAAGGGTCTCATCGTCCGGATGCGGGGAAACAACCATGAGTCGTGTGTTCTTAGTTACAAATGGCTCAAGACGCTGCGGCGCGTCTGTTCCGTATGCGCAAGGAGTTAAGATGGCCATACAAATAACAATGCTGAATAAGCATTGTTGCAGTGGATGTCGGTGAAGATCAGGCAGATCGGAACACCGCCCTCGCCGAGACTTAACAGCTCCCTGGCGGCCTTCAAGTTCACGACAGTCTAGCTCGTCAGGGCCATTCACCACCGCCCAGCGATTTTCGTCCGTGCTGCTCAGTGCACGATCCGCCTCGCGGCACTTCACGGGACGGCCTTCTCGGTGGCGAAGAACTCGCAGCGGTTCGCGCGTGGTCTCATAAACAATAATTATTATCAGGCTATACCAGAAGGTGAAACCCAAAGCCGAGGTGCACCACGGCGGATCTATGCGTTGCGAATAACTGACTCTGGTTTTAGATGGACCGCTGAAAGCGATTGGCGGAGTGGAGACCAACAACGACTGACAACTAGGACTTTACTCGATGAAGTCAGATCAGATGTTGAATTTTATGCATTTGTCGATCAGGCGAACGCCTTGCGAGGACTACCTGCTCGTCATTGGGTCATAGAAGCCATGCGGTCCTCCATGCGTGTGAGGCTGGGGACGACGGTTGCTTATCCGTACCTTCTCCCGCTCTATGAACGGAAAGCACGATTTTCTGAGCCGGGCGCGGGACTATGGGAAACACCCGGAAGAGGCACGGGGCTTGCTCGCGTTTCTTTAGAGCGGAGGACAAAATTTATGAGCTCGAATTTAGGCCGAACCGGCAGTTGTGCACTGGTGTTATTTCTTGCGTTCCTGCTTGAGCTCACTCGTTGTGGCTTGCCGCCTGTGACCGGCCAGGCGGCAGAAATTCGCCCCGCGATCATCATTACCGAAGGCAACACCAAAGAGGGATTTCCTTATATGTTCGGTGGCGTCAGCAGCAATGAACGCGAAGCGATGGAAGAGCGCGCCAAGGAGTATAATCTCAAATTGGTGTTGGCCGAAAAGAACGGGCCTTATATCTCAGGTGTTACGGTTACTCTGTCGAGTGTCAAAGAAGGTGAGATTCTCGCTGTAGCTACGGAAGGTCCTTGGTTCTATATTCGACTTCCGGCTGGTACTTACGACATTACGGCTAATTTCAAAGGTCAAACCAAGCGGGTCAAGAATCTCAGTTTGACGAAAGATAAGAAGGTGCAGCAAATTTTTATTTGGGATCTCGGAACACAAGCCGAACCATGAGCATGCGCTCCGTCCTTACGGGACGCGAATAGCTCTGAGCGCCGCTACATCTAAAAACGCGATCGAGGCAAAAAGCTGTACGTTCCCTCAATCGATGACACGTCACAAGGAGGTTTTATGCAAAATGGAGCAGCGGCAAAGCTGATTGCGGACTTCAAAGTACTGATCGAGGATGCCGAAGGTCTGATCAAAGCAACGGCCACTGAAGCGGGGGCGCGTATTGGAGACTTGCGCCAGCGACTGGGTGAAAGATTCGACCAAGGCAAAAACGCGCTAACGAGCGGGAAGAAGAACTGGCTCGAAACGGCCGAAGGTGCAAAAACGCAAACGGAGTCCTACTTGCGCGAGCATGCATGGGCGGCATTGTTGGTGGCGGCTGGAGTCGGAGCGCTCCTTGGATTACTCGTCCGGCGTAAATAAAAAAGCTCATCAAATCGGCGGCATGGTGCTCATGAGACTGGCGGCGGCTTGCGCGCCAGAGACAGCGCAGTATCTATTCTCTGCGCGTAGCACTGCGATTCATTAGTACTGTTTTCTGAGTTCCGCGAGAATTCGACTCAGAATGAGCGGCGTGAGTTGAAAATACAGCTATGATTTCGAATGGCAGCCGTATTAGCTTGCACAATTCTTGGCGCACGCCCCGTATTCATCCGCGTGGAAGCGCGGGATCTCGGGTACTACGTGCGTCTTGAACCGGTTTTCTGCCGAGGTGTCGGTTGAACCATTGGGCCGCCAGACGCGCCACTTCTTGCAACGTGCCCGGCTCCTCAAAGAGATGGGTCGCGCCGGGCACGATCTCCAACTCTTTTTCTACTTTGAGCTTTTGATAGGCGCGCCGATTGAGTTCTAGAACTTCGTAATCTAAGCCGCCGACGATTAGCAGAGTCGGGGATTCGACGTTGGGAAGGGCGGCCATGGCCAAATCTGGACGGCCGCCGCGCGACACCACAGCGCCAATGGAGTTACTGAACGTCGCGGCCGCCTGCAGCGCCGCCGCCGCGCCCGTGCTGGCACCGAAATAACCTATGTCCAGGGATTCGCTCCGTGGCTGCTCCATCACCCATTGTGTCGCACGTTCCAGGCGCCAGGTGAGAAGGTCAATATCAAACCGGTTCTCGTAGCTGGCGTCTTCCTCTCGGGTCAAAAGGTCGAGTAGCAATGTTCCGAGTCCCGCGCCTTGTAGCATCTGAGCTACGAAATTGTTACGTGGGCTATGACGGCTGCTGCCACTGCCGTGGGCGAAGAGCACAACACCGCTACAGCCCGTGGGTATCACGAGCGCGCCCTCCAGGGTTATTCCGTTTACCGGGATCTGGACGATACGCTCGAGCCGCTCTTGCTTAACATTTGCTTTGGTCATTCTCAGACTCCGAGCTGATTCTGATTATCCTGAAAAACATGTGGACGCTACCGCGACCGAACGAAAACGTCGGTAATTCGAATGCGCTGCCTTAGCTCTTCTTTGAGGTCTTTACTTGAACGGCGGAAATCTGTCGAACGACACTGGTGCTGCCGCATTTTGGGCATTTCGGTTTCCTTTTCATCTCCCGATCATATTGCTCCAATGACCAGACTAACTCGAATCGCTTCTTACATTTCTGACATAGGAACTCGTAAGTCGGCATCGTTTACCTCGGTGCTAAACACGTAGTTTTTCAACAAAGTCGGTGCTCAAAGCTATGCTAAACGCGTTCTTCTCACTAAGCCGGTGACGAGGCTTTGGGTGCAGTCCACTTGAGAAGTAGATGAACGATCAGCGTCAGCATAACGAGAAGCACCAAATACAGTAGTTCGGTTTCCTGTGGCATCGGCCGCCTCCTCCTCGGCGATGGCATGTTTTCTCTGCCGTTTAATTTTTTTGCACTTGATCGGCCTCTGTTACCCGTTAGGCGCAAGCCATGTGCCATTGAGTGAAAGTTTTACTATAGACTTTGAGCTGCTACATCAGCGGGTTCCCGGCGCCTTCGAGGAACCGTCGACGATCGATTTTTTCAAACTTGATCCTTTCCGTTGATATCTTTCTCACTCGCGCGAAAGCGGTGCGATCGCTTTTGAGCGGCCAAGCACATGTAACCATAAGGCAACCTGGCATGCGCTATGCGGTCGTATCAATGAGCAGTATGAAGCGCCGCAAGCGCTTTAAAGGGAGGAGAAGCCATGAGATTTCGAGACCGCGAACATGCAGCAGAGTTACTGGTCGAAAGGTTGAGAGCGAACTACAAGAATAAAAATCCGCTGGTTTTGGGAATTCCGCGTGGTGCGGTTCCCATGGCAAAGATCATCGCCGAGGGTTTAGGGGGTGAGCTTGACGTTGTTTTGGTGCACAAGCTCAGCCATCCCGATCAACCTGAACTCGCGATCGGAGCCATCGACGAGGATGGGAACGTATTCGTAAGCGAGTGGGCCGCGGACTTGGATCCTGAGTTCCTTGAAGCAGAGAAACGCCGCCAGCTCGAGGTGCTGCGTCAACGACGGGAGAAGTATACGCCGTTGCGCGCACCGATTGATCCGCGCGGTCGCATCGTGATTGTCGTTGACGAGGGGATCGCCACAGGGTCAACCATGACTGCGGCACTGCGGGCGGTGCGCGCCAAGAAACCAAACATATTGGTCGGTGCCGTAGCCGTGGCATCCACCGAAGCGGCGCGGGCGATGTTAGGTGAATGTGATGCAATGGTTTGTTTGAGTATACCGGCTCATTTTTATGCCGTGGGGCAGTTCTTTGATGAGTTCGGCCAGGTTACCGACGAAGAGGTGATTGCCACGTTGCGCGAGGCCCTGGGAAAAGCTGTAGCAACCGGTTAACTGCCTGACTTCATGTGCGAGAACTTTCCGGATTGAGTTTACTCAGACTATGACTAGTTTGTGTCGATGGGGTTGAGCGTCGCTTAGGGAGGTCGCGACGCAGGCTTTCGGCGTTCTTACTGCCGCGTTTCGTTGAAGAAGTTTATTCACTCAAAGTTGAGCCTCCCGGCTTCTCATAAGTCATACGCTTGAAGAACGAAATCGCTCACGCCGCGTCCTGAATGGGGTTTCGCGCTCTGTGCTCAAGGACCTGCTGCGCCGAAAGGCGTCCACGCCAAACCGGTCGCCACACCGGGCAGGCTCGTAGGTGGGGTTAGAGCCCTTCTGTATGCTGTCCGTTCGACACGCTGCAAATGCATATAAGCTCTGATTGGTAACCTGTCCGCTACCCTTTAATGCAGATTACTGGTTCGAGCCGCGCGACGGTGCGCGCCAAGCCAGCATGATCTGCCGCTTCAACCACTTCGGCCACGTCTTTATAGGCGCCGGGAGCTTCTTCGGCGACGCCGCGCATCGAACGGCTACGAATCAAGACCCCACGGCTCGCGAGATTTTGAACAACCTCAGAGCCGCGCCACTGTCGTAATGCCTGATGCCGACTCATGCTGCGACCGGCGCCGTGGCAGGCGGAGCCGAAGGCGAGATCCATACCTGCCGCCGTACCGGACAATATATAAGATGCCGTACCCATAGTTCCGCCGATCAGTACGGGCTGACCGATGGGTCGCAATGGCTCGTTAATCGCCTGATGCCCCGGGCCAAAAGCGCGTGTCGCGCCTTTGCGATGGACGAAGAGATGCATCTTTGTTCCGTCAACAATGTGATCTTCGACCTTACAGGTGTTGTGCGAGACGTCGTAGAGGAGCGATAGCTCGGCTTGCGGAAAGATTTCCGTGAATGCCTCGCGCACGAGATGCGTGATAATCTGGCGATTGGCGAGCGCGCAGTTGATGGCTCCACGCATGGCGCCGAGATAAGCTTGGCCAACCGGTGAGTAGATCGGCGCGCAAGCGAGCTCGCGGTCTCGTAAGTCGATGCCATACTGCGACGCGGCGGCGGCCATGCGTGTCAAAAATTCCGTGCCGATCTGATGGCCGAGACCACGCGAGCCGCAATGAATACTGAGCACGACGTCACCTTCGAATATTGCGAAGGCTGAAGCAATTTCGCGGTCAAAGATCTTGGCGACATGCTGGACTTCGAGATAATGATTGCCAGATCCCAGAGTTCCCATTTCATCGCGCTGGCGCGTCTTGGCGCGGTCGGAAACTTCGTATGGGCGCGCATCTGGAATGCAGCCACCCTCTTCGACTCTTTGTAGATCTTCAACGGTTCCGTAACCCTGCTTTACCGCCCATTGCGCCCCGCCCACGAGCATCGAGTTCATTTCCTTGTCGTTCAAACTGAGCTTGCCTCGACTGCCGACGCCTGCGGGAATTTTGTGGAACAGCGCATCGGCCAGTCTGGCCTTCACGGCTTGAATCTGGTCGAGGGTAAGCCCGGTCAATAGCGTGCGCACGCCGCAAGAAATATCGAAGCCGACGCCGCCGGCGGAAATGATACCGCCGTTGTCCGCGTCAAAAGCCGCCACTCCGCCGATTGGAAAGCCATATCCCCAATGTGCATCGGGCATGGCATATGACGCTCTCACGATCCCCGGCAGGGTCGCGACATTGGTGACCTGTTCGTAAACCTTCTCATCCATGTCGCGTATCAACGGTTCAGTCGCGAAGATCACTGCCGGCACGCGCATCTTGCCGTGGGGTGCGATCCGCCATTGGTCTTCCGTTTGTTTCTGCAAGCGTGTGGTATCCACGAAAGTCTCCTAGACATCAACAACGCACTGCGCCACCCAGGCGCCTTCTGCGTCTTGCGCCGCCTTTAGCTCCGTGCACGTAGCACCTTTGACCTCAACGGCCAGCTCATGTCGAGCGACGTCGATCGATTCACCCCAGGCTTTGCCCACCAATTTATGGCCGCCGATGTGAACCTCGAAGCGCGCGAACAGCATTGTTCGCGTCGCCATCTCGTAAACCAAAGCATTGAGCCACTCGACGAGTAGCAACTCATCGTCAGGTGCTTCGCATGTCACTTCGACAAGCTCTTTGGCCGCGACGGAGTTAGGGTCGGTGATGACCGCCGTTAACGCGACAGCCGCCTGTTCGAAAGATTCCTCCTTGGAGCTTCCTATGCCTCTTACGCCGATGTCGGCACCGTGAGGAGTGAGCTCCCATCTGCCTGTAGTCATTTGCGTTTCCATTGAACGCTGAACCGAGCAAAAAAAAAATCGCACCGGATCATAGTAGCTCCGCCTGGCTATCACGCTGCGTCTTCGAGACGTCCGGCTCCAAGAATCGCCTGTAATTGTGGCCGTTCGATGACTTCTTTCTCCAGGAGCAGTTTTGCTAAAACATCCAGCGCTTGCCGGCGAGCAAGGAGAATCTCCGTCACTTTTTCATGGGTCTCAGAGAGGATCTTTTTCACCTCTATGTCGACCAAGTGTGCCGTTTCGTCACTGTATTCTTTCGGCCACATGGGTTGGGTCAACCTCGGATCTTCAACCCTGACGGTTGTGAAGGGCACGTTTTTCTGTCCCTCATATTTGATGGCTTTGAGTCTTTCCTCCGAGAGCGCTCGTTTGACTCCGTCTGGCTTGATCTCGCCAGTGATGGTTTCGTGTCCAACGAGCAGGTTCGTGACCAGCTTTTGGTTCACCAATGTTTTAAACATACTATAATCGACGATCTCAGCGTGCGGAGTGAGAAGAAGGGTCTGCAGCACCACAAGCATCGCCAGGGTGATGAAGAAGTACCACAAGGAGAATTGTTGTTTGTCGCCCATGTCTTCTGTCCCAAGCTGCGTGCCGCGCAAAATGATGGCGCCTTTAACTGGCTTCTAAAATGAGAACACTGGTTTCGAGCCATGGGCGGCGCAGCAGATGTCGGCCATAGATTTCCTCTTCTATTTCCCGGCGCAGAAGGTCCAACCGGTGCTCCATCTCGTCGATGCGGGCTCGTATCTTGGAAAACTCCGGCTCATCGAGACTGAGGTAGGCTCCGACTGCGTTTTCCATGTCCAGAGCCATGGCTTCGGTGTGCTCGATATACGCCAATAATTTGTTTTGTATCTCATGTTGCTTGCCGAAGAGACTAAAAAAATATTTTTTCATGCCCGGCTCTATTGCGAACGCGTTAAGCATTCCCCTCCCCGGTGGCAAAGAGAATCGCGTGTTCGACGGTGAATCCGAGCTCTGCGCCTTCGTCGTAGATCATTGTCTTGGGTGTTTGCACCCGCAGCACGATGCCGTTTGTGCTGATCTTGTAATCGATCAGATGTCCCGAGTAGCTGCTGACCACAACCTGACAGCGGATCGCGCCCTGCGGGCTCAAAGCAATGTCTTCCGGGCGTACCGCCAGGATACACGCGCCGCTCAGAGCCTTGCGATCGGAAATTGTCAGCCGGTGACCGCCAAAAATTTCTACTGTCACTCGGTCGCCACTTCGCTCGACAATCCGCGCCGGTACGAAATTCATAAGGCCGATAAAGTCCGCGACGAAGCGGTCCGCCGGGTGAGAATAAATGTCATCCGGAGTACCGATCTGCACGATGCGGCCGGCATTCATAATGGCGAGACGGTCTGACATCGCCAGCGCCTCGGTCTGATCGTGAGTCACGTAAAGGATCGGAATTCCGGTCCGCCGCTGCAAATCTTTGAGCTCGAAGCGCATCTGCTCACGCAGTTTAGCGTCGAGGTTGCTCAGGGGTTCATCGAGCAGCAGCACTTCGGGCTCCTTGATCAAAGCGCGCGCCAACGCGACTCTCTGTTGTTCTCCACCCGAAAGCTCGCTTGGGAAACGGCCCGCCAGCTGTTCAAGACCGACCGCCCGGAGAATTTCTTTGAGCTTTGCCTCGATCACTTCTTTGGGCAGCTTCTTGAGCTTCAAAGGATAGGCGACATTGTCGTGCACTGTCATGTGTGGCCAGATCGCATAATTTTGAAACACCATGCCGATGGGCCTCTCCTCGGTGGGAACGTTGATGCCTGCGGCCGCACAATTCACCTGGGTTTCGCCAATGTAAATTTCTCCGTCGCTAGGTTCCTCCAGACCAGCGACACACCGCAAAACGGTGCTCTTGCCGCAGCCGCTCGGACCCAGCAGAGAAAAAAACTCCTTGTCGCCAATGGAGAGAGTTACATGATCGGCAGCGACAACCTTTCCGTAGCGCTTGCTGAGATTGACGATGCGGATCTTCTCCATAAGACTAAAAACCGGTGACTCCGCCGCTGAGTTTTCTAATGAGACTGTTGCCTGCGATGAGGAGAATCATGACGACGGAAGCAAGAGCGGCGGCAATCTCGCGATAACCGGCATCCTGCATATTGTAAACCACCACGCCAATGGTTTCGGTGCGATGGGTATAAAGAAGAATCGAAACCGTCAGTTCGCGGAGCGCCGGCATGAAGACCAGGATCCAGCCGGCGATCATTCCCGGTCGCGCCAAGGGTAAGATCACATCGCGCAACCTCGGCAGCAGCTTCGCCCCCGAAACGCGCGCCGCTTCTTCGAGCGAATCGTGCACCTGCTGCAAAGTCGCATGGGTCGTACGCACGGCAAACGGCAAATAGATAGCCAGATAGGCGACAAGAATGATCCACAACGTACCATACAGGCTGAGGGGCGGCTTGGCCCAGGCGAGAATCATCGCGATGGCCATGACGGTGTGCGGCACCGCATAGGGAATCGTCGCTAAAAAATCCAGGGCTTGGCTCCCTTTGAGCTTCGCCTTCACGTTCATATACGACACCACGACGCCGATGAACATCGTGATCGTAGCAGCCAAAGCGGCTAACAATAAGCTATTGAAAATCGCCCGCCGCCCGGCTTCGAGCTTTAAAATATAGATGAAGTTCTCCAACGTCAGGTTGGCGAAGCTCAGCGGCGCGCCCCAGTAATGAAACAGCGCCGTCAAAAACATGGAAACTATAGGAATAATCGAGATGAAAAAAATCAAACCCGCGGCCGCGAGCAAGAGCGGGTAGCGCATCGAGCGTAGCTTGAGCTCGGAGGGATGAACGGCTTTACCGGAAATGACAGTGTATTTGCTGCCGCCTTTCTGTATCCCGAACTGAAAGGACATCGAGATCAGCGCGACCAGCACGAGCATGCTCGAAAGCGCGGTGGCGAGACCGAAATCCGGAATCGCCAAGGCGTAATAAATACTCGTGGTAAGGACGAAGAAGCGCGCGCGCATGCCGAGCAGCGCGGGAATGCCGAAATTCGCCAGCGCGCCGATAAACGCGAGCAGTCCTCCCGCCAAAATTGCAGGCAGAACCAAGGGCAACGTGATTTGTCTCATGATCTGGTAAGTGTTCGCTCCCGAAGAGCGCGCGGCTTCTTCGAGGCTCGCATCCATGCGCTCCAGAGCTCCCGCTACGGTGATGAAAACCAGAATGAAATAATGAACCGTCAGGACAAAAACGATGCCCGCGGCGCTGTAGATATTCCACGGCGCGGTATCGGAACCGGAAAGGCGAAAAAAAATCCTTGCCAAATAGCCCTGCGGTCCGAGAAGTTGAATCCATGCGATGGCGGCAAAAAATGACGGCAGCGCATAGGGCAACACCAACAGCGTTCGAAGAATTTTTTTGAACGGAAGGTCGGTGCGGATCACCAAAAAGGCCAACACTGTTCCCAAGAGCATGCAGAGCACGCCGGTGGCTGCCGATACCCACAAGGAATTGAAGAGTGCGTGGTAATACGACGGGAAGGAAAAAACTTTGTAGTAGTTTTTCAGGGAGAAGAGACCGGCACTAATAAAACTCCTAAAAAACACCTGCCAAAGCGGATAAATAACGGCGAGGAAAATAAACAGACCGATCGCTATCATTAGGAGATAGCGCCGGTCGAATTTCCGGGCACTCATCCGCATAATCTTGAGGTGCGCTTTAATTGCTTCGTGTTGTCTCCTGAGGCATTAGCCGAAGGATCTTTTTTACAACACAAGATTCTTCGCGGCGCTCAAAGACAATCGCCTGAAGTTTGTCGTTGTGACACAACTGGCTGTGAGTATTGCTTTAGTGAAGCATGATCTTCTCGAACCTCTCGCGAATCTCGGCGGCATTTTCTGCGGCCCACTCGTACGGGATCGGCATGAACTTGATCTGGCTCGCGGAAGGTTGTCCTTTCGGCGGCGCAACGTCGCCGCGGACCGGTATGACTTCCTGCTTGACTAAAAACTCCTGTCCCTCTTTCGAGAGCACGTAGTCGACGAAGGCTTTGCTACCCGCCGGATTTTTGCTGTTTTTGATAATCGCAATGGGACTCGGCACCGAAATGGCGCCATCCGTCGGCCAAATGGTGGCCAGCGGTGCGCCCTTTTTCGCCAATCCAGCGATGATGTAGTCAAGGGTCATGGCGATGCCGAACTCTTTGCCCGCCAATGCGTCCGCGGCTTCGGAGTTTCCTCGGACCACGGCCACGCCTTTGGCTCGTGCGCGTTCGAACCATGACCAGTTACCGTCTTTCTTTACGAAGGCGGCGACGGTCACAAAGTTCGATCCTGAATAGAGCGGGTTACCCATGGCGGCTTTCTTGCCGAAATCGGGAAAATCTTTCCACGATTTAGGCGCATCTTTGAGCGGCGTTACCTGCGTGTTCACCGCGATAATCATGTTGATCAGACGGCCGGCGGTGAAAAATCCCTTGGGATCTTTGAGGTCCGCGGGGATCGCTTTCGCCTCGGGTGAAATATAGCCGAGCAACTCGCCCCGCTGTCTCAATTCATAGTAGATGGGCGCGTCGGCGAGCCAGAGCAAATCCGCGCGGATACCGCCGACTTCGCGCTCAGCGGCGAGCTTTGCACCGACTTCGGTGCTGCCGGCACGATAGATTTCAACCTTGATATCTGGCCGTTTCTTCATGAAAGCATCGGCGAATTGCGTGGCGAGCGCCTGCGGCACCGAAGTATAGAGCAATACTTCACTCGACTTAGCCTGGGCGAAGATGAGATTGACGTTTAGGAGGATCAGCGCATTGGCAGCAATCCCCAGCAATAGCGATCTACGAAGAAGCTTGTCCACTTCACACCTCGCTGTTTAAATTTGTTGTCAATTGGTCCAATTGCGCATTTAGGAAAGCCGTCGATTTTCGTACCATTCCCAATTCGTCCTTGGGGTTCCATCCCTCGATCACCAACGCGCCGTCGTATTTTTCTTTCAATGCTCGAAGCACCGGACCGAATGCAATTTCTCCCTCTCCCAAGAGCACATGAACCTTGCCCTGCTTGGTATCGCTGATATGAATGTGGGTGATCTTTCGGAGCGCCCGAATGAATGCGACAACGTCCATGACGGTGTGGGCATGCGAGATATCGAAAGTCACGCCGAAGTTGTCCATGTTCACGGCATCGATGATCTGATTGACGATTTCCGGATGAATTACCACTTCTTTGTTGCGCTTTTCCATCGTTTCCATAGCAATAGCGAGGCCCAGTTCTTTTCCTCTGGTGGCAAAGCGCGTGAACGCACTGATTTGCATGTCCCAGATTCCTTCCGGCGCATCCTGCCGGCCGGTGAGATAGCCGGGATGGATGGTGATCACCCGGGCGCCCATTGCAGCGCTCTCTTCAATGCCCTGAAGAACCTGGCGGATCGATTCCTCTCGTATCCCCGGGTTGCTCGAAGTGATATTGAGATCGCCGATGGGGCCATGTACAGAAAGGCTCAAACCGCTGTTACGTAGCTGTTTCACTAAATCCCCTCTATCGTCACGCCACAGATGCTCGCTCCAAACTTCGACCCAGGACACACCTTGCTCACGCGCCAAAACGATTACTTTACCGAGTGGATGGGACTTGAAAAGCAGGCTGGAAATCGCAACTTGCATCGCATCCTCCTGTGGGTTTGCAGCGATTGGGGGGCCGAGATAGTTACGAAAATGATCTTCGTTCACAGCCAAAGTCAAGAGATCAGCTCCGGAGAGGTTTCTTTGTTGGTTCATATTTCCGAAAAGTGCGATGGCATAATCTTGTTTTCGCAGAGCTGCGAGTCTTTCGTCCGCTCGTTTAGAGTTCTTGAGATTTCTACCGACGGCAATGGACGCTACTCACAAGAGATTATTGGGAACCGTCTCGGCACGGTTCTGGCTATTTTGCGTGGCACAAGAGGAACTATAACGGCGGGAGAGCCATGTATAAAAAAATACTAGTGCCTCTGGATGGATCAGATCTATCCGCTACCGTCCTACCATACGTCCGCTGGCTAGCCTCTGCCTTGAAGACGCCGGTCGAGTTGTTGCACGTTCAAGATGTGAACCGTTTGGCGCCCTATTCGCCCCCACTGCAAATTGGCTATTTGGAAAATATTGCCGAATCGTTCTCTCAAGGTTCGGACGTGAAATGCACCATCGAGTGCGGCAATCCGGCAGAATTGATCATCCACAAAACGAGTGCCGAGCCGGGAGTACTGGTCGCGATGGCGACCCACGGCTATACCGGAGCCGCGCGCTGGCTTCTGGGGAGCGTGGCCCTGAAAGCTTTACGTGGACTTCACAGCGACTTATTGACGGTGCGGCCCGGAGGCGGCGACGATAGCGGGCATGCGGAGCTGAAAACGATTATCGTCCCGTTGGATCTCTCGCCCGCGGCTGAACGGGTGATCGCGCCGGTGTTAGAACTGGCTCAGCGATTGGATCTTGAAGTTATATTGATGCACGTGACCAAGCACGTCTACAGCGGACCGCCGGATGCTTTTCTGCCCGTTTTTGGCGCGATTCCCAATTTGAAAGAATTGTGGGAGCACGATACTGCGGTCGGAGCCGCGTACTTGACCGAGAAGGTTACGGAGTTGCGCGGGCGCGGAGTGAGCCGCGTCTCGAGCCGCGTGCTATCGGGTGGCGTCGACGGCGCGGCCGGTGAAATCATCGCAGCCGCTGAAAACACCCCGGGAAGCCTCATTGGCATGACAAGCGTTGGCGAAAGCGGTTTCGGACGCTGGCTCGTCGGCAGTGTGACAGAACGAGTCGTTTGTCATTCCAGAATTCCGGTGCTGGTGATACGGGCGCAAACCTAGGCATGGTCGATACAAGTGGGGAGAGTGCCGGCGGACGCAACACCCGAGACAGCGAATATCAAAGCGTCATCAATGCATGGGCCATGTACGACTGGGCGAATTCAGCGTTCGCCGTCGTCATGGTCACCGCCATCTTGCCCGTTTATTACCGGGAATTGGTGCTGAATTCCGGCGGCGCGCCTGCCGACGCCACCGCATACTGGGCCTATACCAATTCGATGTCATTACTGCTGGTCGCAGTGGTTGGGCCGTTTCTCGGCGCGACGGCAGATGCCATCGGCGGCAAGAAGCTATTCCTTTCCATCGCGCTCTTTCTTGGCGTCTTGGGTTCAGCGGCGCTTGCATGGGTCCGGAACGATAATTTTATACTCGCTTCGCTTATCTTCAGCGTCGCCAATTTAGGGTTTGCCGGCGGCAATATATTTTATGAAGCCCTGTTACCGCACATTGCACGAGCGGATGACCTCGATCGCGTTTCAGCGCGCGGGTACGCGTTCGGCTATCTTGGCGGCGGCCTACTCTTGCTTATCGATGTTCTGTGGCTTTTCCGACCGGATTGGTTCGGTATGCCTGACCGAGCATTTGCGGTGCGTGCTTGTTTCGTCAGTGTCGCGCTGTGGTGGGCTGTTTTCTCGCTGCCGTTGCTGCGGAGGTCCATTGGCCGGGAGAGCATTCAAAAAAATGGCGGCGGCGCCATCGTCAATGGCTTTGTCAGGCTGTGCGCAACTCTCCGGCAGGTTCGCCGCTACCGGCAAATGGCGCTATTTCTTGTGGCGTTTTGGATTTACAATGACGGCATCAGCACGATTATCAAACTGGCTGCCGCATACGGTGACGAAGTCGGCATCCGTCATAACGATATGCTCGTTGCGCTCATTGTGACGCAGTTGGTTGGATTTCCGAGCTCCATTGCGTTCGGCAGCATCGCGAATTTTCTCGGCGCCAAGCGCGCCATTCTTGCGGGCTTGGCCGTCTATGCTTTCATTTCAATTGCCGGGTTCTTAATTCGCAGCGCGTGGCATTTCTTTGTGCTTGCCATCGTAGTTGGATTGGTGCAGGGAGGAACACAGGCCTTGAGCCGTTCGCTTTTTGCATCGATGGTGCCGAAAACCAGAAGCAGTGAATTTTTTGGCTTCTTCAGCACCGGGGAGAAGGTGGCCGGAATCATCGGTCCGGCGATCTTTGGCATGATCGGCCAGTTAACGGGCAGCAGTCGTTGGGGAATTGTTTCGGTAGTCGTGTTATTTGTTGGCGGCGCGCTCATCTTGATGCGCGTGGATGTCTCAGAAGCCCAACGCGTGGCAAAAGCGGCTGACGGCTCGACTTAAAGAAATCCATTTTCATTCCGGCAAGCTCGCATAGCAAGCGCGAACAAAGCGCGGAACCCGACGGCAGTACTCGATGT
>Ga0207701_10000831_pt1 | contig 32787 bp, 32 predicted proteins | sample KBSSwiSSwithPhiX_FD_184294 | JGI IMG/M metagenome (GOLD analysis project Ga0207701, IMG submission 184294) | Switchgrass rhizosphere bulk soil microbial communities from Kellogg Biological Station, Michigan, USA, with PhiX - S5 (SPAdes) (version 2) | ecosystem: Environmental > Terrestrial >... | reverse complement strand
AATGTTCAACCAACTAACCGGACCATTGCCAAGGCTGGCCGCGAATCCGCTGTTGATGAGCACATTCACCTGCACGGCGCTCGCAGCAATGACTGCAGGCCCCATTAAGGTGAGCACTGTGCGCACGCCTTCGTCACGCCAGTGAAAATCGGTGTGATACTTGTAGCCAACGCGCCAAAGAGACGGGAATTGTCCTGCTAATTGCCAGGCGCCACCGATCAGCGTCCCGATTGCCAATCCTACCAGCGACCGTGCACCGAAATTTGGATCAAGCCACCATCCGATTGCGACGCCGCCGATGATTGAACCAAGATTGAAATAACTCGATGCCATCGCTGGCGGGCCGAAGACATGTTTCGCGTTGAGCATGCCCATCACCAAAGCGGCAAGCGACACGAGCAACATGAAAGGCCACATGATGCGGGTAAGCGAAATGGTCAGTTCGGTCTTGTCCGGCGACCAGCTTCCCCAGGTTAAAAGGTCCACAAGTTGCGGCGCGAACACGATTCCGAGCAGCGTGATCGCGCTCATGAAAACGGCCGTGAGCGTGGCAACTTTGTTCGCAAGTCGCCACGCCGATTCATCGCCGTCGACCGCGATTTTCTTGGAAAACGTGGTGATGAATGCTGTCGAGAGCGCGCCTTCAGCAAACAAATCGCGCAGCAGATTCGGCAATCGAAACGCCATCAGGAACGCATCGAGATTCCTGCCCGCACCGAAAAGACCGGCAAATATCATCTCGCGGACTAGTCCGAGGATGCGACTCGACAGAATCGCCATACCCACAATTCCCGCCGCGCGCGTGCTTCCTCGCCGATCTTCTGCCGCAGTCATCGGCGAACAAAGAACAGCGTCCGGCGACTTACGAAAGCAAAAACTTCACTAAAAGGACAGCCGCAGCGCGGGGGGTCGTTACATCTGCTATTTCAAAAACAGATTCATGCTGCCGAGGTCGATGATGCCACGACAGTCGTATAGCGTATCCATCCCCAAGATCCCGCTCACTCTGGCGCTGCCTTGTCGCAATGTGAAGTTGGGCAATGCGGTAACACCAAATTTTCCTGGCCGCGTTTTGAAGTTGCCAATTTTGAAGTCGTTAATTTCTCCCGCACTGATTTTCCGCGAAGCACCAGGCGCGAAATGCGCGGAGACCCGTGTTGCCTCCATCGGAATGCCGGCCGATTTAAGGAACGCTTCGTGGAAAATCGTAAGAAATGCTCCCGTATCGACGAACAGACGTGTGGGCTGTCCACGGATCGAACAGGGCACAGTTAAGGCGCCGTTTTCCTCTCGCCGTAAAGGAATTCTGGCGAATTTTTCCTGCGCAGCGACAGAACTGAGATCCATTTGTCGCGCTTGATCGACTTTAAAGAAAATAAGTTTTGTCCGGCAATTGATCACGGCTTTGTGCCGGGTGAGAACATCCAAACCCAGAACACCATCAACGGGAGTGCCGCCGGTGTCAGAATGGCTTGACTCACGCAGCGTCACGAGAGTGCTACCAAAACTCATGCCGCCAGCTATGAGACTTTGCGCGAACCCGACAGTGAGTAACTGCCCGTTAACTCGAGTTTGCTGGATATAGCGCAGACCGCCTTGCAACGGTTGTACCCCAAATGATGCAGCTGCAAGCCCGTCTAGGATGATTTGATTTGAGCCGGTATCAACAAGCAAATTTGCTCGCCGCCCGTTGATGCGGACGGACATTACCATCTTGTTTAAAGGACTGTAGTACACTCGAACAGCCTTATATCCACTTAGCTGCGTTGGCTTGCCTTTGACTGAAGCCAAAGTGGAAGACGGAACGATCAATAGAACAGCTAAGACGAAACGAAAATGTCGAACGCGCGTCGACAGTGCTTCGTCCGTGATCATCTGATCACCGTTACAATCCCGTTGGGCAATCGATGAAGGCCCAGGGAATTTTGAACCGTTTGGACAGATGCACCGCCAGCGCTTTTACACCGAAAACTTCGGTGGCATAATGGCCGCCGAGCAGGAGATTCATCCCCAGCTCGTCGGCCGCCACTGCCGCCCAATGCGGCGCTTCTCCGGTGATAAAAGTGTCGATTCCCTCCTGCGCAACCTTGTAGATTTCCGAGCCGGCACCTCCGGTGATGATCCCGATTGTTCCAGTTTTCCTCGGACCGAACATGAAGGCTTTTACGGGGCCAGTGAGTGCTTTTTGCAATTTGCGATCGACTTCATCGCGCGGCAAGGAAACGCGCGCCTTCACGCCGACCAACTGACCTTTTTCTTCAAAGAACGGTTGAATTGATGTAAGTCCAAGCGTTGCTGCGAGCTGTGCGTTGTTACCAACCTCGGAATGCAAATCAAGCGGCAGATGTGCGCTGTAAAGCGCGATGTTGTTTTCAAAGGCGAGTTCCAGTTGCCGACGCAACGCGCCAGTCACCGGTTGCAAACCTTGCCAAAACAAACCGTGATGCACGATCACGAGATCGACATTCTGTTTTGCCGCGGCTGCCAAGACCCGTGTCGACGCGTCCACGGTCGCTCCGATCTTGGTCACATTTCCCGAGTTTTCGATCTGCAGACCATTGAGTGCGTTGTCCCAGTCGCCTATTTCGCGAATGCGCAAAAAATCATTTGTATAATCAACGATCTCAGCGAGCGACGTCATGATTACGTTTCGTATTGGACGGCGAAGATCGACAATCGCCCGTCGATGCCGCGGACTTCCTGTGGCGGCAGTTCCTCGAAACTAAACGAATCACCTGAACGATCTCGGACTGCCGCCGTCACCAGCAGCGGTTTCCCGGTCGTCTTCGTTAGTCCCTCCATGCGCGAAGCGATATTCACAGTGTTCCCTATAGCAGTGAATTCGAGTCTTTGAGGGGAGCCGATGCTGCCCACGATCGCCGGTCCCGAATGAATTCCAATTCCGATTTCGATCGAGGCGTGCCCCTTTACCGCCAGATCGCGGTTCAGCTGTCTTACCGCTAACAGAATTTCCCGACCGGCGGCAACTGCGTCGCCGGCGTGATTTGAGCGGGAGTCCCCCACGCCGAAAATCGCCATAAATCCATCGCCCAAGTATTTGTTTACCATCCCACGATGGTTCTCCTCGACGACCCGGACGGTTACCCGGAAAAAATCGTTCATTACTTCGACCACGTCGCTCGGTGCAGACACGCTTGTTCGTGCGGTCCACGAACGCATGTCCACAAACATGACCGTGATCTCCTCCTCGACGCCGCTCAATCCGGGGTTGTGCGCCAGAATTTGTTCGGCGGCGCGCTTGCCGACGTGCAAGCCGAATGTTTGACGTAATTTCTCCTTGTCCCTCAGCTCGCGGACCATGTTGTCGAATTCGCCTAGCAACCGCCCGAATTCATCCGCGCGGGTCACGCCGAGATCGACATCAAATTTGCCACGTGAAACCGCATCCGCGGCGGCACGGAGTTTATCGATCGGTTTGGCAACAAGCCAGCCCATCATCAATGCAGTGAAAATTCCGAATGCGATGCCGACGACACCTACAAAGACAGCAAACCACTCCGCATTCATCGTCGGTGACCGCGGCGCAAACATAAGCAATAAGAGGGAAGCGATCGGGCAGATCGACGCGGATATCGCCCACAAGATTCCGCGGCCGCGCAATGACAGCGTGAATACACCCGGGATCAGATCGGCGCGCTCGCCTCGAAAGAAGACGGGAAACAATCCCCAGTAACTGGCCAGTTCGACTAAAAAGAATGAATGTGTAACGGCTATAAAACCGGAAACGCAAAATGAAATCGGCAAGTGCCAGAGCAATCGCGGATCAAGTGGATTTTGAACCTGCAAAAGCGCGCCAATAAAAACAGGAATACACAAAAACCAGGCAACACCGCTAATCGCAGCGGCAAACCATGGCAGATGAATCAGCCGGCGGCGCGCTGTTGCGAGCGAAGCGGAATCCATAGCCATTCCCGCACAAAGACCGTGGAACAATTCACGAAACGACATGATTCGTCTGAGCCACAGGACAATCCCAATGGGAAACGCTACGACATTGTAAATAATGATCGTCTCGATGAAACGCTGCTTTAAGCCAGGAGAAACGAGTAACGGCTGAATAACAGTCGTGTTATACCATATGTTGAACGCGCTCCCGAGAATCTGCGGAACCACCGGCGCCAGTGCGGTGAGTAATAGACCGTAGCGCTTTCGCGCGGTAGTCACTTTTTCGGGAGTGTCCATGGTCGAAAATAATCGAGCAGAATTAAGCGGCCACGATTTGCTTGCTCGCAATCGCGGCGTACGCGCAAGAAATCTGTGAGCGGTCCGAATTGAAATCCAGCGTCCAATGGCCGAAAGAAATTGTCCTGGTGGCTAGGCAAAATATAGCGCGGTTGTAAACGTTCGACCGCACCAGGCAGTCGCGCGCGTGAATCTGGCAGGGCCATACCCAGAATTGCAAGATCGACGCGCTCATGGGGCGGCAATTGCGCAGGTGTTCCACCCGAATCGATGTAGATGCGCTGATCTCCAACTTCGATGAGAAACGCTAGCGGCTCGCCACAAACCCAATCGGCCGGATGCAATGGCGGGCCGGAGCCGCGCGTTTCACTTTGATCGAAAGGCACCTTGCCAAAAAGACGATCGTGGGTGGCAGACAACACGCGAATTTTCCATGGCCCAAGCCACCGCACATCTCCGGCTGTGACCGCATCGCCGGATGAAGCGCCTGCTCGTTTCGCAAGTGCGACGGCTGAGGGCGAAGCGATGAGACGCGCGTGCGTTCTCGACATGACAATCGGAACATCGAGCAGATGATCGAAATGCCCATGAGTAACCAGAATCGCGTCCGCCTTGGGCGCGAGATATCGCATTCCCTCCGAAATGCGAGACATGTCCGGTCGAATGCGCGAGCCGACCGCAACACTCAAAAGATCAACACGCGAAAAGTAGGGATCGACCAGCAGAGCGCGCCCGTCGAATTCGAATTGGTAACCATTTGTACCCAGGTACGTGACGCGCACTCCGTTCCGTGGCATTGCGCCGGCGTCCTTTGCAATCAGGTCAGTATAAGAATGCAGCCCCGCACCTAAGACTTGCGCGGAGAATCCAAAGAAAAGAAGAAGCGCGCCTTTCAATCCTTGGAGCCGATTCTACCGAAGCGTTCTATCGCGGCCAACTGCAAGTTTGCTTGACGAATTCCGCGCTCCTGCCTTCAATGATTGAGATGAGTGTGGAGTACACGGACGCACCAACGGTTCAGTCTGAGCCGGGCACCGGAGACAAAATGGCGTGTCCATACTGCGGGCATTTGCTGCCTAAAGATGCCACAAAGTGTGATCGCTGCGATTGGACGCGTGGCGCAAGTGAAACGGCGGAAGGCAAAGCGAGTGACGCCGTCGCTGTTATCTTTAGTATCATCCCCGGCTTGGGACATATTTATAAGGGCCACAAGCTTGCGGGCTTTCTCTGGATGTTTGGTGCGATCCCAGTGGGGATTTTTGTGTTGTTGGCGGCATTCGCTTCTGCGGGTTGGGGCCTCGGCCTGTTTTTCTTCTATCTCATCGCGGTAATGCTTCATGCCTACGCAGTGGACGATCGCGTAGCGCCACCGAAAGAAGACGACGGCGAAGAGTACTAACGTCGTCGAAGCGTTAAAGCGCTGAATCGTTAAATCGTGAATCGATTCGCGAATCTCGATCCTCGAATTACGATTCCCCAATGATCCATGTCACGTCTCCGGCGTTTGGATTCACTTTTGACGCCGGAAATTGCGGATCGCCTTCGATGACGCGCTCAATCAAACTGGCGTTTTTCGCCGCGCCGATCAGGAAACATACATGCCGAGCCTGATTGATTAGCGGGAATGTGAATGTCAATCGCCACGCATCGAACTTTGGAACAAAGTTTGCAGCAACTCGCCTTGTCGTTTCATCCAACGCGACGGTCCCGGGAAAAAGCGACGCAGTGTGCCCATCATCCCCGAGGCCGAGAAGAATGAGATCATGCCGGTAAATCGGTTCGCCTCGCTGCGTGGCCATCAGATCGAGTTGGTCCTGATATTCCTGCGCCGCCACTTGTGGATCGATCTCACCGCGCATACGCAGAATTGATTTTTCGGGAACCGAGGCAGGCGCAAGAAGGGTTTCCCATGCCATTCTGAAGTTGCTCTCTGGATTATCTGGAGGGACGCAACGCTCGTCTCCGAATGTAATCCGGGCCAACTCCCACGGCAGATCGTGCCCGATTACGGCAAGCCGGGTGTAAATCGGCGCCGGCGTCTTTCCACCGGAAAGCGCAATTCGGAACTCGCTGCGTTCTCCAAGGGCCTTGTGCGCCTGGTCGAGAATGAAGTCGGCAGCGTCGGCAACGAAATTCTTGGTTCGGATTAGGTGGCGACCCATTCGCGCTTAAAGTCAGATCGCGCAATGTGACTGCCCGCGCTTCTCCAGATAACGCTGATGGTATTCTTCCGCGCGCCAGAACTTCGGCGCAGGTTCGATTTGCGTTACCACTGGCTGGCGAAAACGCCCGCTCGCATCGATCTTTTTTCTGGACGTTTCCGCCGCCGACTTTTGCTCGGGCGAATGATAAAAAATTACTGAGCGATACTGGGTCCCGACATCCGGACCCTGCCTGTTTAATGTTGTGGGGTTGTGGTTCGACCAGAAGACATCCAAAAGTTCCTCGTAGGTGATCTGGGATGGATCGAATTCCACTTCCACAACTTCGGCGTGACCTGTCTTGTCAGTGCAAACATCTTCGTAGCTGGGATTGTCCTTCTTCCCACCGGCATAACCGGCCGCTGTAGACAAGACTCCCTTCAAATTGCGGAAGGTCTCTTCGACACCCCAAAAACAGCCCGCGCCAAATGTTGCCTTCTTCGTGCCCATCAAAAACAAAATGGAATGATTATGACGGGAGTGCAAGCGTGCGGGATGTTGCTTGTGTCTGTTCACGATGTTCAGATTGCCCTAAAGTCTTAGTAGCCAACGGTTGCCGAATCTGGCAGAACAGCGGCCAAGCCTTTTATTGAATGAATTCTTCCGCCACGACTCTTGATCAGACTCGCCCGACTTTGCCTGTGCGGCTTCTTAATGGCTGTGGCGCCTTGCTGGATAAAAGCCCAATTCCGCGGACGCCTCTTCGTGCAGTTGATATAATCGAGGCGGCAAAACGCCGTTGCGGTCTCGATGATTTTGGAGGAGGCGAGTTTTTCGAGGGCATCTCGCGGTTGCTCGATTCCTGCCAGCGCGAGGCGCAGCTTAACATGATCGGAAGGATTGTCCTTCGAGCAGATCTCATACGCATACTGTGTTCACGCTTGTTCATACGACGAGATCGGACCGCGTATCCAGGCATTGTGCGACAGGAAATTCGTGAACCGCTCTTCATCGTCGGCCTGCCCCGCAGCGGTACCACCTTGTTGCACACCTTGCTCGCCTTGGATCCCGATCACCGCGTCCCGCTCACGTGGGAAGTCATGACGCCATCCCCACCTAATTGCGATAATGAGAAACGACGAATTCAACGGGCAATTAGCAGTTGTAATTGCTTCAATTGGCTGGCGCCCACGTTTCGCCAGGTGCACCCCGTTGGTGCAGAGCTTCCGCAAGAATGTGTCAGCCTAATGGCGCCGACATTCATGAGTGACCAGTTCGATGCGATGTATTATGTCCCTTCGTATCGGGCCTGGCTCTTTCGCCAGGATTTGCGACCGGCGTACGAATATCACCGCCGATTTCTTCAACATCTGCAGGTCCGGCAAGGCGCGCGGCGTTGGGTACTCAAAGCCCCCACGCACATGTTTGCCTTGCCAAGTCTGCTGTCTGTTTACCCTGACGCGCTTTTTGTCCAAACCCATCGAGCGCCACTCGATGCCATGGCTTCAGTATCGAGTTTGATAACGATCCTTCGCCGTGTGTTTAGCGATGCAGTCGATCCACTCACTGTTTGCCGGGAGGCGATCGATTATTGGTCGAACACGGTGGATCGATTCCTGCCGGAACGCGATCGATTGGCACAGCGTCGCATTTGCGACGTGGATTATGCCGAGATCCGTCACGATCCTCTCGCGGTAGTGCGACGAATTTATACGCACTTCGGTTGGCCTTTGTCCGCGAAAGTAGAGCAACGGATGCGCCGGGCACTGGCAAGTCAGTTGCAGGAACGAAATGGGCTTCATCAGTACGATCTCTCACAGTTCGGAGTGCAAGAAGCAGAGAGCGCCGCTCGATTTGCTGCCTATTGCGACCGGTTTGGTCTCGCTGCGCGCAGGAAATATCCGTCTGGCGAGCGAGCGGAAAACCTCGCTAAAAGGTAGAGTCAAACAATTCTATAAGAGCGGGTCGAGTTGCTGGAGCTACTGGCATGAGGAAAACTTTGCTGACATGACCTTTGAATTACGCCGCTCGATTACGCCCGATCATCCCAGCTTGCCCGGACATTTTCCGGACGCGCCTCTCGTACCGGGCGTATTGATCCTCGATGAAGTTCTCGCAGCGTTGCATGATTGGCAGAAAGACTGTCAGCTTACAAAGATCAGGACGGTCAAGTTTCTGCAGCCACTAAAGCCTGAGCAGCCATTTACCATTTGCCTTTCCACGAGCAATGATGACGCGAGTAGACTCGATTTTTCCTGTCGCGCCGAAGGCCACTTAATAGTTGAAGGCCAACTTGAAGTTTATTACGGAACAAAGATGAGTTCGTGAACGCACCCTTTCCCAACGCGCAAACCTTTAAGGTAGGCCCAAGCGATCCGCGCCTGGCGGAATACCTCAAGAAATATCCACCGCCGGTGTTTAGTGAACGACTGTATCAAAGCATCGAACTATTGGAGCGTTACAGCGTCGAGATGGCTATCGATCTGGCGCGCCGATTAAACGTGATCGATCATCTCAGCGAATGGCGATCGGTCGATGATTTGTGTCGTCTACTTTCGTTTCAGCCTTCTTTCAGGTTCGCCTTACAATGGATCCTCGAACGTCTGGCCGAAATCGATTGTGTTGAGGCTCGGACCGACGGGAACATGCGCCTTTACCGTCTGCGGAATACGTTGCGCAAACCGGACATCGAAACTTTCCGTGCAGCAACTCTGCAAATCGATCCCGCGAATGCGGCGACCTTGGATTTATTGGATCATGCCGCGAGCCTTTATCCTGCTGTCGCCAGCGGTGAACAAAGCGGTGATGGCAATTTGCTCGGTCCGCAAGGAGTGCCGTTGTGGCTGAATTATTTTCACAATGAAAATTTAAGCTATGCAGTGAATAACTGGGTCGGCGCGGCGCTTGCCGCTGAGCGGCTTTCCGGTCGGCGCGCGCTTCGGATCCTGGAGGTCGGCGCAGGTCCCGGCAGCGCCAGCGAAATTTTGCTACGCGTGTTTGATGAACGCGGACTTTTGCCACGGGTAGAACGTTATCTCATCACAGAGCCGAACGCGTTCTTCCTGCGATGCGGCCAGCGCAAACTGGCCCGGCAGTATCCAGGTCTTCCGGTTGAATGGAGTTCGCTCAATCTCGATTTGCCTTGGAATAATCAAGGCATCAGCTCGGGTGAATTCGATTTGATATACGCCGTTAATGTCATGCACATCTCCAGGAACCTCTTGTTTAGCTTGAGCGAAGCACGCTCCGCTTTGGCTAGCGACGGCTGGCTCGTGATCGGTGAATGTCTGCGGCCCTATTTCAATCAACCAATCTACCCCGAGCTGATGTTTCAGATTCTTGAGAGCTTCACAAACGTCCAGACAGATCCAGAGATTCGCCCGAACCCGGGGTTTCTAACCGCAGAACATTGGCGGCGCGCGTTTACTCGCGCAGGCTTTCAGTGTGTCGACGTTGCGCCGAACATCGATCGCATTCGCGAGATCTATCCACACTTTTTCACCGGCGCAATCTGTGGACAAAACGTCGTGCCTGGCAAATGACCTCGGACCTTCTCCAGACGAAAGCCTCCGACCCAATGCGTTGGACGGGCTTGCCTGAACGCGGCACTCTCACTTCGCTGCAATTGATCGCCTGGATCGCGACGCACATTGGGCGTTGGGCGGCAAGGCTGCTGTTATATCCGGTCACAACGTATTATGTGATTGCTGCAGGCGCGGCTCGCCGAACTTCGTACGAATACCTTAAGCAAATGCGCGGCTACCCCGCCCACTGGTGGCATGTGTTTCGTCATTTTCTTTGCTTCGCCGCGACCATTCTGGACCGCGTTTACCTGTTGCGCGGTGAGTTCCAGCGCTTTGAGGTAAAACTTCATGGCAAAGAAATCCTGCAACGCCGCATGGAAAGCGGAAAGGGTTGCATTCTGTTGGGCTCGCACTTGGGCAGCTTCGAAGTATTGCGGGCTCTGGGCGTGATGCAGGGGAAGTTTCCGCTCAAGGTTTTGATGGACACAAACCACAACCAAAATATCACCCGCTTTCTGGATGCATTGAACCCTGTGATCGCAGACACGGTAATCGCGCCGGATCGGATGGATACGTTGCTGACAGTTAAGGAGAGTCTCGATGCCGGATTTTTCGTTGGCACGCTGGGCGACCGTGTGTCGAACGACGGTAAGACGGCCCGATGCCAGTTTCTTGGGCGGTCAGCCGCGTTCCCGGTCGGCCCGATTGTGCTTGCCGCCATGACGCATCGTCCCGTCATTTTGTTTTTCGGTCTCTACCGCGGGGGGAACCGTTACGAAATTTACTTCGAACATTTTGCAGATGAGATTGCCTTGGATCGCGATCGCCGTGCTGAAGAGATCCAGCTATGGATGCAGCGCTACGCCCAACGGCTGGAGTATTACGCGCGCCTTGCGCCATACAACTGGTTTAATTTTTATCCGTATTGGGACCAGGTTTCGCCGCGTTAGATCGCTACATAATTGCATCGGCAGATCGAAACACGGATTACGAATTCAAGGGTTTTCTCACCGCTGTAACGATGTAACGAATCACTGGAGTCCCAATGGTTTACGAGGTTCCAGTTAACAAAGCAGAAATTCGGAAATTGATCCCCCACTCCGGTCTGATGTGTTTGTTGGATGAGGTGACCCAGTGGGACGATGGATCCATTACTTGCGTCACTAACACGCACCGCGATTCCGCTAATCCATTACGCCGCGACGGACGTTTATCTGTTGTCCACGCTTTCGAATACGGCGCGCAAGCGGCGGCAGTCCACGGCGGGTTGCGAGCCCGCTCGGTCGGCGCAACTGCGCCACCCGGCTACCTGGCTGCCCTGCGCGACGCACGCTTGCATGTGGTATTTCTGGATGACGTCCTGCCCGCGCTGCAAGTACGCGCCCTGCGCTTATTCGGAGACAGCGTCAATTGCGTCTATGAATGTCGCATCTCAGCGGCTGACAGGCTTCTCGCAAAAGGTCGGATTACGATTATTCAGCGCGATCGGTAAATGACAAATGCCCAATATCTAATGACGAAGGAATAACGAAATCCGAATGACAAGAAATGTTCGCGTCGGGTTCAGATATTTAAGAATTCGGATTTGATTCGTCATTGGTCATTCGTGCTTCGTCATTTTCTTCACATCACAATTCCGCCGTCGACGCACAACACCTGGCCGGTGATGTAACCGGCTTCGGAAGACGCCAGAAACGCCACTGCGTTTGCGATGTCTTCAGGTGTGCCCGTTTTGCCAAGCGGAATCTTTGAGTGGATGGATTTCTTAACTTCATCGGAAAGCCCGGCAGTCATGTCTGTCGTGATAAATCCTGGGGCCACCGCGTTGACAGTGATATTGCGACTCGCCAGCTCGCGGGCAAGAGACTTGGTAAAACCGATCAAGCCCGCTTTGCTGGCCGCATAATTTGTCTGCCCTGCGTTGCCCATCAAACCGATCACCGAACTGATGTTGATGATGCGCCCGCTGCGCTGCTTGATCATGCCGCGAATGAATGCCTGCGCAAAACTAAACGCGCCGCGCAAATTTGTGTTAACGACCGAATCCCAATCCTCAAGCGACATTCGCATGGCAAGGACATCTCGAGTAATACCTGCGTTGTTAATCAGGATGTCAGCCCTGCCAAAATCGCCGAGGATTTGAGCACCGATTTTGAGTACGGCTGCATGGTCTGCAACATCGACCGTATAGCCCCTTCCCGCGTCGGCGCGAATTGCGTTGATCTGGTGCGCGATATTCTTTGCGTTCGCTTCCGTGCGACTCACGCACGCGATCCGCGCTCCCTCATTTGCCAGTCGCAGGGCGGTAGCTTGGCCAATCCCTCGCCCGGCGCCGGTGACGATCGCAACTTGATTTTCGAATCTCATAAGCTTGGACTCCAACGTGAAAAATAGCTTCTTACATTGCGCCGTGTCGAGGAAGCGAGGCTACACCACGACTCCATAACGACGCTGGCGTTGCCCAAATTCGTCCACGGCGGCAACGAGATCTTTTTTTGTGAAGTCGGGCCAAAGTTTCGGCGTGATATACATCTCGGTATAGGATGTTTGCCAGAGAAGGAAGTTCGACAGACGCATTTCGCCCGAAGTGCGAATGAGTAGATCGGGATCGGGATAGTACCGTGTGTAGAGGTGTTTGCTGAACATCTCCACATCGATCATTGCCCTGTCAATGTGACCCAGTTCGATCGCGCGAAGCAAACTCTTGATGCCATCGATGATTTCGAGACGGCCTCCATAACTCAGAGCGAGAATAAGAGTCAAACCAGTATTGCCAGCGGTTTGCTCGATGGTTTTATGAAGTTGCTCCTGCGAACTCGCGGGTAAGTCAGTCAATCGGCCAATGGCCTGAAGACGCACATTTTTCTCAATCAATTCCGGCGTCTTCTCTTTCAGAAATTTTTCGAGCAGGCGCATGAGCGCGAGGACTTCTGTCTTGGGACGCTGCCAGTTTTCAGCGGAGAAAGCGTAAAGCGTGAGATATTCTACTTTTAATTCGCCACATCCCTCTACGCACTCGCGAACCGCCTGGGCACCAGCTTCGTGTCCTTTGATGCGCGGCAACCCCCGACTCTTGGCCCATCGGCCGTTACCGTCCATGATGATAGCGATGTGACGAGGAACGCTCTTCACGTTCGAAGGCATGACTACAGGATGATCGTCTCTCCGCGTGCCGGCCCGACGCTAATCATTGACAACTTTGCCCCCGTTAATTCGGAAATGTATTTGACGTATTTCCTCGCCGCAGGAGGAAGCTGCGAAAAAGTTCGCGCAGAATGAGTAGGCGTATTCCAGCCGCGCACGTCCATATAGATTGGCTCACAATTGGCCAGCTGTCTGGCATCACAGGGCGGAACGCTAAGGCGCTTTCCATTTAGCCGATAGGCTACGCAAACCCGGATCGGATCAACATGATCCAGCCCGTCCAGGTTAGTGATGGTAAGCTCGTCGATCCCATTGATCATTCTGGCGTAGCGGGTCGCCACAGCATCGAACCAGCCGCAGCGACGTTTGCGGCCCGTGGTAGCGCCGAATTCCCTCCCCAGATTGTGAAGCATTTGGGCCAATTGCACGTCTTCGGTCGGCAAAGCCCCCTCGCCGACGCGAGTTGTATATGCCTTCATCACACCCACCACTTGGTCGATCCGGTGAGGCGGCACGCCGGTCCCGGTGCATGCGCCCCCGGCGGTTGTGTTTGAGGAAGTCACATACGGATACGTGCCGTGATCGATATCGAGGAATGTTCCCTGCGCTCCTTCGAAAAGAATGTTTTTGCCTCGCTCCATGGCGCCATGCAGATACACAACCGTGTTGTCAACGAATGGACGTAATCTCTTGCCTGCCGCCAGATAACTTTCATTGACCTCTCGAAAACTGACAGGCTTCGCGCCGAGCGCTTGGAGAATTCTGTTGTTCTCGGTCACCTTGGCCTGCAATTTTTTTGAAAACACAATCGGCTGCATCAGGTCGGACATGCGCAGGCCCGTGCGCGCTGCCTTGTCACCGTAAGCTGGACCAATCCCGCGTTTGGTAGTTCCAATTCTGGTATGGCCCTGACGCAGTTCACGCTGCTCATCGAGCAGTCGGTGATAAGGAAGGACCAAATGGGAGCAGTCGCTGATCAACAGATTTTTGCCGATTGTAATGCCTAGTTTGCGCAAACCATCGATCTCGCCAAGCAACGCGATCGGGTCGATAACAACGCCGTTTCCGATTACGCAGACTTTACCGCGTCGCACAATTCCTGAGGGGATCAGGTGCAAAATGTATTTAACGCCGCGATAGAAGATCGTATGCCCCGCGTTATTGCCACCCTGGCTTCGAACAACGATGTCAGCCTTCGCGGTAAGGACGTCAATAATCTTGCCCTTACCTTCGTCGCCCCACTGGGCTCCAATTAAAATTGTATTGGCCATTGCAATCAGAAATGGGCAAAAAATTTTCCCGATGCATCCGGCAGGACACAGTCGGGACTGCCTACGAATAATAGGTTGGCGGCATCTACGTGCAACAAAATTCGCGTTTTGTCCTACTCTTGCTCCTTCATATTCATACTCGTGCTCTGAGAAGACGAACTGACCGAAGAGGCCGAGTAAGAAACGAAGCCTCTGCTTAGGGTGCGGGCGTTTGCTCTTTTGACAAAGGCGTAGGGCTGGGCTCCGCCTTTCCGGATTCCATAAACGTGGGCCGTACCACGCCAGTCGTGTCCGGCTTTACAGTTCGTGAACTTGGCCGATGCGATGGGTTTGTCTGTTCAGAGCGGGTTTTTCTTTTTACCGGCCTTGGAGTTTCAGGAACAGCTGGACTCGGCGTTGAAGCAGCCTCGGAATCTGATTGCCCAGATTTCCTCCCTTGTGATGAATTGGCATTGGTGAGACGCTCGGCAGCAAGCTCTCCCGCCCTTCGCATTTCCTCAAGCGTCGGCTCTGCGGATGCAGATTTTTTGCGTGATTTTGGTTTGGCTCTTTCGGGCTCCGGTGTTGCTGACTCCGCAGGAGTTTGCTCTGGGGGTGGCGCTTGCTTGGGAGCTTCCGGTTTCGTCTCGCGAGCGACGATTACCTCCTGTGAATACAAGTGGCCGACGAGAATGAAGCTGCAGAGCAGTATCATGAAAAATCCCTCGGGCATAGAGCGCCGCGATAGATAACTCCAACCCGTTGGCAAACCCCCATTCACAAGATGTTGCTTATCCAGTTGGCCGCACGACCTTGATCACAGGCAGGGGAAAACGTAGTTGCAACTCGTTTTCCAGATAAATCTCAATGTGGTGTAGTCCGTACTGCTGAAACTGCACTCCGCCAAAATAATGGACGTTAGTCGCGTGGCCTTCCATCTCCTTTAAAACAAATTCCACTTCCGCCTGTGCGATGACCTGTTGTTCGTCGACACCGACGATGCGGGATTTTTGGCGGAACTTTCCCGCTCCGCTGCACCAGCGCGTCCAGATGCAGAGCCGGATATAATTGATCGGTAAGGCCGGCGCGGGGACGACACTCAGCACGCCCACGAGCGTTTGCATACCGTTGATTTCGCATCGGACGTCCTCACAAAGAACAGCGCATTGCAGATCCGGAAGAATAACGTCGGTCGCCATAACTGGTTGATTACATGATGCCACGCATCAACAGCGTCAATAGTGCTATGCCCAGAACAATCCGGTAAATCGCGAATGGTACAAACCCACGGGCACGCACCCAATTCATAAACCAGGCGACGACGGCAAGTGCTACGATGAACGAAACAATGAATCCGATGGCGAGCACAGCCCACGCGTGCGAATTCATTGCCAGCGGTGCAATATCCGCCTCGTGATGGTGTGGCATTACAGTCTTCAAAAAATCAAACCCCGTAGCCACCACCATCGTCGGCATCGATAAGAAAAACGAAAATTCGAGCGCGGTTGGACGCGATAGACCTGCCACTTGACCGGCGGCGATGGTGGACATCGAACGGGAAGTCCCTGGGAAAATGGCAGAAAGAATTTGCGCGGCACCAATCCAGACCGCCTGCGGCAAAGTCATTTCGTTCATTTGCATTGTACGCGGCCGCGTGAAAACAACGTCAACGATCCACATCACGATCCCACCGATAAGAAGCGCGAAGGCCATCACCCAGAGATTTTCCAGGTTCTTGCCGATTTGTCTCGTCAGTGCCCATGCTGGCACTGCGGTTACAACAAACGCAATCAAGGTCAGGCTTAACGGATGCGTGAAAATCGTGCGATCGCCGCGTTCGCCTTTTGGAAACGTGCGAACAAACTGCAGGATGCGGTGCCAAAAGTAAACGGGTAACGCCATAATGGCGCCGAGCTGGATCACGATCGTATACATTTTCCAGAAACCGTCGTGAAGGTCGATATGCAGCAACGCTTCGCAGATGCGCAAATGCGCGGTTGAGCTTACCGGAAGAAATTCCGTCAGCCCTTCGACGATTCCGAGAAAGACTGACAACAGATATTCATGCATGGATTGAAGGGTTAAAAGTTACAGTGCCTCCGTCCCCCGTTCACCAGTTCGAATGCGCACCGCTTCTTCGACCTCGGTCACAAAGATTTTGCCATCGCCGATCTTCCCTGTTTTAGCTGCTCCCAAAATTGCCTCGACAGCCCGCTGTGCGCGGTCGTCTGGAACAATCATCTCGAATTTTATCTTCGGAAGAAAATCAACGGTGTACTCCGTGCCACGATAGATTTCGCTGTGTCCCTTCTGTCGGCCAAATCCTTTTACCTCGCTAAGAGACATTCCTTCTACACCTGCTGCCATTAGGGCTTCCTTCACCGGCTCTGATTTGAAAGGCTTGATGATTGCCTCGATCTTTTTCACCGCGCCAAAACTAGAACTGGCGTACCAAATGGCAAGCAATCCGATTCAAATGACAGAAATCGGATTGCTTTTGTCCACTCCACTAGGGCTATTCCCCCTATCGTCTCAAGGTTGCAATTCTGCACCATGATCTTCGCCTATCTGCAGAAGAGTCGGTGATAGCATGACAAAGGATAGTGCATTATCGCACTCGAACGTCATACCCTTGAATTTGCATCACTGCTTTACTTGAAGGAAAGCTCTGAAGTTGAGTACGGAACGCGCACAGCCTGCCTCTGTTCTCAATCGGTTACCTGCTTGCCGTGGTTTAATCTGCTACTTTCTCCTCACTTTTAGTTTCTCCTGGCTCATGTTCCTGCCGGGTCTGCTCACGTATTACGGAGTTCTCAATCTGAGTTCACAGGCGGTGCGTTGGTTCGCCATCGCCGGTTTGCTCGGACCAACCTTGTCGGGATTTATCGTGACAGGCGTAATTGAAGGGTGGCAGGGCGTGAGTCGCTTGTTGCGGCGGATCGTGCGCTGGCGCGTGGGGCTTGGATGGTACCTGTTTGCCCTCATTGGTCTGCCGGCAGTAATGGTGCTCGCTACTATCGTCCGACCTGGGGCGTTGGAATCGCTGGATGTTTCCGGCCAACCGCTCCGCGTGGCCTACCTGCAGGCCTTTATTTCCATGGCGGTTATCGGAGGACCACTCTTCGAAGAACCGGGATGGACCGGCTTTGCGCAGCTTCGCTTGCAGCGACTGTACGGTTCGTTGGTCGGGGGCCTCGTTCTTGGTAGTCTGTGGGCGCTCTGGCACCTGCCCGGATTCTTAATTCCGTCCCAGGATCTAAGCGACATACCCCCGAGAGGAACCGTCCTTGACTTCGCGGTGTTCGCCTTCGCTCTCGTGGGTCTGCGTTTGATTATCATTTGGGTGGTCAATAACACGAGAGACAGCGTCCTCATGGCTATTCTGGTGCACGCCTCCTGGAACACCTTCTATACTACGAGTCTGATCCGGCTTTTCCCCACTCCGGCAGTCCTCGGCAGCTACTCGAACCTCATGATAGGCGCGTGCGTACTGGCGCTAGTGCTGATTGCAGCAACCCGCGGACGGCTGGGGTTGCCAGAACGAGCCCGACACGCCGCCTAAAGAGACAGCCGTGCCGCCAGGATGACCAAAAGAAGATCGCATTTGCGCCTTCGGATTCATCGCGCATAACTTCCGCCGATGAAGTTCGTTTTTTGCATTTTCGCGATCACCGCGGTCACAACCTTCGCCCTGGCGCAGGAGAACACCACACCGCCGGAGGAGAAAACCACTCCTCCGCCTCGCGTTTATCCCGTCGCATTGCCGAATTATGACGAGGAAACCGCTACGCGACTGCAGATTTTTTTGGACAACAGCGACTTCGGACCCGGGAAAATTGACGGACGAATGGGCGAATTCTTCCGTAAAGCGCTCATCTCATACAAGCATGCGCACGCTATGCCGAAGACTGGTGCGGTCGATCAATGGATGCTCGATCAAGTGCCGGTGACTTACACTACTTATACGATCAGGGATGAAGATCTAAAGTTGGTCGGCAATGTGCCGGGCAGCCGTGCCGAGCAGGCCAGATTAAAATGGCTGCCCTATACATCCTTCCTCGAGTTCGTCGCCGAGCGTTATCATTCGGCCGAATCTTACATTCAGAAACTTAATCCGGGAAAAAACTGGGAACACCTTCAGCCGGGCGAAACTTTGAAGGTGCCGAATGTATTGCCCTTCGAGGTTGAGAAGTTCACCGAGGGGAAAGTTCCTGAAAATCCGGCGTTCGCTTCCCGGAAGGTTTTTGTCGATACGCACGAGCACCTTCTGGAGGTCTTCGACCACGATCAGTTGGTCTGTGTTTTTCCGATTACGCCTGGATCGAAAACTCTGCCAGCCCCGGTGGGCACGTGGAAGATTCTCGGCACAAATGTCTGGCCGTGGTTCCGCTATGATGAAGGCATGCTCAATTACGGGGTGCGCACGGAAAACTATTACAATCTTCCACCGGGTCCGAATAACCTCGTTGGCGTTCTTTGGATGGGCCTGAACAAGCCCGGCATCGGCATCCACGGTACGAACAATCCCGAGACCATCGGCCGCGCCGCCAGTCACGGCTGCATTCGTTTGGCAAACTGGGACGCCGCGCGCGTAAAAGATCTCGTGAGCGTCGGAAATACTGTCCTAATTTTCTGAGCTGTAGCGGCGCTCTATGAGCGCCGACGGCTAAAAATTGTAGGAAGCGAATCGACGGTCATAGACGGCCGCTACAGGCCCGATGAGCGCGCTTCTACCAAATTTCTCGAAAAAAGTTCGCGCGGAATCGTGGTGTCGAACGTCTAGGCTTTAGATCGAACCAATGGATCTCAGTGAACGCGAACAGTATCGGGCAGCCATTCACGGCGATCGAGAGGCATTTGAAATGATCATTCGTACCCACAGCCGGACACTTTTCGCCATTGCTTACGGCATTCTGCAAAGCCGCGAGGAAGCAGAGGACGTCGTGCAGGACTCGCTCGTGAAAGCGTGGAAAACGCGTTGGCGAGTGCGCGATCCTGAAAAATTTCCAGCCTGGCTCGCAAACATTGCGCGACACAAAGCGCGCGATGTTTTTCGCAAACGCCGCACTGTTCCTTTGTCGGAACAGGCAACCGAACCAATCGAACCGGGGCCGTCGAACACGAATGCTCTGGATCATGGATTGCAGTCCGCGCTCGCAGCGCTACCGGAACTCCATCGGGCCGCGCTCACATTGCGCTATTTCGAAGAAATGGATTACCGCACCATCGAAAGCACCCTGGGTCTAACTAATGGCGCGCTCCGAGGGATTCTGGGACGAGCGCTCACCTCCATGCGCAAACAACTTCGCCCTGCTCTCACCTCAATCGACTAAACGCATGGCAACGATCCACGACGAAATCGACACATGGCTGACCGCCGATTTGCACGGCGAGCTTTCTAATAGCGAACGGAGCGGGCTTCACGCCCATCTGCTCGATTGCGCTGCGTGCCGAAAAACTCATCAGGAAATCAAAGTTATGAACAAGATTTTGGAAGAAACTCTCGCCCAGGAAAAACCCGATCCAGTTTTCGAACAGCGGATGCTGGCGGGGTTTCGAAATCGCGTCCCTCAGCGAAGTGGACTCGTAAAACTGCTCGTCGATTTAATGCGCCTGCGTGCTACTCAAATCGCAGCGGTCGCCGCCGCGTTGCTCGGACTTGTGCAGATCGGACGGATGATCACCGGAGAACCTGTAACTGTGCCGCGTGAGCGCGAACGCTACGCGCAAGTAGAAGTAACCGCACCGCAGCCGCCGGAATCACGCCCAAGTCAAGCCGGAGCTCTGGATAGATCAGACGGAATCGCCGCCGGACGACCGCAAGACCTGGCACTCGAGGCACCGGCACCGCCGCCTGCAATCAGATCAAAATTTCGCGAAGAGAGCAAATCGGTTGCTGCAACCGTTGCGCCACCCAAAACCGCGCAAGCAGAGACGACTGAGGGCGACGCACTCGTCGCAATCCCGGAAAGTCCTGCTAACGCTCAAGAAGGTGGAAAAACCGCGGTTGAATCGCCCGCTCCTGACCTCGGCAATCGGAAACTGATTCGAAACGCAACTGTCGAACTGCAGATTGTTAGCTTCGACAATGCTGTCGGGAAGATCACAGCATTCGCGAACGAAGAACACGGTTATGTCGCTACAACAGACTCTGAGAAACAGGCAAACGGGAAGCTAAGAGGCCAAGTCGTCGTCAAGGTACTGCCGGAAAACCTGGATCGCTTTCTGCAAAAGATCCGGGGTCTCGGTGAATTAAAGAACCAGGCACTTGGAACTGAAGACGTAACCAAGGCGTATTTCGATACCGATGCGCGGCTGAAAAACGCCCACGTGATGGAGCAGCGTCTCATCGATATGTTGAAAACGAAGACCGGCAAAGTGTCCGATCTGCTTCAGGTGGAGAAGGAACTGGGCCGCGTGCGCGAAGAGATCGAAAAGATGCAGGGCGAACTAAAATATTGGGATTCGCAGGTGCAATTCGCCACGGTAACGATTTCGCTGGCCGAAAAGGACATGGAAGAACCAGCGGCCTTCCTGCTCAAGGAGCGCGCGCAACTCTCTCTTTACTCCCTCGACGTGGAGAAGATTTACAACGAGGCCAAGAGCCTGGCCTCGCCAAAGGTACAGATCACAAATGCGCAATTAAACCGCGATTACTCTGGACGCGTTTCGGCGCAGCTAAGCATGCTGATCGCTCCGGAGGAAAGCGATGCTGTAATCGGCCATGTCAAAGGATTTGGGCGCGTGGAAAATTTCCAGACTCAGACCCAGCGCATCGCGCAAGGTGGCAGTGGGATGTCAGAAAATGCCAGGACCAAGCGAGACAAAGTGGAACTGAACATCACGATCTCTCGCGAAGAACAGGAGCAAGCTTTTCAGCAAACCAGCCTGCGCATTCGCACCTCTTCGGTAGACGAAAAGGCAAAGCAACTTCGCACACTTGCCGAGAAACAAGGCGGCCGCGTCCGTAGCTCAACTTTCAGTCGTGATCCGGATGGCCGCGAAGTGGCAAATGTTTCGCTGCGCGTGCCACTAAAAAATTACCCGGCGCTTATGCAATCGCTCGACTCGTTAGGCAAGGTTCAGAATGTGAGCGTGCAACGTCAGGACCGCGCGGAAGCGCAGGTCGACGAATCAAACGCACCGGCGGACATTTCGATCCAGGTTTACAGCCAGGGCAATATCGTTACCGAGGAAAGCGGCTTGCTTGCCACGCTGCGACGTACACTGGCGCAAAGTGCGGGCGCAATCATGTGGAGCTTGCGAATGATTGGTGTGGCGATCGCGTTTCTCGCGCCGTGGGTGATTGCAATTGTCGGCGTCATCTGGCTCGCGCGACGCGTAATTCGCGCGCGAAGGAAACCGTAGCTGATGGAATCAATCTTGCTCCCTGACGAAACGAGTCATACCTTACTTTAATTTCCCAAGGAGCCTGGCGATGAAATCTCAAGGCGGTATCAGCTACAGCAACGCGGCGGTCAGCGCTTGTCCTAAACATCTGCTCCAATTCGCAGTCGATCAGCGATACGACGATTACACATCGGTTGATCACGCGGTCTGGCGATTCATCATGCGTCAGAACATTTTTTTCCTGAAAGAATACGCGCACAAAGTTTATTTTCAGGGCCTCCTCAACACGGGCATTTCCTTCGAGCGCATCCCGCGCATTGAAGAGATGAATGATATTCTGGCAAAGATCGAGTGGGGAGCGGTGGCAGTGGACGGTTTCATTCCCCCGGCGGCGTTCATGGAATTTCAGGCCTACAAGGTGCTGGTGATCGCGTGCGATATGCGCCAGATCCATCACATCGAATACACGCCGGCGCCGGACATTGTGCACGAGGCCGCCGGTCATGCGCCGATTATTGTCGACCGGGAATACTCAAATTATTTGCAGCGCTTTGGCGAAATCGGAGCGAAAGCGATGTCGTCCAGGAAAGATTTCGAGCTGTATCAAGCGATCCGGCACTTATCGATCCTGAAAGAACGGCCGAACGCTGATCCGAAAGAAGTCGATGAAGCAACGAAACTGGTGGAACATCGGCAGAAAAATCTCGGCACGCCCTCCGAAATGGCCCGGCTCTCGCGTTTGCATTGGTGGACGGTCGAATACGGACTCATCGGCACACTCGAGGATCCAAAAATTTACGGCGCTGGATTGCTGTCCTCGATCGGCGAATCGGTGTCATGCCTTGAGCCTGAGGTAAAGAAGATTCCCTACTCAATTGACGCTCAGAACTGCGCGTTCGATATCACTACGAAACAACCGCAGCTTTTTGTCTGCCGCGATTTTCAGCATCTCAAAGACGTGCTTGAAGAATTTGCCAGCAAGATGGCGTTCAAAGTTGGCGGGTTGGAAAGCATCAACAAAGCCATTGAATGCAATAACACCGCGACCTGTGACTATTCGTCCGGTCTCCAAGTCAGCGGGATTTTCGCTGAAGTGATAACAGGCGAAGACAATTCGCCGATTTATCTGCGGACAACCGGCAAGACCGCCCTTGCATTCCAGGGCAAAGAACTGGAAGACCACGGCATCGATTATCATAAAGAGGGCTTCGGTTCGCCAGTCGGTAAATGGAAACAAACATCAACGGCGCCAGAGCTGCTCACTAATGATCAACTGCACGCCCTTGGAATTGTTGAAGGTAAAAAGGCGAAGATCGAATTCGTCAGTGGTATCGTCGTATCTGGTAAGGTTGAGAAAATTCTGCGTCGCGACGGGAAACTACTGTTGATCACGTTTGTAAACTGCAGCGCAAAATATCGTGACCGCGTCCTGTTCCAGCCTGACTGGGGTTTTTACGACATGGCCGTTGGCGAACGAATCAGCTCAGTGTTTAACGGTGCTGCTGATAACGACGCTTACAACCAGGTGGCGCTGGTTCCAAAAGAACGAACCATCAAGGTTCCCTCGGACGCGAAACGCAGGCGACTGGAAAATCTTTACGCACAGGTCCGCAAGATTCGCGAAAGCAAAACCGGCTATGAACGGCTCGGCGAAATTTGGGAGACACAGCAGGCCGAACACCCGGAGGACTGGCTGTTGTCGATGGAAATTTTCGAGATTCTCGCCACGACTGATCAACAGCCGGAACTGAAAGCCAGAATCGAAAAGTTCCTAAGCGACAAGAAGACAAAGACCAAAGATCTCGCGACCCTAATCGGTTGGGGATTCCGCCTGGTCGAGTATCACAAGAAACCGGAATACCAGGCAGCGCTCCACGCTTCGCCGGAATAGGGTACCGGCGACTGCGCTCGAGATGACAATTTAAAAAGCTTCGTCCTTGAAATGGCGTTTGCCTTTTAACGCCTTCGCATATTCGTCCTTGCTAAGGATGTTTTCGTCCAGCTGCATGTCGGTCCGAAGAAAGTTTCGGAACCATGTTTCAATTCGTTGCCGATCTTGCAGTACCTCTTCGGTGATATAATTGGCGTCGATGTTGATGCAGATCGCACCAACAATTCCAAATTCCTTTCGTTTGATCGGGATCGTCGTGCATTTGAATTTTCGCGCTCCGATGACCAGCTCGTAATTCAATTTGTCTTCGTTCAGGAGTTGGCGGCGTTTGAGATCAATCAGGAGGTTCGTTGTGCCGTCACGCAGATGTCTGCCGGTAACATTGTTTTCGAGCGTAATAAGGGAATGCGCGGGATCAGCCAGGTTGTGCAGCAGGATTTCCACTCCGGTATTGGGAAAGGATTTTCCGATCAGGCGAACAATCCGTTCGTAGTTTTCGAGAAATTCTTGCGTGTCGTCGGCAATTGTCTTGCCATCATATTTCTCGAATAACTGTGCGTATACCTTTTGCTCAGCGGGCTCGAGTTGTGCACGCACATTGTTTTGTTCGCCGATGAAAATGAGCTGCCGTGCCGCCGTGTGATCTTGGTTCTTGAGGAAATAATGCATGCCCAGTCGAAAATCTTTCAGGCTGAACGCGCCAAAATTCTCGCGAGTGATGGTGAACGGATAGAAGTCGTACTCTTCCAGGTTTCTCCCAAACTTGCGGCGTTGTTCCTTGTATTTGCCCCAGAGAAATCCTGTTACCAGAAAGAGCAGTGATACAATGATCGAGGCGATCACATTGATGCTGAGATCGCTCTGCACTACTTTGCTCATAGAAGAAACATCTTATCGGCTGTTTTGGCCCCCGACCTGCGGGCCGATGTATCCGGAACGCAGTCCTTGGAAAAACGGCTCACAGAGCCGTGGCTACAATATTGTGTCGGCGCCAAGGCTAATGGGTCACAGATTTCCAGCCAAGCTGGAAATGCTGATACTCTCCAACGCCACGTCCGTGGGGCGAGAGAGCGCGTACGCCACGGCGCTGGAAACCTCCTCCGGCGAAATCATTTTGTGGCGCGGCCACTTTCCCTCGATCTGACTCCAGATGTTCGTGTCTGTCGCGGCTGGGTAAACGTTGATCACTCGGATTTTGCGCTCCCGCAATTCTTCGCGCACGCATTGAGAGAAACCGTCGAGTGCGAATTTGCTCATGCAGTATGCGCTCCAGTTTGCAAACCCAGTCTTCGCGGCGATGGAAAGAATATTGACAATGCCAGAGCCGGGCGGCATGTGCGGCGAAAAGTGTTGTATTAGCATGAAGGGCGCAGTGATATTAACTCTGACGGTTTGCTCCCATTCAACCGATGTGATTTCGCAAAAGGGCTTTACAATTGCGATGCCCGCATTGTTCACGAGCAGATTCAGCGGCTTCTTTCCGACTTGATCGATGAGATCGGAAACACCGGACGGGACAGCAAGGTCATGGATCAAGCGGACCACCCGCCCACAATGGTGCTTTACCGCCGTGCACACTTCCGCCAGAGCGACCGTATCGCGTCCGTGGAGAAGCAATTCAACATCCTCACCTGCAAGTTTCTCGGCAATCGCGCGCCCAATTCCGCGGCTGGCGCCGGTGATAAGATAACGCTTCATCGGTTGTGGTAGAAAGGTTGAACGTCCAACTCTCAACGTCCAACGCCGAATTGAAAACTTGGGTAGGGCGCGCTAGAAGTCGCAGGACGCCTCGGCGAGCAGTCCCTGCCAACGCTTCAGATTCTCCGCAGGGCGAACCGATTGTTCGCCGTCTCCCACAAGCGCAGCCTAACGAGTTGCTGATTGAGCCGATTGTCGATCTTCGGCCACAGGCCGCGCACAATATTTTCTCCAGTTGACGGGGCGTTGCGGAAATCCTCTGTTTCCAGATCGAGGTGCCGGTCTCGCCACGGTTCCAATGACTCCTGGATGGCTTTCCTGAACGCGACAAAATCATAAAGCGTTCCGCTGCTCTCATCGTACTCGCCGCCGATGGTTGTTTCGGTCAGATAGCCATGGCCGTGACCGAGCGGATTGTTGCACTTGCCGTACAACTTCGCGTTTTCCGCGTCGGAAAGAGTGGCGGCACGTAACCGGTGTGCCGCGTGAAATGCCATCCGCATCCCAAGAAACACGGCTCTATTCTTCCACACCTCGGCGAAGAAATCTGCGCGTTCGTGCAGGCGTACGCGATCCAGTGGCGTCATCGAGTTTGCCCGCTGGAAGAGATAATTGGCCAAACTCTCCGTCGTTATGGGATGATGCGCCAGGCCAGCGACGTCTTCATTGAGATAGCGGTGGTCGAGTTCATCGCTCAGAACATGCAAGCAAGGGTCGATCGCTTCGTAACGAACTAGCGGCAGATCTTGGACGCTAAACGCTTTCGGGGATCGGTAGGTCAGACGGACGCGATAATTATGTCCGTGAATCGAGGTGGCCGTTCCAAACAAGCGCGCATTTTCATCAGGGCTTAACCGAGGCGACATTGTTTTGCGAGCAGCAGAAAATTCGAACCAGTAATTCGCCTCGCAGGCGCCATTAGAATAAAAGGTTGCGCTTCGCTCGGGCGACTCGGTCAGATGACAGGCAACGAGTTTTGCTCCGTTGTCAGAGAATAAGGGCGAGACATCGATGTAGAGTTGCCGCGCAATATTTTCGGCAGTCGGCGGAACAGCACGGAACGAAGGATTGTCTTCGTTGAGGAATTTGTGGTCGAACCGCTGCCGCACAATTTTGCCGGCGCGCTCCTTGATTTCGCTGATGTTAATCAGCATCCCCGTAGCCGGATCGACAGGACCGGTGAAAACGAAGTAGGCGACGTAATTGCGACCGCTTCCGTAGCGCGCATTCGTTTCGGGACCAAAGGCCGCGAGATTTTCGGGCTCGCTCCAACTGTCAACATACAGACGACGAGACGCAGAGAATTCGAGACGCTTGCTGACGGTTAGGAGCATTAGGTTATCACCTCCTCATCGAATTAGGCGCGCCCAATATTGATCAGTCGAGAATTAGTCAAACAGTCTTTTGACTTAATCGGAATACACATGATCTTTGAATCAATGAAACATATAGGCTGGCGAGACCGCCTGTTCAAAAGTACCCGGGGAAAAATCCTTGAGCTCCTCCGGGCTCGAGAGTGCACCGTGAACGAACTCGCGGACGCGCTGCACCTGACCGATAATGCGGTGCGAGCGCACCTTGCCAGCCTTGAGCGCGACAGACTCGTGGTCCAATCCGGCATGAGGCCGGGAATTCGCAAACCACACACTACGTACGTTCTCGGGCCGGAATCCGAGCAAGTTTTTCCGAAAGCGTACGGGCGGCTGGTCTCGCTTCTCATGTCGATGTTCTCGCGACAACTTAAGCCACAAACCTTGCGCTCCGGAATGCGGGCAGCCGGCCGATCCGTAGCCCAGGAACATCTACGCGAATTGAAGGGCAAAACCCGGCAGCAAAGAATCGATGCTGCGCTTGGCATTCTCAAGGACCTGGGTGGGATGGCCAGCTTTCGTGAAGAAAATGGAAAACACTTCATCTGCGGCAACGGCTGTCCGATTGCTGCCGCCACGGCGAATCATCCCGAGGCATGTCTGCTGGCGGAATCGTTGCTCGCCGACATAATTGGCACGTCGGTTAAAGCACATTGCATCACCGGCCCGAAGCCTTCCTGTCGCTTTGAGGTGAAATAGAATTCGCGGACGCATTGGCTCCTTAGCAACGAGAAAAATTCAGTTCGGCTGGCGAAATTCTCCTTAAACACACCGAGCAGACAACTGGTGATCATTTTTCCGTTCTGTTTGCGCACACCCCGGCGACCTGACCGGCGCCATTTTCTTCGTTGTGCGCGCACGAAGGCCCGTTACGCCTGGGACAAAAATCCAACGTGGTGTTCATAAGGATAGAAGGAATCGCGTTGGAGTTAAATAGTCAAATAATTTATTGACTTATTATAACTAACGCCACAAATTGGCGTCCATGAATACGAGTATTGATCAATCACACACCGCCGCCAGCACGGTGGAAAGTTCGCCCGCATACCAAGCATACCGGATCCTCCATTTTGGATTCACAGTTGCGCCCATTCTTGCCGGCTTGGACAAGTTCTTCCACCTGATGGTCAACTGGGACCAATACCTCCCGGAAACTGTAGCCAAGGTTTCACCCATTCCCGCACACACGCTCATGCTCATCGTCGGCGTAATCGAGATCGTGGCTGGAATTGGGGTCGCGCTTAAGCCCCGCATTTTCGCTTATGTCGTCGCCGCCTGGCTGGCGCTGATCATAATCAACCTGCTGCTAATCCCAGGTTACTTCGATGTCGCGCTTCGTGATTTCGGACTATTCCTCGCCGCTCTGGCGCTGGGTCGTTTAAGCCAACAATTCGCGCGCGCGTAGCGACTCCAGAAAACGCGTTTTACTTAATCCTTCAACAACGAGAGAAATTCGGAACGCGTTCGCGCGTCTTCTTTAAAAGTGCCCAGAAGACAGGAAGTCTTCATAACGGAGTTTTGTTTCTCAACGCCCCGCATCATCATGCAAAGATGCTTCGCTTCCACCACCACGGCCACCCCCGACGGCTCGAGACATCTCATCAACGACTCGGCAATTTGAGTGGTGAGATTTTCCTGAATCTGCAAACGACGGGCAAAAACATCGACAATCCGCGCCACCTTGGACAAGCCGATCACTTTGCCGTTGGGTAGATAAGCCACATGTGCCCGGCCGATAAAGGGAAGCAAATGGTGCTCACACAGCGAATAAAGCTCAATGTCTTTGACTAGAATGATCTCGCTCGCCCTCGACTCGAAAACCGCTCCGTTAATGATCTGGTCGAGATCTTGCCGATAGCCTTGCGTGAGAAATTCCAATGCGCGTGCCGCGCGATCTGGGGTTCGTAGCAGGCCCTCTCGACCAACGTCCTCCCCGATGCCTTGAAGCAGTTCGCGGTACACGTTCGCAATTTTGTCGAGGTCTTTCTCGGGCAGGCGATTGCTCTCGCGGGTGAAGGATTCCTCAACATCCAGATCGGAATTTCGTCGCTGAATCATGCGTTCTGTTTTGCTAGCTTAGCATCAAGGGGCGGCGGGCTCTAGTCCGCCGCGTTACGCCCCGGAGAAGTGAATCGCCCTAATCGAGCCAGCTCTTGGGATAGTTCGGGTCGTCTAACCCGAGCGATTCCTCGGTGAGTTCGAGCGTATGTTGCGTGTCGAACATTACAGCCAATTCTTCTGTGCGCGTTGCATTCTTACTCGCAACAATCGTCCCCGGATGCGGCCCGTGGGGAATCCCGCGTGGATGCAATGTGATTGAACCACTCTCGATCCCTCGCCGTGAACCAAAATTCCCGCGCACGTAAAAGAGAACCTCGTCCGCCTCGACGTTGTCGTGCACCCACGGGATTTTTACAGCCTCCGGATGCGTGTCGAGCATGCGCGGCGCAAAGGTGCATACTACATATCCGCGGATCTCGAATGTCTGATGAATCGGTGGCGGTTGATGCAGCGTGCCGGTAATCGGCTCGAAATCCTGTGCGTTGAAAGTGAACGGGTAGAGATAGCCATCCCAGCCGACCGCATCGAACGGATGATGCGCCAGCGTCACCCGCGTAAGTCGCGATCCATCCTTTACGAGAATATCGACGTCTTCCTCCTTGTCGACAGTGATTATCTCGCGAGGACCGTGAAGATCGCGCTCCGAGTACGGCGCGCCCATTTTGATTTGGCCCTCGTGATTCAGGTAACGCTGGGGAATCCGAACAGGACCGACTGATTCAAGAATGAGATAATCCTCCTCTTCAATTTTGTCGGGCACCAGCCTGTAGGTAATTCCACGCGGAATGACAATGTAATCCTCGGCGCGATAAGGCAGTTCACCAAAAACGGATTCCATCACGCCGCTGCCGTGAAACACAAAAATGATCTCATCCGCGCCGCCGTTTTTATAATATTGAAATTTGTCGTACGCCTTTGCAGGCCTGGCGCGGTACGCGATCACGTCCTGATTAAACAACATCGGAATGCGGCCGGTGTAGAGATCGCCGCGCCGCGGAATATTAGCTGTCTTCAGATGATGATGTCGCAGCGGACTATCGGCTACTTTTTTTGGCTCCCAATACTTGATTAACTCGACATTGCGGACTCGGGTAGGCGGCCGCAGGTGATACATGATCGAGTAGGCCTCGTCGAATCCCTGGGTCGTGAAAACGTGCTCGTAGGCGATGCCTTCGTTCTTGTAGCTCGGCGTTGATCCATTGCGATGAAACCAGATGTGATGTTTTCTCGGGACTTCGCCCAGTCTTTGATAATACGGCATAGTGGTCTCCCTCTCGTTTTACAAATTACCTCGCGCTTCCTGTTCGCGTTCGATGGCTTCGAAGAGTGCCTTGAAGTTGCCTTTGCCAAAGCTCTTCGCGCCTTTGCGCTGAATAATTTCGAAAAACAGCGTCGGCCGGTCTTCTACTGGTTTGGTAAAAATCTGCAGCAAGTAACCTTCATCATCGCGATCGACGAGGATCCCCAACTTCTTCAATGCATTGAGTTCTTCATCGATGTGACCAACCCGATCAAGGAGGGTGTCATAATAGTTGGAAGGTATATTCAGGAATTCAACGCCGCGCTTCTGCAAGTCCGTGACTGTTTCAATGATGTTCTTGGTCGCCATCGCAACATGCTGGACACCCTCGCCGTCGTAAAATTCGAGATATTCGTCCACCTGTGATTTCTTTTTGCCTTCCGCGGGCTCATTGATCGGAAACTTCACGAAACCGTTCCCATTGCTCATCACTTTGCTCATGAGCGCGGAGTATTCAGTGGAAATATCCTTGTCGTCGAAGGTCAGGATGTTGCGGAACCCCATTACGTCCTCATAAAACTTCACCCACGGATTCATTCGCCCCAGGGCGACGTTGCCAACGCAATGATCGACATATTGCAGGCCGGTGTCGGGTGGATTGTAATTCGATTTCCACTTGCGAAATCCCGGCATGAACGGCCCGCGATAATTTTCGCGCTCAACGAACAGATGAACAACATCGCCATAGGTGTGGATCCCGCTCATCACGACCTCGCCATGTTCATCCGAGAGCGTCTTCGGCTCCATATAACTCTTGCCCCCGCGCTTCGTGGTCTCTTCCCAAGCAGAAGCGGCATCCTTCACCGCCAACGCCAGCGCCTTAACGCCGTCGCCATGTTTGTGAATATGATCCGCGATCGGATTATTCGCCCGGATGGGCGTAGTCAGGAGCAAGGTCAACTTGTTCTGCCGAATCGCATAGCTGGCCCGATCTTTCACTCCCGTTTCCGGCCCGGAATACGCCAGGTTTTGAAATCCGAACGCGGTCTTGTAGAAATGGGCCGCCTGTTTGGCATTACCGACATAAAACTCGACGTAATCGGTGCCGTGAAGCGGTAGAAAGTCTTTCTCAACTACTGGTTTTTTTTTAGTTCTAGGAGCAGCAATTGTCGTTGGCATAATAACCTCCGTGGTCTTCGCGCTTAGCGCGCTTTGTAAATATAAGATCGACCACCATCAGTCGCAAGGTTGCACGATGCTTTCGACGCAGCCTGTCTGGGGCGCGAGCGTGTCGGCCTTTTCTGCTCTTGCCTGAACGACTATCTCAGCGAGACATCATCTATCCGAAATGTCGTCGATAGCGAAAAATCGGTCGTACAACGGAATTGCAGTCGGACAGTCTGACCTCTGTAAGCGGCAAGGCTAAACGATTTTTGTGAATAGTTTCCAGGAGTTGTTTTGTCTCTATTGCTGTACGTCGCGATGGTTTGAAGCAATGCGCCACTGGTGTCTCGGATTTCGACGAACAAGAAATCATACGCGTATGTCGTGCCTTCGCTCGAACTGCAATTGAACCAGAAAGTCAGACTCCCCGTGGCGTTCGCGGGAATCGTGACTGTTTGGTAGACCTGTCCTGTCACATTATTATTCACGCCGAAATACACGTAACCCGTCCCGCCATGCGGATAATTACCGTTGTTGGTGTAAAAGGCGCCAGAGCCTGATAACGCCCAGGGCGATATACTCCCTTCCAAGCCGCCATTGACGACCAATTGAGTCGGCGGGGTAGCTGTGGGTGTCGCCGTCGCGGTTGCGGTGGGGGTGGCAGTGGCAGTGGCAGAGGGAGTAGCTGTCGCGGTCGCTGTCGGTGTAGGCGTCGGAGTCGCGGTGCCGGTTGCCAGCTTGAAACTGCCAATGCGGGTGCGCCAGTTGTAAGAGGTATTCGAGGAATAGTATTCGTTGGTGTACCAGAAAGTCGCGTCGTCCACCGGGTCGATGGTCAGCGAGCTGTAATCGCCCCAGCGATTGCCACTGCCGGTTTGGCTGCCGGCGCCGTCATAAAGATGTGCTTCGCCCTGGGCCAGAGTGTTGATCGGATCTGTAGCCAGTCGCCCTGCATAACGAAGCTGCGGATGAATGCTTGAGCTCGAGGCGCTGAAGCCAATGGCAAGATTCCCCTGCCCGTCCATAGCTGCGCTTCCCATCCAGCGCCACGTCGTATCAGGTTGGTAAGTGCTCTGCTGATAAACAGTGACCGGTCCGGAAGTCACATTGCGCAGTTCAAACCAACGGATACCCGCTACCCCGCCAGAGCTTACAGTAAAATTGCCGACGACGGATTCGTGGTCGCCGAAATTCCGATAAGCGAGACGAAACATCAAACGATCTCCGATGCCATCGAGATAATTTGAGCTGGTGACTCCATTTTGCGGCACGCAGGCACGGCTCGTAGGACAAAGGGCGGTGAAACCAGCGGCCGGCGGATTGGCGAAGGTAGTAAACGTCGAGTTCGCAGGAGTAACGAAATCCACGTGGAAATGATAGGTAGTGTAATTTGGATTCGTGGCTTGACCGGGAAAGCCTACAAAAGTGTTCGGAGCGCCAGTTGGCGGTATTCTCGAGCCATCAAGGTCTGCTGGCAGAAACGAATCGACCGATCCGCCGAGAGGCCCGACCGGACTAACAAAGGTAGCAGCTTGTCCAGCCAACATCTTCGTCCGATCAAAGGCGAAGGGCTGAGGACCAAGGTAGGTTGTGCCTGATGAGTTGAAAACGTTCATGCTCATGTAGTAGGCATCGGGCCATACGCCGAGATGCGGATAATCAAAGAAATTCGACCCGAGGTGAAATCCATAGCGGTAATAACTACCGGTAGCGTCTGACGTGGTGGAGATGGCCACGCACTCGTCAGTTAT
>Ga0207701_10000830_pt1 | contig 32849 bp, 20 predicted proteins | sample KBSSwiSSwithPhiX_FD_184294 | JGI IMG/M metagenome (GOLD analysis project Ga0207701, IMG submission 184294) | Switchgrass rhizosphere bulk soil microbial communities from Kellogg Biological Station, Michigan, USA, with PhiX - S5 (SPAdes) (version 2) | ecosystem: Environmental > Terrestrial >... | reverse complement strand
CCTCACATTCAAACGTTACAAAAATAATTTCCACAAGGCATCTTCCTTGTCGATTTTAACGATAACAAGTTTTCAAATGTGAGGTTATTGTCGAATCGTTCAGTGAGAAAACACAAACACCTTTGGTATGGGTTTTCCTATTGACGTTAGGCTCTTGAAGCAGTGTAAAAAAATTATGGCCGAGGACCAGGTCATGAGGCTGAACCAGGCAATTGAGAACGGCGAGAAAAAAACTAACAGATTTACGTTAGATGAATTTAAAGAGCTTGTCAATAAACTGGTAGAATCAAGAACCGACCGACGCTGGCGTGGATACGAATGAGCAAAAGACGAAAAACTATCGTGGTTACTCAGGGAGAGGTAGGAAAAGCGGTCGGATCTTCGAAGCTGTGAACTCACAGACCTTACAAAATCGGTCAAGGCCTGACATTGCCGTTAGGGTTTTTTGCAAGATTTTGCACTTTACGGATAAAATGAAAAACAATTAGTTCTTCCCTTCCTTTAACGCCGCTCTTTACGCTATCGGCGGCGCAGTTGTAATCAATTCTTATATCCCTCCGTTCGCTGATCATTAACAAGGCGAACTCACCGGACAGGCTAAAATAGTTACCGAGCGTATTAGTAAGCATCATTCAGAAGAGCACGGCGATTGTAACCATCTCCCTATCAGTTGGCTAACTATGCAGGTCTATGGACGGATGTAAGTAGGTCCGCGGTTATGGTAAAAGTTATGCAAACTGAAAAAGAAAAAGGCCTCCATGCTACAGAAGCCTTTGACTTTCGCGTGATCCGGACAGGATTCAAACCTGTGACCTACTGCTTAGAAGGCAGTTGCTCTATTCAACTGAGCTACCGGACCGTTTAAGAGGCGGCAAAGATAATTTTTTTTAGATTGCAGCCAAACCGTTACGAAGCAATGGAAGTAAAAATAGAAGACTCCTGGAAAGGAGTATTGAAACAAGAGTTTGATAAGCCCTACTTTCAGCAAATTCCGTTGCATCTGAAAACAGAAAAATCACAAGGCAAGACCATTTATCCACCCGGCAGCCTGATATTTAATGCCTTTAATACAACGCCCGTTGATAATATCAAAGTCGTGATCATCGGGCAAGATCCCTATCATGGCCCGGGCCAGGCGCATGGGCTTTGTTTCTCTGTTCAAAATGGTGTGCCACCGCCACCTTCCCTGGTCAATATTTTTAAAGAATTACAGGACGACATCGGTATGTCCATTCCCAACCACGGTAACCTTACCAAATGGGCACAACAGGGAGTATTTTTACTAAACGCTTCGCTAACGGTTCGTGCGGGTGAACCAATGAGTCATTCAAAAATTGGCTGGGCCACATTTACAGATACCGTTATTAAAAAAATATCCGACACAAAAGAACATGTGGTTTTCATGTTGTGGGGAAAATTTGCACAGGATAAAAGAATGTTGATTGATGAAACGAAACACCTGGTTTTGCGTGCAGCTCATCCTTCTCCGCTTTCTGCCTTTAATGGTTTTTTTGGATGCAGGCACTTTTCAAAGGCAAATCAATATTTGGTGAGTAAGGGAATAGATCCGGTGGATTGGAGTTTGTAAAAATGTTTAATGGTCAATGCGAGGCAAGCAACAATGTTCAATGTTTAATGCTCAAAGGTCATTGCGAGAGGCATGGCCGAAGCAACAATTTTTAAGCGATGATACCACAAGACCTGGCGCTCGAAACAAGTAAAGTTATTTTAAGACCCATTGCTGAAAGCGACTATGATTCATTTCTTGGACTGGCCAAGAAAGATGTTGACATGTGGTATTACTTCACTTTTAACCTGGGCGACGAACAACAATTGAAGAACTGGATGGCTATGGCATTTGCTGATAAAAAAGCGGGCACAAGAAGACCTTTCACCATCATTGAGAAAGAAACCGGGAAGATTGCGGGCAGCACAAGCATGGGAAATATTTCCTATCATGATCTGCGGCTGGAAATTGGTTGGAGCTGGCTGGGAACAGATTTTCGGAGCACCGGCTTAAACCGGCACGCAAAGTATTCAATGATGAAATATGCATTTGATGAATTGATGTTTGAAAGAGTGGAATTCAAAACAGACGTCATGAATGTACGGGCAAGAAAGGGCCTGGAAAACGTAGGTGGAAAAGAGGAAGGTATTTTAAGAAGCCACATGACCATGTGGAATAACCGCCGCCGAACCTCAATCTATTATAGCGTCCTGAGAGACGAATGGCCCGGATTAAAGAAAACAATTTTTAAAGAACTGGAACCGGGATTTAAAGTTTGCTGATGCTATTATCAAATACAGGTGAATGAAAACATTGAAAGAAATAGCCGCGCGTATTTGGGCAATTTGGGGACTGCTAAGTTTTGTGATAACATTTCTTATCGTATTCCTTCCTTCGATGATCACATATCTTATTCCCGATCCGAAGGGAACCGATATTTTCATCAGGATTGCGAGAGTTTGGATGAACCTGTGGTTGTGGCTCGTGGGCTGCCCGATTAAAATAACGGGCCGGGATCATTTTAAGAAAGGACACAATTATATTATTGTATTCAATCACAATTCGTTTTTGGATATTCCGTTGTCCTGTCCCTATGTTCCGGGAGCCAATAAGACTATCGCAAAAAAATCATTTGCAGGCATTCCGCTATTCGGATGGTATTATTCTAAAGGGTCTGTACTCATTGACCGCAAAAGTGAGTCCAGCCGCCGCCAAAGTTTTGAAGAAATGAAAATGGTTTTGCAAAAAGGCATGCATATGTGCATCTACCCTGAGGGAACGCGCAATCGCACAACGGAACCACTGAAAAAATTTTATGACGGAGCTTTCAAACTTTCGGTGGAAACAAAAAAATCGATCATCCCGGTTTTGATTTTCAATACGGGCAAATCATTGCCGGTGCACAAATCATTTTATTTTCTTCCCAAAAAACTAAGAATGGATTTCTTGCTTCCTGTTAACCCTGCAGGGTTGACATCAGAGGCACTGAAAGAAAAAGTTTTCGAGATCATGAGGGAACACTATGTGCGCCACAACAATTAAAATGGACCTGTGTAGAAAGAGCGCGTCCGGTTGATCCTGAGATCCTGCAGAATACCCGATTTGGGGCTGATTGTAAAATTGAAATAGTGATACAAACCAACCGGCGTTACATTGATCGAAAGCTGCCAGCAGTGCATTTCCCTCGCAATTGCCATAGAGAACGTCTGCAATTTTTTTGTATCAAAATCGTAGTATCCGTTCATGCTGAAATTCCATTTCGGCGTAAGACTAAAGCTTCCGCTGAAATTGGCACTTGACCTTACCGTCCTGGTAAAAGTGTAGTCCGGTTTGAATTCTTCGGCCAGATATAATGAATAGGACAGGCTCACCTGCCATGGTACATTAAAGTCAACAAATTCGGCCGGGTTTTGACGCATATATTCAAGCAGTCGTTGTTTATCGGCAGCCAATACAGGATCATTCAGTTGATCTTCCATTTGCTGTTTTTTTTCCTTATCCTTCTGTTCATCTTTTGGCTTACTTTGAAAAGAGGTGGACACTGAAACACTTGCTGCTGAAAGACGACCCAGGCTGAAGCCCCCTTCTTCCCACACGTACACCGTTGAATCCTGTCCATGGCTATTGGGTACATAGGGGTTTATGGTTCCATTCGCGTTGATGTTGATCTTATCAAACAAATTCGTCCGAAAGTATAACTGGAACGGTGAGAGCTTGTGCGTTGGCGCAAGGAAGTTATAGCTGGTGTTGAAGCCAAAGCCGTCAATTAACCGCACCTTTTTATATGGGTTCTCGCCGGTACTGTCCTTCTTGTTACGAACTTTCATTTCAAGGTTATTATCTAACTGGAACGACAAACCGCCGGTTTCGCCGGAACCATAACCGTTGTAAATCGCATTACCCTGCAATTGCGAAGTCCAGATCTTATACCCCTGGTCATTAATCTGTAAACTGTCGTAATATTTTTTTGAAAGGTCGGGCCTGTAACTGGCAGCAATGGTCGGACGAATGACGTGTCGAATCGCAGACACTTTCCCTTTCCTGAACTGGTAGGTTCCAAAAAGTGCTGTACTTATTCCGAGACCGAACGATGCTTGCTGATCCACAAAAAAGCCCTTTTCAACCGTGCTATCCACTTTCCCTGCAGTGTCGTTCCATTCCCGTATCAAACGGCGGGATACCCAGACCTGCGAATAACTCACCCCCGGAGATACGACGATTGCTCCGCCAAGAATCGGGGGCAACGCAAGCGTGATCGGCAAGTTATGTTGTGCTCCCCATTGTACCGTATCTCTGATCTGGGTAAAACTAAAAGCTGTATCGTAAAAAGAAATTTGGTTCCTTAAACTACCATTGTAGGATATGCCCAGTTGCTCATACCATTTTCGGCTGCCGACCAGGTCCTTTTTCTGAAAAGGGTAGACAGTCGTAACTGTAAAACCTACATCCGGCAAATTCAGGTTTACAAGCCTGGTTTTATTGTTCTGGTTGTGATTCGCGCTTGCAGTAAGGTTATAAGGTTTATCGACCCAGGTCTTTGAATAAGTTATCGAAGAACTTAACTGGTTTTGAAAATTCAGGTTGGCGTTATTTGGAACATTCTCATTGTAAGTAGTAGAACTGGCATTGACATTAGCGGAAAACGATGTACCAGGCCTTGCGCGGCTATCTGACGAGTGGCTCCAGTTCAGCATATAGCTGTTATTTGAGTAATAGTCAGGATCACCTTTGAAATTTCGTTTAGATCGTTGCAGACCAAAATTCAGAGAGCCGGCGTATTTGTACCGTTTGCGGTAAGTCGGATTCATATTGATCGACCAGCTGCCGTAGGAATATATATTGCCATACACCTTGGCATCCCAGTACTGGTTAACAACTTTGTAGTATCCCATTCCCTCGAGACCGATACCCATTTGGTCGTTGGTGGCAAATTGTGGAGGCAAAAATCCTGAATGTCTCCCCTGGCTCAAAGGATAAAATCCAAAAGGCACATAAATCGGGATGGGGACGCCTTCAAATTCAGGATGTGCCGGTCCGGACACTGCCACTTTTTTGTTAACTACCTTGAGCTTATTGGCTTTGAAGGCAAAGTGAGGATCATCTAAATTACAGGTAGTGAAGACACCTTTTTTGACAAATGTGATATTTTCGTTCACCTTTTTTACCACATCGCCATGTACGAACATTTCGCCGGATTGCGTGATGGTATTTTTAGTCAACCCTTTCTGGGATTTGATATTGTATGTTATTGTATCGCTGGTAAATTCGTTCTCGGCCTGCTTAAAAATGGCTTCCTCGGACACGGCTCCGGTACTATCTTTCTTATTAACCGCGGTCATAATTTGCGTTTGCTGGTCGATCCCAACCTGCGGTGCGGTAAGAGTTACATCTTTATATTCCGTTTTTGTTTTGCCATACAGAAATATTTTTTTATTTTTTATCATTACTACTGCCGAGTCCTCCGCGTAGTAGTTTATCGGCGCATCCAGGGTATCTTTTGAAAGCCTTAATGAAAAAGTATCGACCTTCTGCATGGCGATAGAATCGTTGCCGGGAATGGTGTCGGATGAGGTTATCGCTACCGGTTGGGTCGTCTGGGGGGCTGGCCTGGGCTTGAGGGTGTCTATTTTTTTTGTTAAAGCGCTGTCAAAGTTGCTGATCGGGGTGTGTTGGCCCCTTGCAGTACACGTTACTATGAAAACAATTAATAAAAGCAGTGCTCTGGAAAAAAAAATTTTTAAACTAATTTTGCGCAGCCCGTTCATAGTGTTGAGACAAATGTAAATCATTCATACCTAAACAATTTGTGAAGATTCGGGTGACCGATTAAATATTAGAAGACCTATGATGAAGCGAGTCCTTCTCTTTTTATTTTCTGTTAGCGTTTTCATATTACTTCTTTCTTTTTCCGGAAAAAACAGTGAGGCGCAGAGAGCACAGATCAGAACCCTGATCATTGACCCGGGGCACGGTGGTATTGATCCGGGTGCAAGGGGCGAATATTCAACCGAAGCTGAAGTGAGTCTTTCGGTCGCAATGAAATTTGGCAAAGCCTTACAGGAAGCATATCCTGATCTTAAGATCGTATATACCCGCACTTCTGATGTAATGGCCGGAAATAAGAGAACAAAAGACGAAGGTTTAAGGTACCGGGCTAACCTCGCCAATGAATCGAATGGAGATCTTTTTATCGCAATACACTGCAATTCTGCGCCCGATATCAGGCATCGTACATATATCGGAAGTAAGAGCATGACCTATTATACCGGCAAAGGAAAGAAGAGAAGAAAAGTAACAAGAAAGGTTCCTCAATACCGGTATTGGACCACCCCAAATCCTGCTCATGGTACCGAAACATATATCTGGGCAGTAAATAAAAACGATGCAAAGGTCAGTGCAGTTAATAAAACCCCGTCCACCGATACGCTGGAATACGGTGAAGTAGATTCTACGTTGAATATCGAGCTTCCTGATCCTTCAGACCCGGCCGAAAAAGCCCGCATGCTCATCTACGCGCAAAACTATTTTAAGAAAAGTCTCAGTCTCGCAGACATGGTTGAACGGGAGTTTGTGGCTTCAGGACGGTTCAGCCGGGGCGTAAAGCAAAGGAATCATGCAGGGATATGGGTATTGCAGGCAACGGGAATGCCAAGCATTTTGGTCGAAATAGGATTCATTTCCCATGAAGAAGATGAAAAGTATATTAATAGCGAAGAGGGGCAACAGGAAATAGTAAATGACCTGGTTGGTGCATTCAAAGCTTATAAGCAAAAAACGGAGTCGCGATCGATAAGTACGACACCGTAGCATATTATTTTCACGAGCACATAAGAGGCTGTCCGAAAACTATTGTCAGCTTAAGTGGCCCGGCGATTGACGGTTTGATTGCCAATTGTCAGCCTGGGTTCGTCGAACGCCCGACAACCTCAATATGACAATCAAACTGATTTGCGGACAGCGTCTCCTTTTTTGTTTATAATTGCCTAAAGCGTTTAAAAATAATTAGTTAATTTGGCATCCGAGAAACAATCCCGGAACCATGACCATTAACCATGAAACCAAAGTCGGCATATTAACTATAGTGGCGCTGGCCATGCTTATATTGGGTTTTAATTTCCTTAAGGGTAAAGATGTCTTCAATAATTCTAAAAAGATTTACGCCATTTTCCCAAAACTGGGTTCCCTGACTAAGTCAAATGAGGTGAAAATCAACGGGCTCACAATAGGCACCGTGTATGATCTGCAGGAGGTCGACAAGAACGTAAGCGGGATAAAGGTGACGATTAGTCTGACGAGGGACGTCAATATACCAGTAAATTCCGTAGCATATATCAGTGCAAACGTGGTAGGCATTGGCTCTGCTTCCATCATCATTGAAAAAGGCGATGCCACTACTTATTTAAAAGATGGAGATGTATTGAATACGAGAATCGACGAAGGGCTATTTGGTGGACTTACCTCGGAAGTCTCTCCCACACTTACGAAAATCAGGAACTCTCTGGATACTGTGAACAAAGTCTTAAGTAACGTAAATACCATTTTTGACGCCGGGGCCAAAAGAAATCTGCAGACTACAATTGCCAACCTTGCCCTGGCAAGCAATTCATTAAATAAACTGCTCGATCTTCAAACCAGCGCATTGGGAGCTGCGCTCAATAATGTTAACTCCATTACAGGAAACATTAAAAATAACAATGACAGTCTTACGGCCGTGATCAGCAACACCAAGAAATTTACAGAACAATTGGCCCGCCTGGAGATGAAAAAGACCATGGATACATTGCAGGCGGCCGTCAGCCAGTTGAAATCTACCATGACGAAAATCTCCAGCAACGAAGGAACATTGGGCGCACTGATTAATGACCGGCAACTTTATAATAGGCTGAATGATGCAGTTTTGAGCGCAGAGATTTTAATTGATGACCTTCGGACTCATCCAAAACGCTACGTTAATGTTTCGGTATTCGGCAAAAAGGATAAAGGTGGGGCACTAACTTCGCCGGCAAAAAAAGACACCGTTCCGAAGTGAACCGAAAATGAATTACTGTAAGCCGCTTTCTTTTTTTTTGTTGCTCCTGTTGCTCCTCGGCAATAGTGTTATTTATTCGCAAGCATTACCTGTCCCAACAGGCGAGGATACTGCCAAAAAAGTACACATTCTCAACAATACCCGGAACCTCGAATTCAGAACCGTTGATGACAGCACAAAGCTTACTATTGTTACCGGCGATGTAAAGCTGCGCCAGGGTACCGCATTATTTTATTGTGATAGTTGCGTAATAAACAATCGCACCAATATATTTGAAGCGTGGGGCAAAGTCCATATCAACGATTCTGATACTGCCAATGTATATGCCAATCATCTGCGTTATCTCGCCGATACCAAGCTTGCCTATCTCGATGGAAATGTAAAGCTCACCGACGGAAATGCAACGTTAACTACTCCCGACCTTGAGTACGATATGCAAACCAATATCGGCACTTACAAAAATGGCGGACGAGTGGTAAATAAGAAGACAGTACTTGACAGTAAAGAAGGCTATTATTACGCCGACCTGAAGGATGTCTATTTTAAGAAAGATGTGCGGCTGCGTGACCCGGCCTATTCGATCGATACCGATTCATTGCTATATAATAGCCAAACCCGGCTAACGCGTTTTATTGCCGAAACCACGATCAAAGACAGCAGTGGAAGGATCATCAAGACCCGGGAAGGCTTCTATAACCAGGCAACTGGAAAAGCTGAATTTGGTTCACGGCCGGAAGTAACAGACGGCGATATGAAAATAACCGGCAACCGGATGGCTATTGATGACAGTTTGGGCACGGCCCAGATTGAAGGTAATGGCGTTGTGATTGACAATAAAAACCACACTACGATAATAGGTGGGTTGATATTTCGCAATAAAAATACGGATGCAATTCTCGCAACCAAAAAACCATTGATGATAATAGAGCAGGAAAAGGATACTATTTACGTTACAGCGGATACACTTTTTTCTGCGAGGCTTTCCGATCGGTTTAAGACCCCAAACAATCTCAAGCCTGATAGCAGCAGGCAGGAACCGGTTTTAGCAAGGGAAGTAAAGGATTCTGCACAAATTAGCCGGCCAGACACAGCTGCGGTTAGTAATGCACCGGGCAGACCTATTACTCGAAGATCAATGTCAGAAAAGCTAAAAGTGAAAAACATTCCTGCCACTATTAAAAAAGATAGTGTGACCGTACCCGTTACAGATTCGATATTGGCAAAGCAAAAAACAGATACCACTGCCACGAAAGATTCAGTTATCTCGTCATCTGCGAATGGCAAAGTCAAAGACACGTTAGCCTTTAATGAAAAGGACAGCACGAATCGTTACTTCGAAGCTTACCGCAATGTGCGGATTTTTTCGGACTCATTACAATCTGTTTGCGACAGCATGTTTTATTCGTTTAAAGATTCTGTTTTCAGGCTGTACAGGGATCCGGTTGTTTGGGCAAACAACAGCCAGGTGACAGGTGATACCATACTTCTATTTACCAAAAACAAGAAAGCCGACAAAGTTGAAGCTTTTGAAAACAGCTTTTTGGTCAACCGGCTGGAAAATGATGTGTATAACCAGATAAAATCTGCAAGAATGGATGGATGGTTTGCAGACGGTAATATTGATTCTGTCAGGGCAAATGCCTATGCTGAATGTATTTATTATATCCAGGATGAGGACAGTGCCTATACGGGAGTCAACCAGTCGCAATCAGATATTATTGACATTTATTTTCAGAATAAAGAGCTGGACAAAGTTGTCTTTCGCAGCGCCGTGACAGGCACACTATGGCCGATAAGTCAAAAAAGCCCCGCTGAAATGAAGCTGGAAGGCTTTCGATGGCTGGAAGCACGAAGACCAAAAACCAAATCTGAAATGTTTGAATAGACCGGGCTCCATTGACCTCGTAATTATTCATTCTTGCCAGGATATTACTGCGAAAAAATGCCGCTGTTGGCTGGTATATGTGTTGGGTAGAACCCCAAAAATTATTTCATCCAACGACTTAGGGGAAATGTATTTAAGGTTGTCTTACAGATAGATAAATGAACTTTTGCATTTCTTTTAAACTTTACTGGCATTATTTTCGTTAAACCCACTAAAATAAATCACCATGAAAAAAGTAATATTCGCTTCCTTATTGATGACAGCAATAGCTTTTACAGCTTCGTCACAGTCATACAAGACAGCTGTTGGTGTAAGGCTCAGCAGCAGCGCTCCCATTGTTAACAATTCAATTTCTCTAAAACATTTTTTAAATGAGCGGCATGCGGTTGAAGCCCTGTTTTCCTTTGGTGATCCTATAGCACTGGCAGGTTTATACGAAGTACACAAACCCTTCAGCACTGAAGGTCTTCAGTGGTTTTACGGTGGTGGTGGCTACATAGGATTTGTTAAAGAATGGAACCCCGCTAAGAATTCAAACGAAACGGAAGTAAATTTCGGAGCACAAGGCGTAATTGGCCTGGATTATAAATTTGCCAATATCCCGCTTAACTTATCACTCGACTGGAAGCCAGAGCTCAACCTGGTAAGCGATATAAATTTTGAACCTGCGGCCGTCGGGCTGACTGTGCGATTTACTTTTAATTCGGTGGCGAAAGAATAGCTACTACCCAAAAAACAAATAGGCCAACAAGATAGCTGTGATAATGCCGACGAGGTCGGCGAGCAACATTGCACCTATTGCGTAACGTGTATTTTTTATACTTACAGACCCAAAATAAACAGCAACAACATAGAAAGTAGTGTCCGACGATCCCTGTAAGACGGACGACAATTTTCCTGCAAAGGAATCCGCTCCAAAGGTTTTCATCGTATCCAGCATCATTCCCCGCGCACCACTTCCACTCAATGGTTTAATAAGCGCCGTTGGCAGGCCATCTACAAATCTGGTGTCGGCACCCAACGCTGCAAAAAATGATTTTGCTCCATTGATGATTACATCAAATGTGCCACTTGTGCGGAGCATGCTGATGGCAATCAGCATTCCTACAATGTACGGTATGATGCGCACTGAAGTTTCAAAACCACCTTTTGCACCATCTACGAAAGCATCAAACACATCTATCTTTTTATAAATACCACCCAGCACGATCAGAAAGAATATGCCCAGGATAATACCGTTGCTCAGAGTGGATGAGAACCACTGGGCACTCGCTGCATCAAGGCGGCTTACATATAATACCAATATAGCGATCAAAGCCGTAATACCACCAATCCATGCAAGTATGACCGGCTGAAACATATTGATCTTTTGCCTGGAGGCCACGATAAACATCGCAGCAACAGTTGCCGCGAAAGTGGCGATCATACAGGGAATAAAAATATCAGTGGGATTTTGAGCACCTAACCCGCTTCGGTAAGCAATGACGGTAACTGGGATCAGGGTGAGCCCCGATGCGTGAAGCGCCAGGAACATGATCTGTGCATTGGAAGCAACCGCCTTGTTTTGATTTAGTTCCTGCAGACTATCCATGGCCTTTAGTCCAAACGGCGTCGCCGCATTGTCAAGATTTAACAAGTTAGCCGAGAAGTTCATCATCATGTGACCCATGGCAGGATGGTTCCTGGGCAGGTCAGGAAATATTCGTGAAAAGAAAGGCCATATTATCCTTGACAACAACCTTACACCTCCTGCCCTTTCGGCAATGTTCAGAAAGCCCATAAAAAGAGCCATAATCCCTATCAAAGGAATGATGATATCAATTACGGCATTCTTAGCTGTCTCAATGATGCCGTCTACTTTTCGCTCTAGTTTTCTTTGCACCGAAACATAAGTAAATACTTTTATCCCGGGATTGATAGCCTTAACTGCATTTACTGAATCGCGGGCCAAATCCTCAGTCAGTAACACCGTGGCCTTATTCAGTGAGTCAGTCCTGGCATAACCATATTCTCTTAGAAATTCCGAATACTTCGGAGATAGGTTTTCATTCTGTGGTGAGCCTATGGCAAAATAATAGACGCTATCATATTTATCTGATGACTTGCCAACGACCATCCGGCTAAAAATCTTCTGATCCCCGGTAAGCATCCGGAAGCTGGCAACCAAAACGGCAATAATGATAAATGCTGACCAAATCCTGCTTAAGGCCATAATACGTTTGAGGTTTGAAGTTTTACGTTTGACGTTTGAGGTTTGAAGTTAAAGGAATCTTGATTACATAGTCATACCGGAGTAAATTCTCCTATCTTTGCGCCCCGAAAAGAATAAGCAATATGATTTGCGGATTTGCGGATTTTTAACTTTTAAGAAATGGCACTACAGGCAGGTATAGTGGGATTGCCGAATGTTGGTAAATCGACTTTATTCAATGCTGTCAGCAACAGCGCAAAGGCACAGGCAAGCAATTATCGGTTTTGTACAATTGAACCCAATGTGGGTTTAGTGGATGTTCCCGATGAACGGTTGTACAAGCTCGCCGAGCTGGTCATTCCGAACCGAATTGTTCCCACCCAGATTGAAATTGTAGACATAGCGGGTTTAGTACGCGGCGCCAGCAAAGGTGAGGGATTGGGAAATAAGTTTTTGGCAAATATTCGTGAAGTGGATGCCATCATTCACGTAATCCGCTGTTTTGAAGATGAAAATATTTTGCGTGATGAAGGCGCTATCGATCCTGTCTCGGATAAAGAGATCATTGATGCAGAGCTTCAGTTGAAAGATCTCGATAGCGTAGAAAAAAAGATTTCTAAAACAGAGAAACAGGTCCGTGTTGATCCCAAACTGAAACCCGAACTGGAAATCTTGCTACGCTGCAAGGAACACCTTGAAAAGGGTAAGAGTATTCGCGAATTGGGCTTGACCAAAGACGAAAACACAGCCATAGCCGATTTGTTTTTGCTGACAGATAAACCTGTTGTTTACGTGGCAAACGTGGACGAGGGGTCAATGCACACCGGGAATAAATATTCGGAAGCATTGAAGCAGGCTATAACAGGTGAAAATGCCCAGATCATTATTATGAACAATAGCATCGAAGCCCAAATAGCAGAAATGGAAAGCAAAGAGGACCGGCAATTATTTATGGAAGAATACAAGATGACCGAACCCGCTTTAGACAGGCTTATCCATTCAGCTTATAAGCTTTTAAATCTTTACACCTATTTCACCGCCGGCGTTCAGGAGGTAAGAGCGTGGACGATACATGAAGGATGGAAAGCTCCACAGGCGGCGGGCGTTATACACACAGATTTTGAAAAAGGTTTTATTAAAGCAGAAGTTATCGCTTACGACGACTTTGTCAATTACGGTTCAGAAGCCGCGTGCAGGGAAGCTGGTAAACTAAGAATTGAAGGAAAAGAATACGTGGTAAAAGATGGCGATGTGATGCATTTCAGGTTTAATGTATAGGTCTGACTAAAATAATGCGGTCAGGGATGCCTTCCCGATATGCACGGTCTTTGATGAAGCAGGTTTTCGTCCATCGTATTGGAAATTTAATTCCAGGTTATTCAGCAATCGTTTAGTGAGCGTAATTGACCAGAGATAATTCTTTCCCGGTAATAATCCTTCGAGCATGATGTAGCTTACAGTGGTCGTCGCGGTTCCATTTTTTGAGATAAAGTCAATGTCGTTAAAGGTAAATTTGCCGGTAACAAAACTATTCTGCAGCACATTGTATTTGGATTCAATGTTAATGGAATGAGAGCTCGATTTTTCTCCTCCATACTGAGGTAAATTCACTTTCTCTTCATATTCATAACCTGCGGCAATCCGGAAGGTCGTTCCGTTGATAAATGTGATCATCGGTTCCACGCTTTTTATGTCAAGGTCATAATTGCGATTATCGAATTGTGCATTAGGAATGAACAGTGAGTTGATCCCCCGTTTCCCGCTGAGTTGCATCGTTAAGGACCTGCTCAGATTCCACCTGACCTTCGCCGTCCAGTCCCTGAGCTTGCGGCTTTCATAACCATATGTGAGTAATGCTTTACCATTATTCCGAACATTGCTGACGTCGATCCCCCATTTGCTGCTAAACCGGTTATAAGAAACCGTATTCGCCAGTATTCTGTTTAGCGTTACAAGGGCGGTATCGCTTATATCATATTTGAAAGGATTAAATTCAAAGTTTCCCTCTGAGATGGATTTTTTACTTATCTGTAAAGAGGTATTGAGGTTCAGCCTTGAAACAAATTGTTTAATACCCCTGAGATCGGTCTTTGACATCAGGGCACGGGGACTAATGCTCAGGCTATAGTTGAATGTAATGTAATTGGCCTTAATGAACTCATTTGTTGGGATAAGGATCCTGATAAACTTTGCCTGGTCAGGAAAAGCTGCGAGCTCGAATTCATTCAACTGCTGCACACCATCGCTATTGTAATCAATCCACGCATACTGTCCCGTGCCGGCGGGAACTTCCACATAAGTGAAATCCCTTTTTTGCTCCTGCCCTGCTCCCAATTCATACAGAACATTACCCGTCAGCAGACCTTTCATTTCATTCATAACATATTCCGCCCTTCCGAGGATGGTTTCATCTTCTGCCTGTCTTGAAACTGTAGAATTGAGCACCGTCAATTTGCGAAACGTAGTATTTAGATAAAACTGTCGTTTTGCATTCGCAAGCAATTCCGCCTGGAGATTGAGGTTTAAACTACGGTCGCCACGAACAAAGCTTTTGCCGTAAGCATACTTATCCGAACGGGTGAAAAATGTAACTCCGTAATGATTCTTTTTTGCCTCGTCTGATTTGAGGTACACCGAATAGCTGTCAAAAGAAAAAGCTTGTGGAGTAATGGAATCTGTCGCATTATTTCTAACTGTATTTTGTTCCTCTGCATACCGAACGCCAACGCGATAATTTTTCATTCTTTTAAACTGCTTGCTTAGGTCAATAGTGGGCCTCCAGAAAACACCCTTATTGTTTAACGAGTCAAAATTTGTAACTACGATTTCGTTATTAAAAAGCCATCCCTTCCAGTCGGTGACCTGCTGAAGCGAGTTTTGAAATCCATTATATGTTTCACCTCTTTTATAATTCGTAAAGCGGTATGCAAACCCATTGTTCTTTTTATCTTTTATCGCGGCCGAGGCCCGGATAATATTTTCCGTTTCAGGGTTTACAAATAAAGACAAACCCCAGTCACGTGAAAACTCTACGGTCCGAAGCCGTTCCAGTGGTTTGAACTTGCTCTGCACATACTCGTAATCCAATGAGGTGAGCAATTGAAGATTATTTTTTTCCCGCAATCGCTTAGTATTATTCACCTGGACTTTGGCTGCATATCCTTTATCGTCTCCATCGTTGATCGTCGAAAATGTATTGACGTCATAATTGCTCATGGCCACTTCCGACTTAATCATGGTATTTTTTGTTAGCGCATAATCAATTCCCAGGTTGACGAGTTGTTGCCTTTTTGGCGTAACGAGAACAGTAACGGCTTCATAGTTTCCCAATTTCGCGCCTCCTGACGGCGCAACGAATTTGTAGACCTTGCCATTAGCCCCGTTAAAATCAGGTATATAGTTACCATTTCCATATCCTACGTCGGCAAAAGAAAGATTGTATTTTGCGACAGTAGGATCGGTGGAGTATTGGTAAAAAGAATCGACCCCGGTTGGAGTATTATAATAGATTTTCTGGTATAATATTTTATCTGCAGAAAAAGTGTCCACTATTGCAGAAGGATAATAGGCCTGGTGAATACTATCGCCGATATTAGCAAGAAATTGAGTCTGCGCCGGATCCAGCACCTGGTTGATCTGTGAGTTCTTAGCATCTGAATTTCCAAACGCCCCAATTTTAATTTTTAGCTTTCGGTTTATGTCTAACTCTTCGGAAACATAAAAGTTGGCATTGAGATAATTCCGGTCCGCATATTCAAACTCTATTTGGATACGACTGTCTTTTGTGATCATGCGTTTAGGGGTAAACGTCACTTCGGCAGTGTTATAGTTGATCACATAATCCTGGTCCTCTCCTCTTTGAAGTAGCTGACCGTCTAAGAATACTCTTTCTGTATTAGCGAGGACGATAAAATAAAATTCATTGTTCGCACCCGCAAGGCGGTATGGACCCTGGTTTCCTTCCAGGGACTGTATGATATTCCGGGTAAATTTTCCTTTAGCGATAGAACCGCTCACAAGACTTGTCAGCTCGGCATTGCTGGAAACCCTGTTTGTTGTTTGAAAGGAAATACCCTGCAATCGCTTGTAGAAGTTGAGGAAATAGCTTTTGTTCTGCCTGATATCGATGTCGCCGAGGTTGAGTTGCCAGTGCTTTTTTTTAAACTGCAGGAATACCTGGTCGAATTCATTTAATTGTTGTGTAGTGCCGTCAGGCTGTATAGGAATATTGTTATCCGTAATAGCAGCAAGCAACTCGATACTGTCTCCTAATAACCCGTTTAGCTGGAGATTGAGGGTAGAATTTAATACGGCGTCCTGGCTATTTCCAAATGCCAATTGACGGCCAAAGCTTCCTTCAGCCTTTAGTGTGCCGAAATTAAAAATGGCTTTTTGTTCGTCAGTCAACTCATTATTGAATACGTACGGTGCAATGGCCATGCTGTTTATGACACTATCCACTTTGATCCGTTGCACGACGGGATTAAGCTTAAAGGAAAATACCCGGTAACTGATTTTAACGCTTTCTGATGCCGGCTTCGATATCCAATGAAGAGTTGAATTGATAAAATCGAGGCGATAATCGGAAGGAGAAATGCCTTCTATCGAAAATGTCTCTGGTATAATGCTCAGGGTATCCAACTTGATAGAATCTGCAGCAACCGCAATCGCCTTCTGCCGCAAATTGGATGTGGGTACCTGGGCCAGGCCGGCAAGGGTCATCATCACGGATATCAGGAGAAGCCATATTCGTCGCAAACCATTCAACAGCAGTGAGTTTTTCTCAAAATCGCAAAATAAGCCCTTTTTATTGCGTGAAAGTTTTCCCGGCCGATTAATTCAGGTAAAAAAGCAGCAATTTTGATCGGATCGTGATCATATTCTAAGTCTTTTACAAGCAATGAGAAAACACTGGCTTGTTCTGGCCCTTTTACTGGCATATTCGTGGATTCTGGACGCTCAGCGTAACAACATCTGGTATTTTGGCCGAAAAGCAGGACTTAATTTCAATCAACCGGTGCCTATCCCACTTGTCAACAGTGCTATGAATGCCGATGAGGGGTCATCAACAATTTGCGATATCAATGGCAACCTACTATTTTACACAAATGGTGTGACGGTTTATAATCGCAATCATCAGATCATGCTCAATGGCGAAAACCTTGCTGGCCATGTTTCTACCAGTCAATCTGGCCTGATCGTACCCATACCGGGCAGCCCAAACTTATATTACATTTTTACCGCAGACGCATTTGAAAATCAATTTAAGAATGGCTACGGTTACTCCGTAGTTGATATGACAGGAGACAATGGAAATGGACAAGTAACAACAAAAAACGTAATCTTTTCGGGGTCCTGTACAGAGAGAATGACGGCAATCCGGCATGCCGATGGAATTAGCGTTTGGCTGATCACAAATGACCGCAGTTCGAACGTTTTCAAGTCCTGGTTAATTAATTGCAATGGAATTAGTGATTTCCCCGTTATGTCAACTCTTGGCTTCGTATTAAATACCTACGACTTGATGAATGTAGGCATGCTCAAAGCCAGCCCTGACGGAAAACAACTGTGCCAAACCCATTTCCCCCTATTTGATGAGGATCACACCATCCCTAATTTCTTCCAGTTATTCGACTTTGACGATGCCACTGGGGTGATCTCTAATGCCCGCGTTGTAAATTTTGGAGATGCGCAAATAACGGGCTGTGAGTTCTCCCCAAGCTCGGATCTGTTGTACCTTACCAGGCCTTATGATAAAGCAATTGACCAGGTAGAAAGTAAATTGCCCTCACCGGCCGATATTGTGGCGTCCAGGTTCACAATTAACACTCCAGGTTCCGGGTTTTTCGGAATACAGTTGGCCCCCGATCAGAAAATATACCTTGCGCAGCCATCTTATTTCCTTGGAGCTATCAATAACCCAAACGCTAAGGGTGCCAGTTGCAATTTTCAAAACCAGCAAATAAACGTCGCGCAGGGATCGAATGCGCTCGTTTATGCCGGTTTGCCCACATTTTTGAATGACCTATCCTTCAGTGGCACCCATGATATCAGCGCGGTTATTATTGATACTTGCGCAGGAAGGGTGCAATTCACCGGAGTTTCGTCGGTTCCCGGCGCGGCAACATGGCAATGGGACTTTGGAGATGGTTCTACGGGAACCGGTCCGGGTCCGGTTCACACTTTTTCATCAGCACAACCATATTACACTGTAAAGGTGAAAATAGTCCCTGCTAATGGATGCGGATTTGTGGAGCGTTCAAAAATCATTTTTCCGAACGGAGTATTATTGAATCCGGATTTTGAATTCACCATGGCTTGCGAATCTCGTTATGTCAGCTTCAGAAATGTAAGCGACATTTTGCCCGATACGGCATCCGTGCGCTACACATGGAACTTTGGCGATGGAAATAGTTCAACGGAGCTGAACCCGGTTCATACTTTTGATTCACGCCAAATTTTTAATGTTACTTTGAAAATTGAGACCCAAAGTTCATGTACTGATCGTTCTGTTACAAAAGCAATCCATCTCGAAACTTTTAATATCCAGGCGCCACCTGACAGGGTGATAAATCCCGGCGAAACAGTGCAATTATCTGCTACCGGTCCGGGTACAAGTTTTTTCTGGTCGCCAACAACATATCTGTCAGACCCCGGCATTGCAAACCCCGTTGCCAGTCCTGTTTTCAGCACTACATATGTCGTAACTGCGTCCAATGATGCCGGATGCAAGGACACTGATACTGTATTTATAAAAGTGAAGCAACTTCCGGGTATCTATGTACCATCGGCGTTTTCGCCCAATAATGATGGGCGCAACGATATTTTCAGACCGATCCTCTCCGATGAATTTGCATTAAAGGAGTTCAGCATTTTTAACCGTTGGGGACAAGTGATCTTCCGAACATCAGAGAATGGCTCAGGCTGGAACGGGAATGTGGGTGGGTTGCCACAAAGTTCCGGGGTATATGTGTGGAGCATAGGAGCAACAGATCTTCGAACCGGCATTACGGAAGAAAAGAAAGGAACCTTTACCTTAGTACGCTAATCCAGCAACTAATTAGCTTTTCGAACTATGAAATGTATTTTTTTCTTGCTTACAACACTTTTTGTTCTCCAAGCTTTTTCTCAGCACTATAAAAAGGCGGAGGACAAAAAGCCAGGACCAGGTTCTATCGGATTTACTTTAAATATTCCGATGGGAAATTTTAATTCTACCCACACGATCGGTTTTGGACTGGATTACACCTGGACCACAAGGAGCTTTAAGAAAGATTCCATATCTGATAAGCTGATACATTTTGCAGCCAACGCAGGAGCCAGTTATTACGGAGGGAAAAGAACCACAACAACAGGAAATGAGTTTACCTACGGAGGCTACGCCAATGTATTTGCGATGGCAGGAATTGACTGTAAGTGGACAGCCCCGTTGGTGATAAACCTTGTAACAGGGCCGGTTATGAGCATTTATAAGGGAGACTCAGACCTTGGTTTCGGTGTCAATTTATTGTCAAACTATTCTGTATCGCCCAGGGTTGCTGCGGGACCCGGAGTTCAATATCGCAAATTTGCAGAAGCAGATGCGCTATGGGCAGCAGTATTCAGAATATCGTACAACTTTTGACGGAGCTCAATTATTTATTCCCTCAAGCGTCAACAGGAACGCGTATTGTAACGCAACTTCTTTTAGATAATCAAATCGTCCTGAAGCGCCGCCGTGGCCCGCAGACATGTTTGTATGCAACAGCAATCTATTATTGTCCGTTTTTAACTCCCGCAGTTTGGCAACCCATTTGGCAGGCTCAAAATATTGCACCTGGCTATCATGAAGTCCTGTTAATACCAAAAGGTTTGGGTATGATTTTTTTTCAACATTATCTACAGGGGAATATGATTTCATATAAAAGTATTCTTCTTTGATCGCAGGATTCCCCCATTCCAAATATTCATTTGTGGTAAGTGGAATGTCCGGATCGCTCATGGTAGTGATCACATCCACATAGGGAACTTCCGCTACGACCCCATGCCAGAGATTCGGCGCCATATTTACAATCGCTCCCATCAGCAATCCACCCGCACTGCCGCCAAGGGCATATAAATGTTCGCCGGAAGTGTAACGTTCTTTTATAAGGTACTCGCCGCAATCAATAAAATCTGTAAATGTGTTTTTCTTGTTAAACATTTTTCCGTCTTCATACCATTTACGACCCATTTCCTGTCCGCCGCGTACATGTGCAAGTGCATAAATAAATCCCCGGTTGAGAAGAGTAAGCACATTCCTGTCGAAATCTGCCTCTGTACTGTACCCGTAAGCCCCGTAGCCGTAAAGCAATAATGGATTAGCGCCGTTTTTTTGCATTCCTCTCTTGTACACAACAGACACCGGAACCTTAACGCCGTCTCTTGAAGTGACAAAAAATCGTTCTGTAGCATAATCGTCTTTCTTATATCCTCCAAGGATCTCCTGCTGCTTTTTCAATGCCTTTTCCTTTGTGTCCATGTTGTAATCGTAAACGGAAGCAGGTGTAACTAAAGATTCATAGCTGAAGCGTAAAATATTGGTATTAAAATCAGGATTGATATTTAGCGAAGCATCATAAGCAGGTTCGTCAAAACCCAGGTAATGTTCGGATTTGTCTTTTTGATTTATAACCCGAATATTCATTAGGCCCTCTTTTCTTTCAGAAATCACCAGGTGATCTTTGAAAAGGGTAAAGGATTCAATGAATACATCGGGCCTGTGTGCAATCACCTCCTTCCAGTTCTCTTTGGAAGTTTTATCAAGAGGACATTCCATCAGGCGGAAATTTAGAGCGTTGAGATTGGTCCGTATATAAAACTTATCATTATAATGATCCACGTCATAAACAAGATGCATGGTACGCGGATAAAAGAGGGTAAACGCCCCGCCGGGATTGGAGGCATCTAAAAACCTCGTTTCACTCTGCTCGTTAGTAAGTGCTGAATTGATAAAAATAAATTTCCTGGATTTACTTCGTTCGACGCTGATGTAGTGACGGTTGTCTTTTTCTTCGTAAATCAGCAGATCTTTGGAAGGCTCCGTTCCAAGCGTGTGTCGCCATACCTGGAATCCGAGCAGCGTGACTGTGTCTTTTCGGATATAGAACAGTGTTTTATTGTCCGCCGCCCATGCATAAGATCCACCTTGTGTATTGGCGATGGCCCCCGGCAAATATTCGCCGGTCCCGAGATTTTTTATCCGAAGCGTGTACAGTCTTCTGCTTACGTCATCCTCGCCAACAGCCATTAGTTTATTGTCATCGCTAACCTGCAGACCACTAACGGCATAATAACTTTTGCCTTCTGCAGCTTTATTTGCATCGTGTATAATTTCTTCCGGAGCATTTAATGCTTCCTTTTTTCTACAAAATACGCGATATTGTTTTCCTTCCTCGAAACGGTAGTAATACCAGTAACCATTTTCTTTGTATGGTACCGATTCATCTTTTTCCTTTATGCGTGCCTTTAATTCAACAAATAATTTTTCCCGTAAATCCTTTGCTCCCGACAACATGGTATCGAGATAAGCATTTTCTGCTTTAAGGTATTCAACCACCTTAGTACTATCCGGGCCTTTCTTAAAATAATCATTCATCCAATAATAATTATCTGTCCGGACGTCGCCATGAGCGGAGAGTTCCTTCACCTTTTTTTCAGCAACCGGTGCTGCAACGCCTTCGGGCCATGTATATCCTTTAACTTTCACTTTTGATTCGTTTTGACAGGAGACAATTAAAACCAGGCCAACTGGTAAAATTAATTTCACTCTCATTACAACGTGATTTTTTGAAATTAAGGTCGCCGGCTCAAACAAATGCGGCCCGAAAGATTTTTCATGAAGGGAAGAAGACATTATGAATAATCAACCGTCAGGCCCGCCCTCATATACTCTGTATTGAGCCGGGCGATATTTGTGATTGAAATTTCTTTCGGGCACACAGCTTCGCAGGCGCCAGTATTGGTGCAGGATCCAAATCCTTCTTTGTCCATTTGAGCAACCATGTTAATTACTCTCTTTTTTCGTTCGGGATCGCCCTGCGGCAGAAGCGATAAGTGCGATACCTTGGCGGAAACAAATAATAATGCTGACGAGTTTTTGCAAGCGGCGACGCACGCGCCGCATCCAATACATGCAGCTGCCGCAAATGCTGCATCGGCCTTATCTTTCTCAACAGGCATTGCATTGGCATCGACAGCATTCCCTGTATTGACTGAAATAAATCCTCCGGCCTGTATAATTCGATCAAAGGCCGATCGGTCAACCATCAGGTCTTTGATTACGGGAAACGCATTGGCCCGCCATGGCTCCACCGTGATGGTGTCACCATCCTTATAGGCCCTCATGTGCAACTGGCAGGTAGTGTTGGCATGCCAGGGGCCATGAGGTCTCCCATTAATATACATGGAGCAGGTGCCACAAATACCTTCCCGGCAATCATGGTCAAATGCAATAGGATCCTTTCCTTCGCTAATCAGTTTTTCATTCAACACATCAAACATCTCCAGGAAAGACATTTCCGAAGAAATATGTGAAACCTGGAAAGTTTCAAAACGACCAGGGGACTTTGCATTTTTTTGACGCCATACTTTAAGCGTCAGGTTCATGTTATAATGCTCCATAGAACTAATGTGCAGATTTGCGGATGTGCGGATTCTCGTAATCCGCACATCTTCTAATTTTCAAATTATTTATAACTTCTTTGCGTCGGCTTAGCTACTTCAAATTCCAATTCCTCCCTGTGCAAATTCCATTGACTATCGCCGTTGTATTCCCATGCCGCCACATAGCTAAAGTTTTCATCGTCTCGCTTGGCTTCACCATCAGGAGTCTGGCTTTCTTCCCTGAAATGTCCGCCACAACTTTCCTTTCTGTTAAGAGCGTCCTTACACATTAATTCGCCCAACTCAATAAAGTCGGCCACCCTATTTGCTTTGTCAAGCTCCGGGTTCATTTCATTTATTTCGCCGGGAACCCTCAGATCACTCCAAAATTCTTTTTTCAATTGTTGTATTTCGGCAATTGCTTCCTGCAAACCTTTTTCATTGCGTGCCATGCCACATTTTTCCCACATGATCTTTCCGAGCCGCTTATGCATGCTTTCGACACTCTGAACTCCCTTGATGTTCATCAGCATGTTTATCCTGTTGCCAGCTGCTTCTTCTGCTGCAACAAAAGCAGGGTGTGACGTTTCAATTGGTTTTACCGCGATCTCGCTGGCGAGGTAATTACCGATCGTATAAGGAATAACAAAATATCCATCTGCCAATCCCTGCATCAACGCTGATGCTCCGAGCCTGTTGGCTCCGTGGTCACTGAAGTTTGCTTCACCCAGTGCATACAAGCCAGGTATTGTTGTTTGCAATTCATAGTCTACCCACAGGCCACCCATGGTATAGTGCACGGCAGGATAAATTCGCATCGGTTCCTCGTAAGGATTTTCACCGGTGATCTTTTCGTACATATCGAAAAGGTTACCGTACTCCTCTTTAACCACTGCCTTGCCAAGCTCCGCTAATGTCTCTGCATTTGGATTTTGAATTCCGAGTTTGCTGGCCTCCGCCTTTCCATACTTATTAATGAGATTATACTTAAAGTCGAGGTAAACCGCCTGCTTCGTAGTGCCTACTCCATAACCGGAATCACATCTTTCTTTGGCGGCCCTGGAAGCCACATCACGCGGAACGAGGTTACCAAAAGCCGGGTACCGCCGTTCGAGGTAATAATCCCGTTCGTCTTCAGGAATATCGTTGGCCTTACGGTTATCATCTTTAGATTTTGGTACCCAAATCCGTCCATCATTTCTCAACGACTCGGACATCAGGGTTAATTTGCTCTGATGATCTCCTGTAACGGGTATGCAGGTTGGATGAATTTGAGTAAAACACGGATTGCCAAAAAAGGCACCGCGCCTGTGCGCTTTCCATGCAGCCGTAACATTGCTGCCCATTGCATTGGTGCTTAAATAAAATACATTGCCATATCCGCCCGAGCAAAGCAATACCGCATGACCAAAATGTCTTTCAAGTTCACCAGTGATCAAATTCCTTGCGATAATACCTCTTGTTTTACCATCAATTATTACCACATCAAGCATCTCGTGGCGACTGTACATCGTTACATTGCCTAAAGCCACTTGTCTCTCAAGCGCCTGGTACGCCCCTATAAGCAATTGTTGCCCAGTTTGTCCCGCAGCATAAAATGTTCTCTTTACCTGGGTGCCGCCAAATGAACGATTATTCAGAAGTCCACCATATTCCCTGGCAAACGGTACGCCCTGCGCCACGCACTGATCGATAATATTTGCACTTACTTCCGCAAGCCGGTGAACATTCGCTTCCCTTGCGCGGTAATCACCACCTTTGATCGTATCATAAAATAAACGGAAAACCGAATCCCCATCGTTCTGATAATTCTTTGCTGCATTGATGCCACCCTGGGCAGCGATACTGTGTGCTCTTCTCGGGGAGTCCTGGAAGCAAAACGCTTTTATTTTGTATCCAAGCTCACCCAACGCAGCAGCAGCCGATGCACCGGCAAGACCTGTTCCTATGACGATAATTTCCAGTTTTCGTTTATTAGCCGGGTTGACCAGCTTGCAGTGCCCTTTATAATCTGTCCATTTTTGCTCTAATGGCCCTGAAGGAATTTTTGAATCGAGCATATCGTCTTTTTAGTAAAGTATATTTTGTTTGCCGCGACTATGACCCTGTAACTTATTTTATTTATTCAGACCGTGCTCTTATTTTACCCAACCCAGGTACATGCTTACGGGCATCATGGCAAACGTCAATGGAACGAGAACTGAAAACCCGATTCCTAATGACTGCACAAGGGAGATATAGCGGTTATTCTGAAGTCCCATCGTTCGAAATGCACTTTGAAAGCCATGCAAAAGATGCCAGAATAACGAAAAACATGCGATAACATATACGATCACTACCCATAGCTCACTAAACGTTATTTTCATTAGCCCGTAAACATTGTATAATTTTTTTTCTGAACCAGGTAATAATATTTCTTCTACACCCGTAAACCTTGATGGTATCCAGAAATGCCACCAGTGAAGAATAAAAAACAAAAGCAGAATTGTTCCCAACAAACCCATGCTTCTGCTGTACCAGGTGCTCCCGGTATTGCCCATTGGAATTTGATAGCCCACTTTTCGTTTTGATTGATTACTTGCCGAAAGCGCATAACCCTGGATAATATGAAGGAAGATTCCAAGAAACAAACCCACTTCCATAATGCGTATTACAATGGTGGAACCCATAAAATGAGCCGCCCTGTTAAACATCTGGCCGCCATCGTTTGCCCATATGCAGGCATTGATGCCCATATGAACGACCAGGAAGGAAATGAGGAACAAACCCGTCAAACCCATCACTAACTTTTTCCCTACTGCAGACGTGAAAAATTCAGACCATTTCATGTGCGTGGTATTTATTTGCGCTTTTGGTCATCTGTTTGCCCGGGCAAGTAATGAGCGATCAAAAGTGGTTGACCATGTTTTCGCAAAAATAGTATGGCAAGGGCAAAGAATGACAAAAAAAATTTAATGCTTCCCCGTTTATTTTTAAGCCCAATGCACTCGTTTAAGCACTTTAAGTCAGGCGGGCAGTCAGCTCAGCGTCTATTTTCTTAAACAAATGAAATGGTTTATAAGTTCGCCAATTATCCAGCTCAATCAATTCGATATAGCGGTGTAAATGCGCCTTGATAAAATCATATTGGGTCTGTGGCGGCATATTGAGGCAAACAATCCATCCGTTCCCGTCCGATAACTCTTCGGACAACTCCTCATAATAGTCACTACCGCTACTGTGAAAATTTAGGACGTTCTCTGCAATCAAAATAAACTTGGTGATACCTTCATACATGAATTTTTCTAAAACTTCCCTTTTCAGTTCCATTATATCATTTTCAATTGCATCGTTCCATTCGCCGATAAGCTCAATAATTGCGTATTTTTCATCATAGTCGGCAAGCAAAACCTTTAAATACAGCGTGCGGCTGCCAAAATCGTCCCATTGCGGATGAATATAATAGTTGTAGACCGTCTGCGTAAATTCAAATTCTGAGTACTGTCGTCCAAAAAACGGCGAAAGCGAATCGTCCTCGCTGACGTATATATGTCTCCAGTTATAAAAGGGTTCAATGTCCTGCATGTAACAACAAATAATTCCTATTGCAAAATTCAAAGAAATTCGCTTAAAAGCTTTCAATTGGTTATATTTTTTTTAGTTTTATAGGTCAACCAATAACTGCCTCATGCCGTATTCGGGAAAGCTGATTTCATTTTGTGTTTTGTTCGTTTTTATTGAAACACTCAGCCATTCACAATGTTTAATTCCATCTCCTGATGGCGACACATTGATGCCCGTTGTAAACCGTATGAACAATATCTATACCTACGGTGCTTTAGATAGAACTATAATTTCTCAATCTGTTTCAATTGGCAATACAATTTATATCGGAGGCGGTTTTCGAAATATTGGCCCTAATACTGGAACCGGTGTAGTTTTAAACGATGACGGAACTCAGCTATTGACCTATAAAAAGTGGAGAATAAACGGCCCGGTTTATGCTTCAGTGCCCGATGGCAACGGCGGTTATTTTATCGGTGGTTATTTTTCGAAAATTGGAGACAGCACAAGAAAAAATATTGCTCAAATAAATAGTGATGGGTCACCCACAAGCTGGAATCCACAAGTAGATGATTATGTTAGAGCGATGGCCCTTAATAACGATACGTTGATTATCGGAGGTCGTTTCAAAACCATCAACGGACAGACCAGGTATTCATTTGGTATGATTAACTCGGTAACCGGGAATGTCTTACCTGCAATCGCAGCAAATAATGCCTTAAAGCCAGGCACCCAACTATACACTTTCAAACTGGTCGATTCAATACTATTTGTAGGTGGTAAATATAATCTTTATAATTTGGTGGGGGCCGTCTTTAAAATAAATATCCGGTCGGGTGGTGCATCAAATTTTCCCGATATATATCAAATGGACGAGGTTTTCGCCTTAGAAGTAAGCCCGGGCAAGAGAAGGTTATATATCGGGGGACACGCTGGAGGAGGCCTTGCAAACGGAAACGGCTACTGCATTGATCTCAGTAATAACGGGCTATTGTTTCGAATTGATGTGGGTAAGCAGAACGCAGGCGATGTTGCATATATTTTTACTCTAAAGAATTACGGTGGACACATCTATGCAGGCGGCAAATTTAACTTTGGAGTTATCAACAACAATAATTTTAACCAAAACGGCCTGGTTATTTTTGATACCGCCACCGGGGCGATACGCAGTTTATTTACCGCTCCCGACGGTTTTATTTCCTCAATATATTCCAAGGACAACAAAATGTATTTCTCCGGCGAGTTTAACTCGATTGGAGGGGTAAATAAGATAAATTTTGCCGTTTTTGACACGACCTCCAAATCGTTTGTCAACAATACACAGAGTTTTTCTGATGAAATTAACACCTTAGCATTTTCCGGTAATAAAATGTTTGCCGGTGGCTATTTTCATAGTGTCGGTTGTGTTGCGAGAAATGGCCTGGCTGCATTTGATACCAACACTGGACAAATTACTCCGTGGTCCCCGAATATATATGCGATCAGTCTTACGGACATGAAAGCTAAAGGAGATACCGTATTAATGTCAGGAAAATTTGGCCAGGTCGGAAATTCTCTAAGTCTTGGTGGATTTGTTGCCGTCAATGGCATAACGGGCGAGTATTATACCAATTCGCCAGTTCTTGCAGGAAGCTGTTATGACATCCTTGTTGCTGGAGAATACGCGTATACCAGTGGATTTAGCACATTTGGCGATTCATTCCTGGGTAAAATTTACGTCCCAACATTAAAACAGGTGAGCACGTGGAAACCCGTTATTTCTTTTCAAATAAAATCTATTCAGAAACGAAACGGGCGCATTTATGGGGCAGGCGATTTGCATGATGCTAATTCCCGCAAGGGCTATTTAACTGAAATAAATGATACCACCGGGCAGGTCATTCGGACGCTAGACCTAAACCCTTTGCCATCCAGCCAGCCGGGCGAATTTAATTGGATAACCGCCGGTGTACTCGCTGAAAATAAATTTTACTTGTTTGGAAACTTTGAAAGAGTGAGGTATTCTGCAAGGAAAAATTTTGCGGTATTTGATGTTGACAAATGGGAGGTAAATCCCACTGATATCAAAGTTTCAGGAGCCACATCATGGGGTGACCTTCAATATAAGAACGGCACGATTTATTTCGCAGGCGAATTTGATAGTTTGAACAGCAAATTCCATCGCTATTTCGCGCTGGTTGATACAAGTGTTGGCGCCATATTTCCCGACAGGCTAAAGTTCAATAACGATCCACACGACATAATAGACGAAGTCAGTTACGACGGTGTAAGTTCTTTTTTAATGACAAATAACTATTTGCTGGCGGCAGGGAACTACCGAAATATTAGTAAGCAAATGTTTCCCTCGCTGGCAAAACTGAAACTCGCCACCGGTAATTCCCCGGCAAAACCACAAGGTATTTCCGGTCCTGATACAATTGCCTGTCCAAGCCAAAATAATATTTATTCAATTACTAATTCAAACTCCAATATTCGATATGCCTGGTTTATTTCTGGTCAGGACATCACCATTTTAAACAATGGAACTGATTCTATACTCCTCAATGTCGGGCCTCTCGCAGTTCCCGGTATGTTAAAGGCCGTAGCTATTAATGAATGCGGACGAAGTGATACCGTTTATCGCGCGATTTACATCAAAACCAATGAACCAACGAGTAATGCGTCTAGCCTGGCGCTGGTCCGCAAAACAGATACAACCGCTACGATTCGATTTACACGTGGAAATGGTGCAAGGAGAATTGTTATCATACGGGCGACTAGTTCAATTGTCAATACACCACAGGATAAACAAGAATATAGTGCAGATTTCAACTTTGGGGCCGGATCAAATATTGGCAATAATACTTTTGTTGTGTATAAAGGATCCGGCGATTCAGTTGATATAAAAAAACTCAATTCTTCAACCAATTATTTTGTCACCGTCCATGAATTTAATGGCGTCGATTCGAATACCAATTATCTTACTACGGGCAGTCCTTCACTGAGTTTTACAACATTAGCTGCTTTACCATCGCTACAGGCAAGTAATATTACATTTAGTAACGTTACGCAAACAAGCGTGACGGTATCATGTACTCCCGGCAACGGCAGCGGCAGATTGTTTGTCATGCGATTGCACTCTACACAAATAATTAATCCGGTAAATACTACCACATACTCTTCCTCTACGGCCTTCGGAGGCGGAAGTGATCTTGGCAGTGGGAATTTTATAGTATCTATTTCAACATCGCCGGTTACGATAACCAATTTACAACCCAATACGTTCTATGATGTACTGGTTTTTGAATACAATGGATCGGGGCAGGCTATAAATTATCTAACGGCTAGTGTTCCATCCAACGGGATACGAACCATGGCTATTGAGCCGGCCGCCCAGGCCAGCAATATTGTCGTGTCGCAGGTTACGTCAACTACCTGCACTATCAACTGTACACCAGGTAGCGGACAGTACCGACTGGTGGTTATGAGAAAAGACAGTGCAGTTATTTTTACACCACAAGACTCTGTATTTTATGGCTGGGGCAGTTCTAACATTGCCTTTGGCTCTGGAACGGATTTAGGCAACAACACGTACGTTTTGAACGCTTCAACTCCGGTGAATGTTTCGAACCTCTTACCAAGGACGAAATACCATATTGCAATTTTTGAATTCAATGGCTCACTTTGGAACAATAATTACATAACAACTTCGGTACCTATAGCATCCTTTACAACGTCAGACAATACACCGACAATACAGGCAAGCAATTTAACAGTCAGCTCCATTACAACAACAAAAGCTACTGCAAATTGCACCAGCGGCAATGGCAGCAATCGCCTTATTGTTATCAGGGAAGGAAGTCCCGTCATTGACACGCCTGTAAATGGAACAAACTATCCCATCGGCACCGGGGCGTTCGGCGGAACGAATATTGGTAACCATACCTATGTTTTAGCCCGCCAACAACCTGTGAATATCTCATCACTTTCTCCCGGCAAAACTTACTATCTTAAAGTTTTCGAATATAATGGCTCCGGCGGTTCATCATCATACCTGACGAAGAACGCCCCTTCTATAAGTTTTACAACTTCTGATGGAACTACAACCGGGGAACCGTCAGTGCAGGCGTCGAACATCACGATTTCGGCAATCACAAACAATGCAGCTACCATCAATTGCACTGCAGGAAACGGTCAAAACCGGCTTGTCGTTATCCGGCAGGGTTCTTCCCTTTCTGCTACACCAACAGATGGAAAAATTTATAATGCAAGTACTATTTTTGGCAGTGGCGATACACTTGCCAATAATACTTATGTCATATCCAATACTTCCGCACCAATAACCGTTTCAGGGCTGTCGTCCCAGGCAGAATATACAGTAAGTGTTTTTGAATTTAACGGCAGCGGGGCCCAGATCAATTACCTGACTTCAGGGAATTTCACTTCGAGTTTTAAAACACTTGCAAATAAACCCACTATTTCTTCTTCAAACATTACAATTTCTGCTTTAAGTTCTACCTCGGCAACTATCAATTGCACGCCAGGTAACGGACAATCAAGGCTAGTTGTAATCAAACAGGCAACAGGCATTTCGGTAAGTCCGATGGATGGGATTGGCTATAATGGTAATCCTGTTTATAACACGGGCACCAACATCGGAGATCTGACTTTTGTTTTAGACACTACGGTACCTGTCACGGTAACCGGGCTAACACCTCAGACCACTTATGCAGTGAAGGTTTTCGAATTTAATGGATCCGGGAGTACTGCCTCATACCTTACCACAAATGCACCAACAGCCACATTTTCAACAACGGTTAATCTTGCAGCAGAACCTTCTCTGCAGACATCAGGTATCATAGTTTCAGGAATATCAGCCAATGCTGCCACGATTAGTTGTACGCAGGGAAATGGGCAAAATCGACTCGTTGTTATACGCCAGGGATCTACCTTATCGTCCGCCCCATCTGATGGAAATTCGTATACTGCAAATACAGTATTTGGTGCCGGAACCGACATAGGTAGCGCTACGTATGTCGTATCGAATACTACGACGCCGGTTATAATAACCGGCCTTCAACCACAAACTGATTATACAGTAAGCATATTTGAATTCAATGGATCGGGTTCACAAATTAATTACCTCACTTCCGGAAATCTTCTGGCTAATTTCAAAACGCTTGCAAATAAACCGACGACACCCTCCACTGGTATTGTTATTTCGAACGTCGCTTCTACTTCGGCGACCATTAACTGCACTACGGGCAATGGCCAAAGGCGGCTGGTAGCGATCAGGCAGGGAACTACGATCACCGCTGAACCATCTGATGGATCGGGATATAATGGAAATGCAATTTATGGCAATGGCGATATTATCGGGGATCAGACTTTTGTAATTGCGGACACAACTACTCCGGTAACTGTTTCCGGCCTTCAACCCCAAACTACCTATACTATCAGAATTTTTGAATATAACGGATTGGCTAATTCAGCAAATTACCTCGTTACCAACAGTCCCTCATTTACATTTACTACAAGTGTTGTAACATCTGTAATTGATCTCAACTTAACGGGGACAAGCCTTAAAATTTTCCCGAACCCAGTATTCGACCAAAAGCTCAACTTATTATTTGAAACCCAGAAGCGAGGCGACCTGGTAGTAACAATTTATTCAACTGCGGGTAGCAGCCTCTTTACGCAATCTTACCCGATAAAAAATAATCGCAGTGATTTAAATATTCAATTACCTATGAATATTCCTCGCGGATTGTTAATAATAAAATGTTCATTCCAGGGAAGGAGCGGTTCAACGCTGCTGAATAAATTCTAATCCAATAGATAGAAAGACTATGTTAAAAGTCACTTAACATAAAGGCTTTTAACTGGCCGTATTCGGCTTTCATCACAATGCTTTTCTTGGGAGCTCCCATCAAATCTTCTACCGGTTTCGGAATTTCTATTTCCTTTCCGGTTACGGATTGTATGGCATCAGGAAATTTTACCGGGTGAGCAGTTTCAAGGAAAATCCCCTTCGCTTCGGGGTCTGTCTCAAGATATTTTTTTAGTGATAGGTAACCAACCGCGCCGTGTGGATCACACACGTAATGGTGACTTTGAAATACATCTCTAATGGTCGCAAGCGTTTCCTCATCAGTTATGCTATATGAAGACAACTTTTCTTTTAAATCAGGAAACTTGTGATTGAAAATCTCGAGTATGCGGACGAAATTGCTTGGATTACCGACATCCATCGCATTACTCAGCGTGGGAATTGCTTCCTGTGATTTAAAGGCAGAAGTTTGAAGATATTTAGTTACCGCATCGTTTGCATTACAGGCCGCAACAAAATGGCGGGCCGGTAGTCCTGATTGCATGGCCAGTAAGCCAGCGCATATATTACCAAAATTCCCGCTGGGCACGCAGATCACGGGAGGCCGGCCTTTTTCTTTCCATTGCTTCCAGCCAAAAAAATAATAAAACTGTTGTGGCAACCATCGCGCAACATTTATCGAATTAGCAGAAGTAAGAAAAAGCTTCTTATTTATATCAGGATCAACAAAAGCTTCTTTGACCATTTGCTGGCAATCGTCAA
>Ga0207701_10000829_pt1 | contig 32853 bp, 29 predicted proteins | sample KBSSwiSSwithPhiX_FD_184294 | JGI IMG/M metagenome (GOLD analysis project Ga0207701, IMG submission 184294) | Switchgrass rhizosphere bulk soil microbial communities from Kellogg Biological Station, Michigan, USA, with PhiX - S5 (SPAdes) (version 2) | ecosystem: Environmental > Terrestrial >... | reverse complement strand
TTCAGACCGGAATCATGCCGATCGACGCCATGATTCCGATTGGCCGTGGCCAGCGCGAGCTGATCATCGGCGATCGCTCCACCGGCAAGACGACCATCTGCATCGACACAATGATCAGCCAGGCGCGTCTCAACAGGGCGGCGGAAGCGGCGGGAGACAAGAGTTATCGACCGCTGTACAGCATCTACGTCGCCATCGGACAGAAACAGTCGACGATCGCGCGGATCATTTCGACGCTCGAACAGGAAGGCGCGATGCCCTACAGCATCATCCTGTCTTCGCCGGCGTCCGATTCCGCGGCGAGCCAGTATCTCGCGCCATTTGCTGGCGCGGCGATGGGCGAATGGTTCATGGACAACGGGATGGACGCGCTGATCGTCTACGACGATCTGTCGAAGCACGCTGTCGCCTATCGGCAGGTCGCGCTGGTGCTGAAACGGCCGTCCGGCCGCGAAGCGTATCCCGGCGACGTCTTCTATCTGCACAGCCGTCTGCTCGAACGCGCGGCACGCGTCGGTGAGCAGTTCGGCAACGGATCGTTGACCGCGTTGCCGATCATCGAAACGCAGGCGGGCGACGTGTCAGCTTACATCCCGACCAACGTCATCTCGATCACCGACGGACAGATCTTCCTCGAGACCGACCTCTTCTACCAGGGCGTGCGCCCGGCGATCTCGGTTGGCATATCGGTCTCGCGCGTCGGTTCGGCGGCGCAGCTCAAAGCCATGAAGCAGGTTGCCGGGCAACTCAAGGGGGATCTGGCGCAGTTCCGCGAACTCGCGGCATTCGCGCAGTTCGGCTCGGAACTCGATGCGACGACGCAGGCAAAGATCGACCGCGGCAAACGGATCGTGGAGCTCTTCAAGCAGCAGCAGTACAACCCCGTCCCCGTCGCGATCCAGGTTGCGGTGATCTGGGCGGTGCAGAACGGATATGTCGACGACGTACCGGTGGAGCGGATCAAGGAATTTCAAGCCCAGTGGACCGACTTTCTGACGACGCGCAAAGATGACCTGCTGAAAAAGATCCTCGAACAGAAAGCCCTCAGTCCCGAACTCACCGCGGAGGTGAAGGCGGCGGCGGATCAGTTCAAACAGACGTGGAAGAAATAGCTGATGAACAGCCCTCGCGATCTCAGGCGCCGGATCAAATCCATTAGCGGCACTGCGCAGATCACCAAGGCGATGCAAATGGTGGCAGCGTCGAAAATGCGCAAGGCGCAGCAAGCCGCGCTCGATTCGCGGCCGTTTGCACGGCTCCTCTATCGCATTCAGCGCAGCGCCACGGCTCACGCGCACGCCTTCACTCATCCATTGCTCGACGCGCGTCAGGTTCGCAAACGGGCGGTCGTGCTGATCGCCGCCGACAAGGGCCTGTGCGGCGCGCTCAACACCAACGTCTTCCGGGTCGCGGCGCAGTTCGACCAACGCTCGACGGTGTTCATCACCGCCGGACGCAAGGCTGCCCAGTTCGTCGCCCGGACGGGACGGCAGCTTGCCGCTGAATTCGCGTACGGCGATTCGCCGACGTTTGCCGAAGCACGCGCGATTGCGTCGCTCGCGCGCGAGATGTTTGTCAAGGGAGACGTCGATCAGGTTCAAGTCGTCGCCACGAGATTTGTCAACACACTGACCCAGGAAGCCGTGACGGTCGAATTCCTCCCGGTTGGTCAGATCACGGGACTGCAGGTGCCGGGGGCCGAGTCGGAGCAGGCGCTGGCCTCTGAGGCCGAACCGACATTCGAACCCAGCGCCGAAGCGCTGCTCGGCTATCTGATCGACACCTACCTCAACGTCTATCTCTACTACGTTCTCCTGAATGCGAAGGCGAGTGAGCAGAGCGCCCGGATGGTGTCGATGAAGAACGCGACCGACAGCGCAGAGAACCTGATCAAGGACCTGAAGCTCGAATACAACAAACTTCGGCAGGGCAACATCACCAAGGAACTGCTGGAGATCGCTGGCGGACAGGCGGAGTGACCACATGAATACTGGCAAAGTCGTTCAGGTCGTCGGACCGGTCGTGGACGTCGAGTTTCCCGACTCGCTCCCGGCGATCTACAGCGCGCTCAAAGTGGACTACACGGTCCTCGATCAGCCGGTGTCGCTGACGCTCGAGGTCCAGCAGCATCTCGGGGATCGCTGGGTGCGCGCGATTTCGATGGCCGGAACGGAAGGTCTCAAGCGCGGCTTCCCGGTCACGGATACTGGACAACCGATCTCCATGCCGGTAGGGGACGCCGTCATGGGGCGCGTGTTCGATGTCACCGGCAATCCGGTCGACGAACGCGGGCCGGTCAAAGCTGACAAGTACTATCCGATTCATCGCCCTGCCCCGACGCTCGAGGAACAGTCGACATCGCCCGAGGTGTTGACGACGGGAATCAAGGTCATCGATCTGATCTGTCCGTTCCTGAAAGGCGGCAAGGTCGGCGCGTTCGGTGGTGCCGGCGTCGGGAAGACGGTGGTCATCATGGAGCTCATTAACAACATCGCCAAGCTCCATGGCGGAGTCTCGGTGTTCGCCGGGGTCGGAGAGCGGACGCGTGAAGGGAACGACCTCTATCACGAGATGTCGCAGGCCGGCGTCATCAATCAAAAGAATCTCAGCGAGTCGAAGATTGCGCTCGTCTACGGCCAGATGAACGAGCCGCCGGGCGCGCGCCTTCGCGTCGCGCTCTCGGGCCTCGCGATCACGGAGTACTTCCGCGATGAGCGCAACCAGGACGTGCTGCTGTTCATCGACAACATTTTCCGGTTCTCTCAGGCCGGCTCCGAAGTGTCGGCTCTGCTCGGTCGCACGGCGAGCGCCGTCGGGTATCAGCCGACGCTTGCCGCTGAAATGGGTGCGCTTCAGGAACGGATCACCTCAACCAAGAAAGGCTCGATCACATCGTTCCAGGCGGTGTACGTCCCGGCCGACGACCTCACCGACCCGGCGCCCGCGACCACGTTCGCGCACCTGGATGCGACCATCGTCCTCGAACGATCGATCGCTGAGCTCGGGATCTATCCAGCGGTCGATCCGCTGGCCTCCACGTCACGCGCGCTCGCCCCCGAGGTCGTGGGTGAAGAGCACTACGAGGTCGCGCGGCGCGTGCAGAAAGTGTTGCAGCGGTTCAAGGACTTGCAGGACATCATCGCCATCCTCGGCATGGACGAACTGTCGCCCGACGACAAGCTGACGGTGTTCCGCGCCCGCAAGATCCAGCGCTTCCTGAGTCAGCCCTTCAGCTCGGCACAGGTCTTCACTGGTCGCGAAGGACGCCAGGTTGCGGTCAAGGACACGGTCCGCGGCTTCAAGGAGATTCTCGACGGCAAGCACGACGGCGTGCCGGAAGGAAACTTCTATATGAAGGGCGGCATCGAAGAAATCACGAAATCCTGACCATGGCCGACACGCTCAAACTCGAAATCGTGACGCCCCAGGCGACGGTGTTCTCGGAAAACGTGACGATGGTCACGCTGCCCGCGATCGAAGGGCAGATCGGCGTCTACCCGCAGCACGAGCGGTTGATCACCCGGATCGTGCCGGGTGAGATCATCGTGACGACCGGGAACACTGAACGGAACTTCGCTGTCGGCGAAGGCCTCGTCGACATCGCCGCCGACCATGTCGCGATCGTGACGGACATGGCGATTGCCGCTGAACAGATCGATGAGGCAAAGGTTGAAGAGGCGCGGGCGCGGGCGGCTGCCCGGCTGCAGGAGAAGATTTCCGACGAAGAGATCGCCTCGGTGAACGCGTCGCTCACTCGTTCACTCGCTCAACTCCAGGTCAAACGACGTCGTCGAATGTGATCACATCCGCTGTCGGCTGTCGAACAATTCTGCTCGCCGCGCTGCTCGCGCTGGCACTGCAGCCGGCGGCGGACGCGTTCGCGCAACAGGCGACCTCCGGATCCGCGGCAGCCTCAGCTCCACAACAAGATCCGGAAGCCGACACGGTCGCGGCGCCCGTCGTGCTCGGCGGGGATCCGATCATCTGGATCATGGCGGGGGCGGGCCCCTACACGACACAGGTTCGCGCTGAGCGAATCAGTGAGCGGTTGAAATCGATCGCCCGGGATCGAAGTATTTCGAATCCAACCGTCACCGTCACCGAGAACGAGGGCTCCTCGGAGGTTCGCGCCGGCGGACGGCTATTGATGGTGGTCACGCAGCAGGATGCGCGGGCCCTCGGGACGGCGCGCGCATTACTGGCCACCGAGTACGCGCAGCAGCTGGAAGCGGCGATTCGGTCGGAGCGTCTCCGCTACGCGCCCGGCACGCTGATGCGATCTGGCATCTACGGCGGCGTCGCGACGATGGCGCTGGTGCTGGCCGCGTGGGCGGTGTTTCGCATCACCCGTCGGATCCGGAACGGGATCGATCGGCGATGGCGACAGCAGACGTCGCTTCGTGTTCAGCAGGCGGAAATCCTGTCGGCCGATCGCATTGCACACACGATCGATCTGATCGTGCGGGTTCTTCGTGCGGTCGTGATCCTGCTCTTTGTCGACCTCTACCTGACCTACACGCTCGGGTTGTTCCCATGGACCCGCGCGGTTTCACGCACGCTCGTCGGCTATGTCGTGACGCCATTTCGCGCGGCCGGATCGGCATTCCTCGGCTACCTTCCGAAACTCCTGTTCGTCCTGGTCATCGCGGTCATCATCCACTTCGCCATCCGCCTGGTTGGTCTCTTCTTCAATCTCATCAAACACGAACGGATCGTGTTTGCGAATTTCCCGGCAGAGTGGGCCGATCCGACGAACAAGATTGTTCGCATTCTGCTCATCGCCTTCGGCCTGGTCGTCGCATTCCCATACCTTCCGGCGTCGGACTCTCCCGCATTCGCCGGCGTGTCGGTCTTCATGGGGGTGCTCTTTTCTCTGACGTCGAGTTCGGCCCTGTCGAACATGATCGCCGGCATCGTCCTCACCTACACCGGCGCCTTCCGGCTGGGCGACCGGGTGAAAGTCGGCGAGTCGTTCGGCGACATCATCGAAACGTCGCTGCTGGCGACGCGCGTGCGAACGATCAAGAACGAGGACATCACAATCCCGAACAGTCTCGTGCTCGGCACGTCGATCCTAAACTACACGCGCGCGTCAAAGACGCTTGGCCTGATTCTGCACACCAGCGTCACGATCGGGTACGACGCGCCGTGGCGCCAGATACACGATCTCCTGATCGCCGCAGCGGTGGCGACGCCCGGCATTCTCAAAGAGCCGAAACCTTTTGTCTGGCAGACGGCGTTGAATGATTTCTACGTGACCTACGAGATCAACGCCTACACCGACGCGCCCCACGACATGATCGACATCTACGCGGCGCTTCACGCCAAAATCCAGGATGAGTTCTACGCTGCGGGCGTCGAGATTATGTCGCCGCACTTCACCGCCCTTCGCGACGGCAACGCGATCGCTATCCCGGCGACATTCAGAGGCGCGGCATATCACGCGCCAGCATTTCGAGTGCAAGAGGCGAGAAGCGAGGAGCAAGAAGCGAGGAGCTAAAGGCGATGCGCCCAGTCCTTTCCGTCTCACAATGGCTCCCCTCGTATAAGGGCGAGTGGCTGCGGCCGGACCTTGTCGCCGGCCTGACCCTCGCGGCCTACCTGCTGCCTGCTGGCATCGGCGATGCGTCGCTCGCGGGGCTTCCCGCCGAAGCGGGGCTCTACGCCTGTCTTTTCTCCGGAGTGGTGTTCTGGCTGTTCTGCAGCTCGAAGCAAACTGTGATCACCGTGACGTCGGCACTGTCGCTCCTGATCGGCGCGTCGGTCGGTGAACTGAGCGGCGGTGATCCGGCACGTCACGCCGCGCTCGCCGCGGCGGCCGCGGTTCTCCTCGCCGCGATCGCCATCGTCGCGTGGCTGTTTCGCGCGGGCAACGCCATCGGCTTCTTCTCGGAAACAGTCCTGGTCGGGTTCAAGACCGGGCTCGCGTTCTATCTCGCCAGCACCCAACTGCCGAAGCTTTTTGGGTTCAAGGGCACGCACGGCGATTTCTGGAATCGTTCGTGGTACTTCCTCACCCATCTCGGCGAGACACAGGGCGCTTCGCTACTGGTCGGTGTCGCGGCATTGGCATTTCTGATTGCTGGCAAGCTGTGGCTGAAGAACCGGCCGGTTGCGTTCTTCGTGGTGGTCGGCGGAATGGTCGCGGCGAGTCTGCTGAACCTCGAAGCCCGCGGCGTATCTCTGCTCGGCGACGTGCCTCAGGGACTGCCGGCCCTGGGTCTGCCGGCTGTGAGTCGTGCCGATTTGAATCATCTCTTCCCGCTCGCGCTCGCCGGTTTCATCCTGGCGGCAGTCGAGACATCGGCAATCGGGCGGATGTTTGCAAAGAAGCACGGCTATCGATTCGACGCCAACCAGGAACTACTGGCGATCGGCACGTCCAACCTGCTTGCCGGCATCGGTCGCGGCTTTCCAGTCAGCGGTGGTATGTCGCAGTCGCTGGTCAACGAGAGCGCCGGCGCGAAGACGCCGGTCTCCGGTCTCATCGCCGCATTGTTCACACTGGTCGTCGCCCTCTTCGCGTCGGGCCTGCTGCGAACCCTGCCTCAGCCTGTGTTAGCGGCAATCGTGCTGGTGGCGGTCATGGGCCTGATCGATATCAAGGCGCTCAAGCACATCTGGCATTTCAGCCGCTCGGAGTTTGCCATCGTCGCGGTGGCCTTTCTTGGCGTCCTTGGATCAGGGCCGGAGAACGGCGTGCTGCTCGGCGCCGCGATCTCCATCGTGCTCCTGCTTCGGCAGGCTGCTCACCCGCGCGTCGTGGAGCTCGGGCGCATCCCCGGCACCGGCATTTTCGCCGATCGCGCAAATCATCCCGAGCGAGAGCGCGTCCCTCACGTGCTGGTGACGAGATGCGAATCGGCGCTGCTGTACTTCAATGTCGAACATGTGCGCACCCGACTCCTCGAGGTTCTCGCCGCGCGCGAGGACAAGGTGCAACTGGTCGTCCTGTTCCTGGGAACCGTTCCGGCTGTTGATCTCGCCGGCGCTGAGTTCATCGAAGCCGTGCATGGCACACTCAAGGCGCGAGGCATCGACTTTCGTCTCGCAGAAACGCGGGGCGAAGTGCGCGAGGCCCTGCGTCGAATTGGATTCGAAAAGATTCACGGACCGCTCGAGTCGGGACAGACCGTCGATGTGGTGATTTCCGCGTGGCAGCGGGCGCACGCGGCCAGCGTGTAATGTCGCGCGGAATCAGAACTTGAGTCCGAACGAATTCGACCAGCCGTAGTCGTTCTTTGAAGAACCCTGGGGCGGCCGATTGTCGAAGTACCCAATTCGCAAGTACCAGTCTCCCGGGAGATTGAAATCGAAATCCAACCGATGGTTGAATCGATGACGGCCGGAAATCGTGAGGCTGGGATAGTAGGTCAGGCGGGTGATCACGTCGGTGAACTTCAGTCTCTCGGTCATGAATTCGGAACCGAAGTACGCTTCAGCAGAGTTCTTCGTTGGCTGCGCCGGGTTGACCTGCCCCCATTTTCCGCTACACGGATGGTGAGAGTGCCTCCGGGTTTGAGGGGCCCTGGTTTTTCGGTCCACTAGGACGGTGAGTCGGCGGCGGTCGTCATCGCTTTCCGAGCGTATTCACTGGGGCTCAGACCCTTCAGAGCTCGGTGGGGATGATGCTCATTGTAGTCCCATCGAAACGCGTCGATCTTCTGTTGCGCATCCTCCAAGGATTGAAACCAATGGACGTTGAGGCACTCCTCGCGGAAGCGCCCGTTGAACGATTCGATCGCGGCGTTGTCGGTCGGCTTGCCGCGGCGACTGAAGTCGAGGATGACCGTGTTGGTGTACGCCCACAGATCCATCGCCGCGCTGACGAACTCCGTGCCGTTGTCGCAATAGATGCGCTGCGGCAATCCGCGCTCGAAGCGCAAGCGCTCAAGGGTCGCGACCACGTCGCGCCCACACAAGCCGTGCCCCACGTCGATCGCCAAGCACTCCCGCGTAAAGAGATCGATCACCGTCAGCGCGCGGAATCGCCGGCCATCCGCCAGCTCGTCGGCCACAAAGTCCATGCTCCAGATGTCATTCCGTTTCGTCGATGGCCGTCGTTGCTCACGATGGACGGCCGTCGCATGACGCCACGGGCGCTTGCGGCGCAGCGCCAAGCCCTCTTCGGTGTACAGCCGGTAGAACCGGTGCTTGCCCACGTCCCAGCCCTCCCGTCGGAGCATGACGAGGAGCCGGCGATACCCAAATCGGACGCGCGTCTGCGACAGCTCGCGCATCCGCTGTCGGAGGGCGGTCAACGGATCACGCTGGCTCTGATACCGGAGGCTCGAGCGATGGAAGCGCGCGACCATCGCCGCGCGACGCTCGCTCACCTCGTAGCGGCCCATCAAGTACGTCACGACCTCACGCTGCCTGACGGGCTTTAGAACTTTTTTTGAACGACGTCCTGGAGCATGACCTTGTCCAGGGTCAGATCGGCGACGATCCGTTTCAGCTTGCTGTTTTCCTCACGCAGCTGTTTCAGCTCGCGCGCCTCGCCCGGCAGCATGCCGCCATAGACCTTCTTCCACCGGTAGAACGTCTGCTCGGAGACGCCCGCCTGGCGGCACACATCGCCGACCGGGATCCCGCTCTCGGCTTGCTTCAAGACCGCGGTGATTTGCTCGACCGAAAAACGCTTCTTCTTCACGGCACGCCCTCCTGGCCGTCTGGCCGGATTGTGCCGCAGAACTCACGTTGACAGTGGACCGAAATTCCCGGAGCCCCTCACCCGCCAACCGATCGCCAGCGAACGTCTCGACCAGAAATTGCCGGCTGCTCTCAATCGATGCGATCTTCTCCCACTTGATCTTGAAATCCGAGTCTGAATAGTCGGTCGACAACGTCAACACGTCCTTTTCGACACTCTTGATCTCGCCGACGAGTTTGTCACCGGACGTCGTCGTCACGACATCCTTTTGTGCATAAGCCATCGATGCGCTGCCGATCAGCATCGTCATCACAATGGTGGCTATCCGGCGACCGTGTCGCGCCATCGATGTCTCCCAGATCTCTCGACGGGTTACCGTCCTGCAAGTTCGCGCCAGGCCGCGAGTAATTCTTCGACGATGGTGGAGGTTTCCTTGCGGAGACGACCCTCGAGTTTCCCAATCGACGAGAGCGACTGTCGTCGCTGCGACATATCGACTGGTTCGGCAGCCCCGAGCTGAACGCCGGCGTCGTACGCAATCTCGGCGAGATCAGTCATCGAGCGAAGATCAGTCAGACGAACCTCCCGGTACGACGGATCCCAGCTCGCCACCCACCATTCCAACAAATGTGCTTCGCGGTCTGGCGCGGCCGGAACTGACTGTCGCGGTCCGACCGCAAGAATGTCGTGCCTCAAGCGAGCGAGCTGGCGAGTTCCCTCGATGATCCGGGCGGCCGCAGGAATCGACTGGCCGCCGAGGCAACCGATGCCTTCGAGATCCGCCGCCTCTTTCGCCTCGAGAAGAACGTCGTCGTGGGGATCGCTGGTTGGCCCCTGCACGCGGATCAGAATTTTCCTGAGGCCTGAACTGCCGACGCCGAGGTTCAACCATCCGGCGCGAATAACGGCAAAGTATCCCGGCGCAAACTCCGGACGTTGACGGCGCATTAACTGCTCAAAATCTTCCATCGCCGCCACGACAGCTTTCGATCTGACTTCATCAAGCGGCCGCATCTGGCTCTCGCCCCACGCGAGGGAGGCGGCACGTGATTGCGATCCTTCCCGGCGCACGTGTCGAACGATGTCAGGCTCGGGTGGTCGATACGCCGGGTCGGACAGACCACGGCGATACCCTTCGAGAAACCGGTCCCATAGGGCATCGCGATCGCTGGACCAGCCGCGCTGACGCGCTGCGAGATCGATCGATCCGAGAAACCGGGTGATATCGACAAACGCCGGGCCGCGGGCCGAGTCGTCGAAGTCGTCGAGACCCCATGCGTCGCTGGTCAGCGCAAATTGCTCCACATGTGCGTCGCCGTGCAGCCGCACGTGTGGAACGTCGGGCATGTCGGCAAACGCCTGACAGACACGAATGATCCAGGCTCGATTGATGAAACGAAAAAATGTGAAAGGGTCGGCCCGCACTCGCTCCACCACATCGGCCGGCGCAGCGGCAAGAATCGCGGGATCGGGGCGGAGCTGGGCGTCGGCAGACGAGACGAGGAGTACCGCGCAAAAGCTCGCAAGCACAAGCAGTCGAGCGAACCGACGACGCTCTGGAGCGCGACACATACTGCAGCTCACTTTCAATGCGCGCGGCCGATCTACCGAATGACGATCGCTACTCCTACGGACCAGAAATTACCGATGACATCTCCGACCTCAGCGCCGGCGGTCCCACCAGATCGAGCTTGGCCTGAACCAGCTCGCGCGCAGTCGCTCCGCGAATGTTCGTCCAGGTCGTCAGCGGAAGCGTCAGGTTCTCCGCCAGCGTCATCGAACTGAAAAGCGCGCCCGACTGAAACAGCACGCCGAACGGAGGCGCACCATCGTAGCGGTGCGGTTCGCCGATCCCCTCGATCTCGATTCGACCGCTCTGTGGTTGTTCAAGCCCGATCAGGTAACGAAGAAGCGTGCTCTTGCCGCAGCCGGATCCCCCGAGAATCGCGAAGGTGGTTCCGCGATCGATCTCGGTACTCATTGCGCACAACGCCTACTTGGGAGTGATCTTCTTGATCTTGTTTCCCTGGAGTCCGAGCCCCGCCATCAGCCCCTTCTGGGCGAAGACGAACGCGTAGATATCGTCCTTGAGTGTCGTCGTCGTTGTTGTCTTCGCCATACCCTCATCCACCATCACGACACTCGGGCCGACGCCGACTTCCAGGCCGTTCGCTTTATCGAGCTCGGTCAGCGCTTTCTCGTTCATGAAGAACATCGCGTAGCCGTACTGCTGGCCACCTGCCTGTAGTCCGAACGACGCTCCCGTTGTCTTGTAATAGGCAACCGCGCTGCTGCCCTTCAACAGCGCACCTTCGCCGTACTGGCCACCGATTCCCAAACCGGCCTTCTTGACGCTCGGGAAAACGAGAATCGCGTGCGCCTTCGGCGCCAGCGTCTTTGCCAGCGGCACGGTCGCGGTGAGTTTGTTCAACGCCGCCTGGGATTGTTTCGTCAGCTCCGCGGCGGCCGTCTTTCCCTGCTCCTGAGCCAGAGCGGAATGGACGCTACACATGAATGCCACCGAGAGAAGCGCGACGACCTTTTCGGTTTTCATCTCTCTCTCCTCCGTTCGCGCATTACAGCTTGACGGGATCTCGCGCGCTGTGACCCATCGCCGCCACCAGGCCCTTCGACCCCGCTCCCCATCTCGAAATGGATTTGATCGCCTGAGTGAACGGGATATCGAGAATATGGACACGCGCTCGATCGAGAACATAGACCGCTCCGGCGAGCGGAGTCGGCACCGATGGCACGAAGACCGTGCAACGGCGTGCATCCAGCTCTTCGATGATGAAGCCGGGCACGAGCGCGTCCTCGATCTCGACGAGGGCCGGAGTCCACGCGCTCTCATACCCCTCGCCGGCCACCCGCTGCGTGAGACTACGAAGCAGGCCGTACCCGGGAAGCCGCTCGAACAGCACCATCTCGAGGCGCTCGCAGACGGCGCGCCCGGGCCGCGTCCGTATCGCTGCGCCGACGAGGAAGCACAGGAACAAGACCAGAAGGAGCGAGAGGAGCCGCTCTGCCGGCACCCAGTCGGGCAGCATCGCAAACGGTCGTACCAGGCCGCCAACGGACTGCATGCCCTTGAGCATCAGAAGCACGGCCAGGTAGACCGGCACGACGACAAAAAGACCACCGACGAGCGCGGTGATCACGAACTCGCGCGCCGCCTTCATGCGCACGGCCTGTCTCGCTTTACGCTATTCGACGGACATCAACAACGCCATCGTCCAGGTGATGTCGACCTTGTCGCCAACCTTCACCTTCGACAGGGCAGCGGTGTCTTGAACTCGGCTGCTGTATTTCCAGCCTCCGGGGCCGGTGAACGTGATCGACGGCGCCTTCGGATCGATGGCGGTGATCGTCGCGGTGATGACCCGCTGATAGGACATCGTGCCTGCCGGAGCGCCCTCCACCGGCACCAGCTTGGCGGCAGCGGTATCGACGGGCGCCGCGCCCGCCGGCTTCAACTGAAGGACGATGTTCTCGTAATACCTCGCGTTGATCTTGTCGCCGACCTTGAGCGAGTCAAAACGCTTCATCGACGTCGGGACGTAGAACGTGACGTCGGTCCCATCCGGTTTTTTCACCGTCACCTGCCGCGAGGCGGTTTCGATTGCTTCGACAGTGACGGTTGCGGTCTTCATCTCCCCCGGAATGACTTTCGTCTGTCCGCCAAGCGAGACCGACGCGATAGTCAGTAACGCTGCAGCGGCGCACGTCAACGCTTTGCTCATGACTCCTCCTTCGACGTTTCCAGCCAGGTAGGTTCAAGGACCCCGGGGGGCTCGTCCAGTGCTGACCATTCGCAGGAATGCCCGGTTCCACCCCCATTTCGCCAAAAAACCCTGGCCTGGTCGCGAGCGGTGGAGCAAGACTTGTGCGCGGCCGATCGGCCGATTTGCGCCAGATTCGTCGCAGCATGCCACGGCCATGCGGAGGGCCCACGACATAACGGGGCCTCGGCGAAGGAGTTTGGGCGATTTTGTTCGTATGACCGTTCGGTGGCTTGGCTCTGGATTTGCCATCGGGTGCGCGTCGCATGGAGTGACTGGCCTGTGAAACCCACTGAGCCCTATTGCTCCGCGGCGCAGCCGAATGTACCCCCGCACTACGTATTCGCCTGATTCGTACTCCCAAATAGATGATTGATTTCCATCGCAAGCGGGCTCTGCCCAAGACGGCCGGCGAAACGCACGACATGTCGTGGCCTCGCCCGGGTCGGAGCTGGAGGCACAGAATGTCTTCGCCAGTGATGTCACGCCAGGGCGTCGTCATCGGTGCGCTGCTTGTGATCGCGTGGTTAGGCGACGTGAGTTCTCAGCAGGCCCCGCCTCGCTTCGGCAGTACCTACGAGGCACTGGACGATCGCCGCAAACGGCTGATCGATGACTGGGTCTCGCGGTTCATGAAGACAACCGGCCAGTCGATTGCGACGGGCCCCTTCTACGACGAGGTCATCGACCTGTCGACAAAAACGACATTCGATGCGGTGACGCACGCGCTGATGACGACGCGCTTGACCGACCGATCCGGCGCAAGCATGGGTGACGCCCTTGACCTCGTGGATCGAGTCAACACCGTACGAGGTGAAGTACCGGGTGCGCGTGGAGACGCTCAGTTTCGCATGTTTGCACGCCTCACCGCGCGTGCAGTCGACATCCTGTCACGGTCGCGCGAGTTCAAGCGCGGCGCCGATAATTCGGTTTTTCATAAAGGCTATCCAACTAACTATCGTGAAAGCGGCGGCGTCCCGTCGATCCAGATATCGATTACACGCGATGGCATCCGCGCCGACATCGATGTCGACTACCGAACGGCGACCTTTCCGCTTTCGCTCGTCAACGGCCATCTGACGGCGTCGAACTCGGACGTTCGTGCCGGCAACAATTACGACAAGCACCTGAATCGCTGGACCGGATTGCAGAACTGGTGGCGAAGTTTTTTCGGCGTTCGCCAGGACCGGCCGCCCGACGCAGCCGCCGACTCCACAAGCAAGGTGATTTTGCCGAGAACACCCCGGGCCGGTCAGAAGTCGATCGACGTGATGGTCCATGATTTTCTGACCGCATGGCTTGTCGAAGGGAATGCCGTCGCCGCCATGGGATACGTCTCGGACCGCGCCTACGCGTGCCTCGCCCAGGACAGCGACAACCCCTCGGAGTTCGATCGCGGGATGGCGCCATTCCAGCTGCTGATCAATCTGAAGTCGGCGTATGAAAGTGTCGGCCCTCACAGCTCGCTGAACGGGCTCATCGTCGGCACGCGATACACAAAGCCGGGCCTACGTGCCATCCAACAACCGCATCACGCGCAATTCGTGGTCTATTCCGTTCCCGACGACATTGCGGCGTCGTTCGATTGCGGGAGTCGACTGATGCTGGGGGATCCGAAGAACGTCGCACGGATTTATGGCCACTACTACGCGTCAACCTTCCACGTCGGCGGTCGTCGCGACGTACCGGTGGCGCTGTTGTGGGCCAATGAGAGTGGTTACTGGAAGATCGTCTCGTGGCAGACTGGAACCGAGGACGGCACCACAACACCGGCGCCCGAACGTGTGCCCGATGCCAAAGTCGCTCATGTCCGCGCCGATCCGTCACTCGTCGATGCGGCGCGAAGTTTTCTCGACCGCTGGGTAATCCGCAAGGATTACGACGCTGCCTTCGCCTATCTGTCGCCGCAGTCGTATGGATGCTACGACCTCGAACGCAGCCAGAAGGACTCCGCTTCGACGTCTCCCGATGATGCCGCTCGCAAGCTTCGCGCGGCGCTCGAGACGTCTGGCCAGGCCGTCGCTTCCGACCAACAACTCGAGTCGGTGATCGAAGCCGCGCAGCCGCTGCATTCAGCCATTCGCGTGATGGATCACCCGTACGCGAAGGTGTTCAGCCTGACCAGCCTCCCGAACGCGCTCGCGGATACAGCAGAGTGCGCGGCTCGAGCGAACGCCAGCGCCGTCCCGGATCCGATCCCACTGGAATATGGAAATGGATTTGGAATGACGTTGCGATTCAAGACGCGCAGTGGAGACGCGCCAGTCCTACGGTTGCTCTGGCGGAAAGAGAATCGCGCCTGGCGAATTACCTCGTACGCCGTTGAACTTCCCTGACCGATTGCTCGGTCGACTTCGCGTCGAACCGCCGCGCATCACGTGACGTTGACGCGCGGCGGTTTGATTGCGCTTGGAAACGCTTAAAAACGAATACCGAAGGTCGTTGCGAGGAACTGACCGTTGGCTTTCCCACCTGTGCCCGGCACGTTCTCGCCAGTGAGCGGATTGACCTGCGGTTCGATTTGCGGACCCCAGATGTAGTGATATCGGATCTCCGCATAGATCGCGCCGAAGTTCACACCACCACCGAAGTCCATTCCGAAGTCGGTAGAGCTGCGCTCGCCGACGATGGCATCAACCGGCACGAACCCGCCCGGAACGCAGACGTACCACCAGGGATCGCAATAACCCGGGACATAGCCGACGGCTGGCGTGGTCACTTTCACTGGTCGATAGTAGACGCCCATCCCAACGAGACCGTACGGCCTGACGGTGCCCTGCGGTGCCCTGAAGATGATGCTGCCCGTCCCATACTGCATGTTCATGTCGGCGAAGAAATCGGTGGGCGTTGTCGATCCGCCCGGCGTTCCACTGACCGGAATGGAGATCCGCTTGTCGCCCAGGCCGTTGAAACTGTAGAGGCCTTCAATGCCGATGACCGGTGACACGTTCACCTGTACACCGAAATTGAAGTTGTAACCGTCACCCAGATGATCACGCACATCCGAGTTGGGTATCGTGAAGCCGCCGCCAATGGAGACGTTCACAGGCCGGTCCTGCGCCTGTGCGCTTGTGGAAAGAGCAATGCACACCACCGCCAGTAACACCACCAGGAGTTTGTACCGCATGGCACGTCCTTTCTCGCCGATCGAATGAGCACCCGACGTGCCAGTCAGGCATCGGCACATCCCTGGTCCCTAAACATCGATATGTAGAGAAGATCTCCGGCACCACGGGCCACCACTGTTAGCGACCTCGCTTACCATCCTTCCGGAGGTCCTACGGAATAGCGGAGGGACAAATCTGATTGAGTCGAGCGCGAGAGTGCGACGCCATCGCTTTCTTCTCAACGAGTTGAGAGTCGTCTTGGCGGCGCATGAGAGGCAGGCATTAACCGTGCTGTTCGCACGTGCTGATGACCCTGTCACTCGATCGTCGGTGTGTGCACGGTGTGTCCTGCCGCGCTATTTCGTGGGCGGTCATCGCGTCGTCGCTGCTTCTCTTCGTTCCTGTTGTCGTGCACGCACAAGCGACGGCGGCGCCAGCAGCAGCCAACGCCACCCCCCAGGTCAACCCGACGACACTGACGTGCGCATCAAAGCTGGGCGAGCGAATCAGTTGCCCAGCGGACACGTCAGCCGGAATCGTGCTGATGCGATCGACGGGCGACGGACCGTGTCTGCTCGGAAAAACGTGGGGCTACGATCAGAGCAGTGTCTGGGTGTCCGACGGCTGCAGTGGCGAATTCGCCACCGGCAGCAGCGGCGCACCGACGACGAAGGCTCCCACGCCGCGTCACGTGCCCAATGCCGGATTCCTGCTCTTCGACGGCGAGAAGGGGCAAGTGTATTTCCGGCTGTTTAGCTATGGACGATATCTGAATCAGCGAAATCTCGACGAGTCGTACGGCGATGCATTCGGCAACTCGCACAGCGTCGTGCGCCGGCAGGACATTCAACTGCAGAAGTTTTTCGCGCCGTTCTCGGGATGGTTTTTGACACCGAGGATGCGCTATTACCTCTACGTCTGGTCATCGAATTCCTCCCAGGGCGATCCGGCACAAGTCGTGGGCGCCGGAAATCTTAGTTTCACCTTCAACAGATTTGCGACGGTTGGCGTCGGAATCACGTCGCTGCCATCGGTGCGAAGCACCGAGGGACAGTTCCCATATTGGCTCGGTGTTGACGATCGCCTGATTGCGGACGAGTTTTTCAGAGGCTCGTACACATCGGGCGTGTGGCTGAAAGGTGAGCTCCACACCAAGGTCAAGTACATGGCGATGTTCGCCAACAATCTGAGCACGCTCGGCGTGAGCGCCGCGCAGCTCGATAACCGGTTCGACACGCAGTCGTACTCAGTGCAGTGGATGCCGACGACCGGCGAGTTCGGCCTGTGGAACACCTTCGGCGATTACGACGATCATCAGAAGGTTGCGACCCGCTTCGGTCTGCACTACACGCACAGCCTCGAGGAAAAGCAGAGTCAGCCCGGAACCGAAGGGATCGAGAACAGCCAGATTCGGCTGACCGACGGCAGCAACATCTTCACTCCCAATCTCTTTGGCCCCGACATCACGGTCAACGAGGTCGATTACCGCATGTCGAGCCTCGACGCCGGCGTCAAGTACAAGGGCCTATCGCTCGAGGGTGAGTATTACTGGCGCTGGCTGCGGAACTACAAGGGCGTCAATACCAGCGGCATTCCTGACATCAACGACCACGGCTACCAGTTGCAGGCGTCGGCAATGGCGGTTCCCAAAATCCTCCAGCTGTATTTCGGAAACTCACAGGTCTACGGCGTCTACGGAGATCAGTGGGAGGTTCGTGCCGGCGAGAACTGGTACTTCATGAAAGAACGCGGACTCCGACTGAACGGTGAGTGGATGTACGTCGACCACTCACCCGTTGGATACACCGCCTATCCCTATCCCGTTGGCGCCAAGGGCATGGTGTTCCACATCAACCTGGAGATGAACTTCTGATCGAGGTGATGACCGTGATTCGAACACCATGGCTCCGCGCGGCGGCTCTCCTTGGGTTGTCGAGTCTCGCGCTCCTCGGCGCCGAGTGGACTCGGCCGCTCGGCGCGCAGGCGCAGAGTGCCGCCAACGACTTCAACGACTCCCATTTCCATCTCACCAACTACATCCAGCAGGGAATCGAGCCGCGTCAGTTCCTGCAGATCATGGGTGCGCGGGTGCGGCGATCGACCTTGTTCGGCATCCCGTTGCAGCAACAGTGGTCGTATGCAAACTCCGGCGATTTCGCGCCGACCTACTACCTGCACAGCGACGCGCCGCTCTACTACTACTCGTTCACGGATGCCTATATCGCGAGCGTCTATCGCACGCTGCCAAAAGAGGACCAGGCGCGCTTCGATCCGATGATCACCGGGTTCAATCCGGCTGACATGTACGGCGTCGATCACATCAAACGCGTCTTGAAGACATTCCCTGGTGTTTTCTCCGGCATTGGTGAGTTCAGCATTCACAAGGAATTCGTGTCGTCAAAGATCTTCGGCGAGACCGCCAGCCTGACCAACCCCGCCCTCGATCGCATCCTCGACTTCGCTGCCGAATCCGGTCTCGTCGTAATCATTCACAACGACATCGACATGCCGTTTGCGAAGCAGAACACAGAGCCGGTGTACCTCACGCAGATGAAGGCGCTGCTGAAGCGTCATCCGAATGCGTCGATCATCTGGGCCCACGTCGGACTTGGGCGCATCGTCCATCCGGTACAGGTATCGGCGGAAGCGGCCGAGCGCAACCCGAGCCAGTTCGAGATCGTCGAAGCGATGCTGACCGACCCCGCGCTCAAGCACGTCAACTTCGACATCTCCTGGGACGAGGTTGCGAAGTACGCGGTGGCGACACCGGAATCGATCAATCGGGTCGTCACGATTCTCAACAAATATCCGGACCGATTTCTCTTCGGCACCGACACCGTTGCACCGCAAGGGCCGGCGCCGTACTTCGCCGTCTTTGACATGTGGGCACCTGTCTGGAAGCAACTGACGGCTGCTGCAAGCCTGAAAGTGCGGAGAGGCAATTACGAGCGGATCTTCGACGAGGGCCGCCGTCGCGTACGCGCGTGGGAGAAGACGAACGTTCAATGAGGGTTTACGACAGAAGGAGTCAGAGAGATGCAACGAACAGGGACGACTCTGAACTGCGGTCTTGTCTTGCTGTTAATGGCGGCGATGGCTCTTGGCGGCGCGCCCCCCGCGCTTGCGCAGGAGAGTGGCGCTGGTGGAGATGGAGGCCAGACCACCCAGACCACTAGCGTACAAGTGACATCGGCGAAACCGTCGTTCGATATTTACGGCTTCGCGATGCTCGACATCGGGCACGACTTCAAGCAGATCCATCCGGACTGGTACGACACGCTTCGCCTCACCAAGCTGCCGTCGTTCGAGGACGAATTCGGTGAGGACAACCGTACGTTTGCCGGAGTGAGACAGAGCCGTCTCGGCTTCAAATCGTCGACCCAGACCGACTACGGCGAGCTGAAGACCATCTTCGAGTTCGAACTGTTCGGCACCGGTGTTGACTCGGGCCAGACGACCTTCCGGCTGCGTCATGCGTGGGGCGAGTTGGGCGCGTTCGGTGCGGGTCAGTACTGGAGTCCGTTCACCGACCCCGACGCCTTCCCGAACTCGCTCGAGTACTGGGGCCCGACCGGCCTCGCTTGGTACCGCAATGTGCAGCTCCGCTGGACACCCATCAGCGATGACAACCAATCGTTCATGGTCGCGCTCGAGCGCCCGGGCGCGAGCGGCGACGCAGGTGTGTACGCCGACCGCATCGAGCTCCAGAACATCAAGCCGCGCTTTCCGCTGCCGGATTTCTCAGCCGCCTACAAAGCCATGCAGAAGTGGGGTTACATCCGGGCGGCTGGCCAGCTGCGGCTGATCAAGTGGGACGACGTGCTCGACGATCAATTCGATCTGTCGGGCGACGCGACAGGGTGGGGCATTAACCTGTCATCGAACCTTAATGCGGGCAAGAACGACGTGCTGCGACTCGCTTTTGTCTTCGGCGAAGGCATCCAGAACGCGATGAACGACTCCCCGATCGACATCGGCGTCCAGACCAATCCCGGCAACGCCGTGACGCCGCTCGTCGGCAAGCCGATTCCGATTGTCGCCTTCTCGGCCTTCCTCGATCACAAGTGGAACGACCGGTGCAGCAGTGCCTTCGGCTACTCGCAACAGGACAACGACAACACCGATGCGCAGGCGCCGAGCGCATTCAGAACCGGCAAGTACATGCTCGGCAATGTTCTCTACTCTCCAGTTCCGAACACGACGTTCGGCGGCGAATTCCAGTGGGGCCGGCGCGAGAACTTCTCGGACGGCTTTCACAGTGATGGTGTCAAGGTGCAGTTCTCCTTCAAGTACAACTTCTCGGTCAAGCTGGGAGGCTAACCATGAATCGCATAGTCCGAAAGAGCCCGCTGGGCGCGGCGCTCGTGGCCGCGCTTTCCATGGCGGTGGCGATATCGACGCTTCACGCGCAGACAGCGGGCAATCCGCAGCAGGCCATTGATGCGGCGTTCAACAAGTACAAGACGCTCAAGGAAGGCAAGAACGCCGACTACATTCCGGCGCTCGCCAAGGTCGATCCAAACCTGTTCGGCATCGCCCTCGTGACCACTGACGGCAAGGTCTTCACCGCCGGCGATCTCAAGACCGAGGTCTCGATCCAGTCGATCTCGAAAGTCTTCACGATGGCGCAGGTCATACAGGAGCAGGGACTCGAGGCGATCGAGAAGCGGATCGGCGTCGACGCCACCGGCGCGCGATTCAACTCGATCATCGCGGTTGAAGGAGTCAGGACCGTCGTCGGCACGGGCGCTCCTGAAATGAATCCGCTGGTGAACCCCGGCGCGATTTCGGCGACGAGCATGGTGACAGGAGGCACTTCTGACGCCGTGTGGCAGAAGATTATCGGCTTCCACAACGACGCGGCCGGCCGTCAACTGAGCGTGCTGCAGGACGTCTACAAGTCTGAGTCGGACACCAACCAGCGCAACCAGGCGATTGGCGCACTCATGCTCGCCTATGGCTACATCAAGTCGAACTGGCAGCAGGCGGTCGACCTCTACACGCGTCAGTGCTCGATCGGCGTCAACGCGAAGGATCTCGCGACGATGGCGGCGACGCTCGCGGCCAGCGGCAAGAATCCGGTCACCGGAAAACAGGTCATGGACGCCAGCAAAGTTCCCGGCGTCCTGGCGGTCATGGCGACCGCGGGCCTGTACGATGACTCCGGCAAGTGGCTCTATCACACGGGACTGCCGGCGAAGAGCGGCGTCGGCGGCGGCATCATCGCTGTCTCGCCGGGTAAGTTCGGGATCGCGGTTGTGTCACCACCGCTCGACGATGCCGGCAACAGCATCCGCGCACAGCGCGCGATTGCCGACATCTCGAATGCACTGGGCGGCAATCCGTACGCCGCAGGGAAGAGCGGCAGCTAGCGTGCGCGACGGAGATCAGGGCGTTGTTGGCAGGCAACGTCCTGATCTCACCCTCACGGTCGTCCTGGTCTCAGTCCTGATCTTCGCGTTTCCCTCAAACCTACGCGCTCAAGGCCGCACTGACGTGGTGACGCTGGCCAACGGCGACCACATCACCGGCGAGGTTGTTCGTGTCGAGCGTGGCCGGCTCGAGTTCAAGACCGATGACGCCGGCACGCTCTATCTCGAGTGGGACAAGATCGCGAGCCTGGTGGCGACACGGTTTGTCGAAGTATTGACGAGCGACGGCCGGCGCTTCTTCGGCAGTCTCGGAACATCCGCGGACCGATCGGTCACCGTCGTCGGGACTGATGGAAGCACGACGCTGTCGATGTCCGATGTGACGCTGATCACCCCGATCGGCCGCAGCTTCTGGGCAAAGCTGGACGGATCGATCGACGCCGGCTACAACTACACGCGCTCGGGCGGCGTCGCGCAGTTCAATCTCAATTCCGACACGATCTATCGCAAGCCTGCTTCTTCAATCCGGCTCACCGCATCGGCGACGGTCACGCAAAAAGATGATGATTCGGGACGTGACGACCGTGGATCGGTGGAAGCGTTGTACCTGCGATACCCGTGGCAGCACTGGTTCTTTACGGTGGCAGGGCGTTTCGAAAGCAACGAGAGTCTTGGCCTCGTGCTCCGTTCCCAGATCGGCGGCGCCGTCGGTCCGCGGCTGATCAACAGCAACAAGGCGCAGATGGTGGCGGGCGCCGGTCTCGCGGTGAACGAGGAAAAGGGTGTTGATGTCGGGACGACGCAGAACCTCGAAGGCCTGCTGCTCTTTCGGACGTCGTACTACACCTACGATCGCCCCAAGACAAACCTCGACGTCGGACTGCAGTACTACCCGAGCCTGAGCAACGCCGGTCGGCAGCGCCTGCAGGCAGACCTCGGCGTCAAGCGTGAACTGTGGAAGGATTTTTTTGCGTCGTTCACCTTCTACAACACGTTCGACAGTCGGCCGCCGAACCCCTCGGCCGATCAAAACGACATCGGCTTCGTCTTTTCACTGGGCTGGAGCTACTAAGCTACGAGCTCCTCTTCCATCGCCCGATCGACAGCGGCTGTCCTGCATCGTCCTGCGTCGTCAGGATCAAGGTATCGCCTTCGACCACCCAGTGGCGCGGACGTTCCATACCGAGCGGCCCTTTGATGAGAGGCGCCTGTCCCTGCAGAACGTACGTAAGGGTGTGCTTCTGCAGATCGAGCGCGGCACGTCCGTCGGTCGCGATCTTGCCGTCCCTGATGTCGACACCGGACTGACGCAGCAGATCGGCCGAGCCCTCGTCGGCCACAATGTCCATCTTCAGGTTGCCCATGTTGTCGTAGAGAAGCGTGCCCGCCCCTTTCAGGACAATCGGAGGCTTCCCTGCTTGCCGGACCTCAAATGACTCGAGCACCCAGCGACCCTCGAGGAAGGTGCGAGCGGCGGTCAGCGTCTGCGGGCCGGTATCCACCGGCCCGGCCTTGATTGGTTTTTGCCGTGGTGCGCCGTGACAGGCGGCGGTAGCAGCCGCGATCAAGATAAGGAGGGCCAAACCGCTAAATCGTCTGCTCATGATTGCGCATCTACCTTTCATTCCGCCTGAAAACGGAAGCCACATCTTGTCTTTCACCGTAGCCGGACGGCGCGTCCGACGCCGACAAAGAATCGAAATCCACCATCGAAACCAATACTCGTTCCGACGATAGCCGGGCCAACCAGTGTGTCCAACATGAGTCCGACGGCCATCTGCGTATGAATATCGGCGTCTTCGTTGGTGTCGAACGCCGATCCGTTTTCCAGCCAGCTACCGACGAACACAGGACCGCCAATAAAGTCAGGAAGCCGGCCGACCTGTCGTGCGGCGCCGAACGTGATCGCCGCATAGTGGTCGCCTCGCCGCTCGCCGATGCGATAGGCATCGAGGCGAAACGGGTACCCGAGGGGAAACTGAGCTATCGGATGACCGTCGAACGACGTGCCGCCGGTAGCCATGGCAAACAGCCGATTCCGCCGCCGCCAGCTCCAGAACCTCGACACGCCACCCTCCAATTGCGTGACCCCCTTGTTGGTTCTCTCGACGTCGGGCACGCTGGGCGATCGGATGTAGTGAGTCAGACCGACGAGCACCTGTGTGCCGCGCGATGGCACGACCGGGCTGTCCTGGCCGTCGTGAATGAAGTTGAGACGAAACTCGTCCTCCGCGCCACTGGCTTCCGGCAGTCCAGGATCACCGGCGCTCACCGACGCATCGACGTGACCGAATCGAAGCCCCCCGGACACTTCACTTTCTCGCGACACGTTCAGACCAATATCGGCGCCTGCGTACTGTTGCGTCAACCCGTACTGCGCAACGATCTGATCGTCGGCGATGAAGTCGAGGGTGGTGGAGGTCACCGCGCCGTAAGGCCGAACAAAGACGCGGCGCCCGAAAATCGGTCGATACCATGAAAACGCGGCCGATGGATCGGACCCGATCACCCCGTCAACGCGCAGCTCCGAACCGGATCCGCCGAGGTCGAACGAGAGATACCGCGCCGCCATCTGGACGCGGAAGTCGGTCGAGGTTCGATTCTCCAGGGTGAAGCCGAGCATCATGAACGGTGGCGCGTAGACCTTGTCCCGCGCGTGTATCAGCAGCCCTTCATTGCCCTGCGGCCCCATCAACTCCCACCCGACCGTCTGATATCGATCCAGGCCAGAGAGCGCTGACAGATCCTTTTCTATGATCGGCAGATCAAGCGGCTGATCGACATGCGGTGAAAGGATGCGCCGCACCATCGCCGCATCGGACGGGGCGATGCCCGCGGTTGCGAGATACTTCGGCACCGGAAGAGGACTACGTCGCCGCGAGGCGCGGGCGTTCACCCATGACTGCCAGTCCGCATCATTGAGCGCGTGCGGCAGCAGCTCGGCGCGATGCTTCTCGGCCGCCTCGTAGCCTCGCTGCATCAGCTCCTGGCTCCGCCGCCAGTCGAGCGAGCCGAAACCCTGGACGTCGACCTGGATTACGAGATCGGCCGACTGAAGCGCCCGCCGGGTGTTGGCCTTCATCATCGAATCGACAGTCTGGCCCATCAAGGCAAACATCGAGTAATTCAGGGTCTCTTCGGGCGCGGTGCCAACATCGATTGCGACAACAAACGACGCGCCCATGTCGCGGACGACGTCGGCAGGAATATTGTCGAGGGCGCCGCCATCGACGAGAACACGCTCTCCGAGTTCGACCGGAGGAAAGACCCCAGGCAGCGACATCGTCGCGCGCATCGCCGGAGTCAGCCCTCCGCTATCGAGGACGACGCGTTCGGCCGTCTTCAAATCTACGGCGACCGTGCGGAAGGGAGTAGGCAGCGTATCAAAGCTGTCCATGTCGTAGTACGCACCGGCAATGCGCCCGAGCAGTAAGTCAACCTGCTGGCCATTGTTGAGCGAGGTCGGCAGCACGATGCCTTTCTTCAAGCCGAATTCGAGCCGCGACGGGAAATCGCGAGCGTCCTCTTTCCGGCGCACGTTCTTGAACGGAAACGAACTGCTGCCGAACATCTCGTCCCAGTCGATACTTTCAATCAACTGCCGGAGTTCGTCGGCCGGCATGCCGGACGCGAAAGCGCCGCCAATGAGACCGCCCATGCTGGTGCCGGCTCCGACATCGATCGGCACATGGTGCTCTTCGAGCCACTTGATTACGCCGACGTGGGCGATTCCGCGGGCGCTGCCACCGCCAAACGCCACACCAACCCGCTTGGCAGCCGGTTGCGCATAAAGCAGGGTCGCGGTCAGCATCAACAGGATGCTCGAGATGATGCTCGAGCCGACGACGCGTTTCTTCATGGCAATACGTCTCACGATACGCTCCTGCCACGATGCGACTGATACGGCAGCCGGAACGAGATACGCGTCCCGTCCCCGCCTTCGCTCTCGATCCAGAACTTGCCCCCCATGCGGTCGACAAACTCGTTGCAGATTCGCAAGCCGAACCCTGCCGGCTCACGATTCTCGGCGGCGGTCCCGATCGGCGCGCTGCGCTGGAGAAACTTCGCCTGCTCGAACTCGCTGAGACCGGGGCCGTGATCGCGAACCGTGCACACAACGCCATCAGGATCGGCCATCACCTGCACCTCGATGGTGTCGCCGGTCTTGGAAAAGTTCACGGCATTGGACAGCAGGTTGTCGGCAATCACGGCGACCGCGACGCGGTCCGCCCAGGCCGGAGGCACATCACCGACTGCCGTGCAGGCGATCTTGAGCTGTTTGCGGTCGGCGACCCGCTGGTAGTACTCGCATGCACGCTCCATCAGAATCGAGACGTTCACATGATCGGGCCTGAGTGGGAACTGGCTGGGCGCCGACGCGCGCAGCAGCCGCCCGATGGTGTGGTGCATCAGCGCGGCGGTGTGGCGCAGCCCCTCCAGCCAGACTGCGACGTCGCGCTTGGGATAACTTCGCAGCTCATGGCTCAGAAGGCTGACCGTCGCGTCGGTGATCGTCAGGTAGTTGTTCATCGCATGAGCCACGAACCCGACGGTCGTTGCGTCGAATGCGGGGAGCTGATCGAGTTCGGCGAGCGCCGTGTCGAGGCTGGCCTTCGCGTCCTCGATCGCCTGTGCCACCTGCGCCAGTGATTCCGTCGTCGTCATGTTGAAACTCCGTTACCAGCACAGCAAGAAGACGGCCGTCCTGCCGCAGCGCGTCCCCACGAGAATCCGCAGGATCGTCCAATCAACGGTCTCGTGGTCACGAAATACGGTGCCCACTCACGGCTTGCGGTTGTGAGGCGTGAAAACTCGACCTAGAATTAAGCCTGCAAAGGAGCGTGCATGCCGTCGGTGCCCTGGTCCTCGCTAGCTTTTCTGGCCGTCGCCTTCACTCTTGCGGCCGATGACATCAGATTTCTTTCGACCTGGAAGTCCCCTGATGCCTCGACCACGAGTTTCGTGGGAAAGAAGGTCGCGACCGTCGTGATTACCCAGGACGACGGGCTTCGCGTGTCAGGGGAAGAGGCGCTTGCGCGCGAACTGGAGGCACGCGGGATCGGCGCGGTCGCCAGCTATCGAATCGTGCCGAAACCGGAACTGGCTTCAGCTGAGAGGGCGAAGCCGTGGTTCGATAAAGCGGCAGTTCAGGGGGTGGTCGCGGTGCGGCCGATCAGCAAGGACAAGGTTCGCGAGTACACCCCCGCGACATGGACACAGTCGTACTACAGCTCGTTCTGGAACTATTACGGATACGGATATGGGGCCTACTACAGCCCCGGGGTCGATCGCGTCGATACCGTTGTCGTCGTCGAGACGCTCCTCTTCAACATGGCGTCGGATGGCCTGGTGTGGGCGTCGGTCACCGAGACGACAAATCCAAAAGAGCTGCAGTCGTTTGTCAGCGATCTCGCACGCGCCACCATCAAGGAGATGCAGAAGCAGGGGCTGGCAAAGGCGCAGAAAAAAGGTTCATGAACCGGCTTTCTTGGCCGGCTTCACGGGATATTTCTCGAACATCTTCCTCGCCGCCTCGGTGATGCGTTCGATGCGCTTTTCCACCGAGTGCTCCTGGGCGATTCGTGTCAACGCCGTCCCCCGCCAGACGGCCTTTTTTGCCGCCCGGTCCACGATATCGACGAGCACCGTGCCTTTTTCGTAGACCGTCACGTTGGTGGTCGGGGCAAGGCCGATGGGAATCGGCGATGCCCAGCCAGTGATGTAACCGTAATGCTCACCCAGATACGACTGATTGAATCCGACGCTCAACGCCGCGAAGTAGGCGACGTGCACGTCCGCGGTTTCAGCGGCCGCCTTCGTGAACCCTCGAGCCGCCAGTTCACGATCGACGGCGGCAACAAGCGCCGGCATCAGTGCCTCTTCCGAGAGCGTCGGATTGGTCACGGCATCGGGCGCAACGTTCTTCACGACGGGAACGGGCGGCAGCCACGCGTAGGTTTTGTAAACCTTGAAGTCCGTGTTCGGTGCCTGATTGGTCTTGATGTCAACCTTCTGCGCAACGGCGGCGGCGACGAACACAAATCCCGTAAGCGCTGCTGTGAGGAGGCCCGCATGATATCGATGACTCATTGGAGTCGCTCCGTTTACTTTTCGATCTTCACTTCATTCAGACGAACGGGCTCGGACGAATAGTTCTCGAGCACGAGTTGTTTTTTCTTCTTGTCGAACTCTATCTTGGTCGCCACCGCCATCTTGCCGACGCCCTTTCCGTCCTTGCCCAACCTGATCTCGATCAGACTGAACGGATAATCGATAGTACGTGGCTGGTTGCGCGCCTCCCACATGCCGATGTATCGATCGGTCGCAATTCCGACCCGGTAGCCGCCATCCTCGCCCGGTGTCACGTAGGCATAATGCAACGTCCAACCGAGCCGCGCATTGTGGGGATCGGGTCCGGTCCATCCTGGAATGCTTATCCTGCCGTGATCCGGCATTTTCTGCAGCGCCCGAAGTAAAGCATCCTGGCCCTTCTCGACGGCCGTGTTGATCAAGTTCTCGCGCTCAGCCGGCGTCGACCATCGCTTGACGCGAATGTCCATCACCGCAGTGGCGCCCGGCGCGGCGGTGGCCATGCTGACGGCAAACGCCGACATCCGCAGCGGCAACGGCAGAGTGGCCTTGTCCGCTTGCGGCGCCGCTGCGGTCACGCTCGAAAGGACAATCGCGGCGCCCGCGATAGTCACCGGCACACTGATCCACGTCTTCATGGTTTCCTCTCATTCACTGAGTCAGGCATTCGCTCGACCCCCACGAGTGCCCAGCCACTCGCGCCGCGACGGAAATAGACGTCGACCGGAGCAGCCCACGGTGCGTGCGCCGGATCGGTGCCAACAATCTGCAGCTTGACGATTGCGCCCGTTGCCGACGGAAGACTGGCCGGCGCTTTCGCGCGACGATCGTTGGTCGCGGTTGGCGACCCGATCGGAGTGGTGTTTCCTGTGGCGTTGTCGAAGGAGAACCAGCGGATCGTATAACCGCTCGCCGGCTCGTTCGCGACATGCGCTTCGACGGCAGCATTCTGGAAAGTCAGCGTGTCGCTTCCGTCGAGCGCGAAATTGACGACCGGATTGATGGCGTTCAAATACGCCTTTCCGATCTTGTCGCGTCGCTGGATCAGGACGTCGGCGAGCAGCTTCGCCGCCGCCTCATCGTGATACTGCCCTGCCGACGCGATCGCGCGAATCATCTCGTCGGAGAACGCCATGACGCGACGAGCGGCCCAGAAGTTGTCGTCGGCGCGGGCGCGGACGAACGCGGCGGTCGGCACGCGCGGCTTCCATTCCGTCGGATCGAACGCAACCCCCTCGAAGCGGCCGATCGCCGGCTGCTTCGTGTAGTTGACGGTCTGCCACGGCGGTACGGCGAAGCCAAGCGTGACCAGGCGTTTCATCGCCGTGCCACCTTCCCAGAGGTATTCCCATCCTTCGTCGTACTCACGCGGCGCGTTGGCGCCGGTTCCGAATGTCGACCCGACATCCTGGAGGTAATGCCGGACAAGACTTTTCCCGTTGTCGGTGATCAAGGCGTCGAGGGTGTTGCCAGCCTTCATGTCGACGAGGTTGGTCCATGCGCCAAAGACTTTCAGCGCGCGCAGCACGCGGCGATCCTCGTGCGGGATCACGTCGTTCGGATCGTCAGGGCGCGTGCTGCGATAACGGAACCCGCCGAGGGTGCGGCCAGGCACCGCCTTTGCCGCGATCGCGCGATACGAACCGTCGGCACTCTTGTTCGATCGCCGCAGCACATCCTCGAGGTCGCTGTGCCTCATCTTTCGCCGCTTACCCGCTGGAGTTTTCACGACCGCGGTATCCGCAATCGCAAGATCCTTGGGCTGGATGTGGACCAGATAGTTCTCGACCTGCCAGTATCCGAGCGCCCAGAAAATCTTGTTCGCCGCCAGGATCGCACCGGTCGCAGCCTCAGGAAATCCGTTCGCATCGAACGACACGAACCAGGTCTCCCCCTTGGCATCGTTCATCGTAAAGCCCGGGGCGAATCCCGCTTCTTTCGGCCGAATCACCGACCACGCTCCAGGCGCAGGTCCATCCCCGGTCAACGGTCCGCGCACCGCGTCGGTAATCGAGAGCGTCTCGGTACCAATGCGATTGGTGAACCAGCTGGAGTTGGGGACCTCGTCAATCGAGTTGACGTCGCGCGACTTGACGACCGGAGTTTTCGCTCCCGGATTGCCGAACAGGTTCTCGGCCAGGTCCCAGAAGAGATCGATTTCCCACTCCTGGACCTTGGATGCGTCCTGCGTTTCTGGCTCGCGCTGGAGCGGATCGTCGCTGTAGAACTTCGGCGTGGCACCGCGCGATCCCGCGGTCTGTAACGCGAAGGCCGCGGTCAGAGCCAACAACGTGCTGACGATGAAGCGAAGGGTTTTGATGGTCATGATCATCGCCTCACCACGCGGCGCTGCCGCCGAACACCAGGTTCATGCCTTCCGATCCTTTCGCCAGCTCGATGCGCAGGGGAGTGGCAACCGGCCCGTGGAATCGGATTCCGATGCCAACGTCACTCTTCAATCCTTTGAGACTGAGGTCATCCCAGCGAGGGACAACCTTGCCGGCGTCGTAGAACAGCGCCATGTCGATCGCCAGGCGATTGGGAATCCAACGGAATTCACCTGACATCAGCAGGCTGTGACGATCGCGAAAACGCCAGCTCGGATACGCCCGCAGCGTGCTGCCGCTGCCGAGCGACGGCAGCAGGAAGTAAGGCACTTGATCGTTGTCGTTGAGGGTGGTTTGTACAAGTCCGTGAAGTGAGATCACCCAGTTCTCGCGCAGAATCGGAATGTGCTGAGCGATCTCGCCATCGGCGCGATCGAAGCTGTAGGTTTTGTCCTGATCCGCATAGTTGTGATAGCGGACTTCGTACAGGCCGCCCCGCCGGGCATATCCGGCACCCGGCGCACGCGAATCGATTCCACCAGATGCCGTCGTGTGCAGGTACTTCGGACTGACCCCCAGGCCAGGAGCTGTCTCGGGCGTGAAGATCTCTTCGATCGACGGAACGTTACCCTGACCGGATCCCATCGAGTAGTCTTCATACGTCGCCGCGGCTCCGAACACGACGTAGCGCACAGGCCGCAGATCGACGTTGCCGCCGACGTATCCCTGTTTCAGTCGGAACGTCGATCGATCGTCGGTCACGGTGCTCATCCCGAGCCCGTAGTAGGACACCTGCGTGGCATCGCGCCATCCGATGCGACCGTGCAGGTCCATCTTGCCCTGGGCGTGTCCCCAGGAGTCGGTGCTGAATTCGATGAACTTGTAGCTCTTCAGCGAATACAGCCCCTTGACATCCCAATGCGTGCGGTCGCCGTAGTATTCGCGAAAGCCCGCGCCAAGGGTAAAACCGCCGCCGCTGTAAACGCTCCCGAAGTACGGATAGAACCCCGATGGGAGATCGATGAACTCCCGGCGCAGCTTGACCGCCCACTTCTCCGCGCCACTCGGTTGGTACGGCTTCAGTTCGGCGGCCTTGCGCGCCTGTTCAGCCGCGATTTCGGCGGCGCGCGAATCCTGTGCGCTCGCCAGTTGGGGAACAACGATAAGTGCAAAGACAGTGAAGCAGACTCTCGACAGGGTCAACCGATACCTCAAGGGGATGCCTCGCTTTCGCGTCGAATGCGGCTCACACCCCCTGCCTCGGTGCAGCATCGGCGACATGCAACGGGCGGGTAATGCCCAGCTTTTTCATCCGGAACCTCAGAGTGTTCGGGTGGAGGTTCAGATGATCGGCCGCATTCCCCTTGCCGCTGATTCGCCAGCCGCACCGGCGCAGGACGTCCTCGATATGTCGTCGAACGACGGTGTCCAGGCTGTCTGCGTGTGCCCGGGCAGACGAGCGAGTCACCGGTCCGAAACTATTGTCGAGGACGAGGGTGTCGCCGGTAGAGCGAATCATCGCACGTTCGATGACATTTTCGAGTTCCCTGACGTTTCCGGGCCACGAATAGGCCTGGAGGGTGTCCATCACGGCCTGCGGGATCCGTTTGATTTGCCGGTGCAGCGCCCGCTGCCTTCGATGAACGAAAAACCACACCAGCCGAGGAATATCCTCGGGCCGTTCGCGGAGCGACGGAAGATGGATGGGATACACACTCAGCCGATAAAAAAGATCGGCGCGAAATTGCCCGGCCTCGGTCAGCGCCGTGAGGCTGCGATGCGTCGCCGCGATGATGCGAACGTCGACTTTCCTGATGTGTGACGATCCAACGCGTTCGAACTCCCCTTCCTGGAGCACTCGGAGCAGCTTCGCCTGGAGCTCTGGTGGAAGGTCACCGATCTCGTCGAGAAAGATCGTGCCCTTGTCGGCCAGTTCGAATCGTCCCTGACGCATCGAGACCGCACCGGTGAATGCCCCCCGCTCGTGTCCGAACAGTTCACTTTCAATCAGTGACGGCGGCAGCGCGGCGCAGTTCACACGCACCAGCGTCCGATGCCGTCGTGGACTGCGATCGTGGACCGCGCGGGCGAAGAGTTCCTTGCCGGTTCCGGTCTCGCCAAGCAGCAGAACGGTGGCGTCCGTGCTGGCGACCTCACGCACGCGATCGAGCGCGTCGCGCAACACCGGGCTGTCGCCGATGATCTCGTTGAACCCGTGGAGTGTCTGGATCTCCTCACGGAGGTACACCGCTTCGGATTTGAGCTGCGTCGACAGACGTGTCAGCTCCGCCTCGCGCAGCCGCAGCGCCCGAGATTGACTGCGCCGGTCGACGGCAAACGTCAGGATTTCTGCGAGCAGCTTGACGCGGCCGACGATGACGTCGCTCCACGTGGCGAGGTCGCGCGCACTCGTGAGGATCAACGCACAGGCGCGCTGCCCGGCCACCCGAACCGGCACGCCGACCGCGGATCGAATGCGCTCGGCGCGATTGCTGGCCCGGTCGAATACCTCGAGCGCGAGATCGTCAGGCACTCTGACGACACGCACCTGGTCGCCGCGAAGGAGACCGACAATGTGCATCGTGAGTGGACCATCGGCGTCGTGGCGTAGTCCCTCACGGCGCGTGCATGACCCGACGACTTCGAACAGCTCCTCGTCGTCGCCGAGCGAGAGCAGCGTGGCCTGTTCGGCGTCGAGCGCCTCGGCGATCTGCCGCAGCGATCGTTCCAGTGCCGCGTCGAGATCGTCGGGACTGGGACGCAGCAACGCCGTCGACACCTGCCCGGCGACACTATCGAGCTGTTGAAGCACGGACTCCATCGATGATGCGGTCAGCCCAGGCATAAGCCCTCACCGTCTGCGGCCACCGCCCGCGCGCGCGCCGCCGCCACCACCGCGATAGCTGCCCGTGCTGCGCGTTCCACTGCCGCCGCGGTAGGTGTTGTAGTCGCCCGTCCGTTGCGTGCCTTCGCGGCGCGCCGCGGAATCGCGATTCAATTGGTCGGTCGTGCTGCGATCGGTGGTGCCGGCCCGATTGGTGGAGTTCGGAGTTGGACGCTCACCGGAAGGTTGACGATCCGTGTTCGACCAACTCCCGTTGTCGTACTTCTGCCAGGTTCCATTGTCGCGGCGATAGACGTTCCCGTCCTTGCCCGCGTAAATATCGCCGCCGGAACCTGCGGCCACGCGGCCGCCGTCCGCACCCTTGCGTGTGACCGCGTTGCCTTCATCAGTGCGAATGGTACGTGTCGTGTTGCCTGTGCGATTGTTCGTGTAGCGGTTGGTCTTGGCCCAGTCATCACCGCGCTGTACAGCGGTGGATCCCCAGCTGCCGTAAACATTCGAGCCCTGACGAGTCGCGGCATAGGTTCCGGTGCGAGGGTTATACGCTTGCGCAACGCCCCGTGCCCCGTATGGACCGTAGGCGGCAGCTCCGCGAGCGTAGGTGCCGGTGCGAGGGTTGTAGCGAGCACCAACCCCAGCGCCACCATACGGGCCATACACTCGCGCGCTTCGGCCGTATG
>Ga0207701_10000826_pt1 | contig 32904 bp, 27 predicted proteins | sample KBSSwiSSwithPhiX_FD_184294 | JGI IMG/M metagenome (GOLD analysis project Ga0207701, IMG submission 184294) | Switchgrass rhizosphere bulk soil microbial communities from Kellogg Biological Station, Michigan, USA, with PhiX - S5 (SPAdes) (version 2) | ecosystem: Environmental > Terrestrial >... | reverse complement strand
TCCGCCTGGAGTGCCTGCACCAGCGGCTGGATGCGCTTCCGGTCCTCCGCCTTGTAGGAGATGAAGACGTCGGCCATCAGGCGGGGAAGTTCATTCGTTTCACGATCGCTTGGAATCGTGGCTCGTTCCGGATCGGGTCGAGGAACGGATCCACCCGGATATTGATGAGCCCGCCGTCGCGTATGGCCCAAGCAGAATCCAGCGCGGCGAGCGCCCGCTGCCTGTCCCCCGTCTGGGCGAAGATTTCAGAATATTGGTAGCTAGCTGCATCGCCGAAGATCTGCTGCATTCGCTGAACCTTCTGCTCGACAGCCGCCTTGTCGCCGGCTCGGGCGAAGGCGATGGCTTCACCGGTAAGGCGTTCCCATTGTTCGGGCTTGCCCAGCGCGAATTGTTGCTGCGCCTCGCGAAGCCGCCCGACCATCAGCAGGCAAATCCCGAGTAGTAGGGGCTCGTGGAACAGGTCCGGCGACTTGCGCCTCGTCTCTTCGGCGAAGGCGACCGCCTCCCGATACTTACGCGCGTCGAACAGCGACCCGACCTTGTTGCCATAGGAATCCGGATCGAGCGGATTGAGCTCAAGCACCTTGTCAGCCGCCCGCATCGACTCCGCCTGGTCCCCGAGCCTCGAAACGAAATAGCTGTAGAAGCTGAGATAATCCGCGTCTCCCGGAGCGAGTTGGACGACTTTCTGGACCTCCGACCAAGCGGCGCCGATGTTGAACTGATTCTGGTAGATGACCGCCAGGGCGAAGTGGCCGCGCGCAGCCGTTGGGGCGAGGCTGAGTGCCTTCTTCGCAAAGGGAATGGCGGCGGCGCGATAACGGGCAAGTTCCGCGCCATTGCTGGCATAGCCGTTTCCGCGTCGCACCAGGATAATGGCCTTCCGCGCATAAGCGTCCGCGTAGTTGGGATCGAGCCGGATGGCTTCGCTGACGAGTTCGATGGCGCGATCCGTATCCTCTTTCGTCTTTTGCTCCATCGCTTGCCTGGACTGGAGGACGAGGTTGTGCGCCTCCGCGTTGGAAGTGCCCCCGACGGTCAGGGACGAGCCTCCGTTGCCGCCAAGGGCGATGCTCAGCGCCTGTGCGACATTCTGAGCAATGTCGGTCTGGATCTTGATCGCGTCGCCGGGGGTCCGGTCATATACCTCCGACCATCGTTCGAGCCCGGTTCGACCGTCGACGAGCTGCGCGCCTACACGAACGACGGAAGGTGTCCTGCGGACACTGCCGGTGAGGATGTTGACGACGCCGAGTTTCTTCGCGGCTGTTTCGGCGTCTTCCTTCCCGACTGCTTCCGACGATGTTCGTCCGACGACTTTCAGGTCGGCGAGGCGGGACAAAGCAGACCGAAGCTCTTCGGCGATCCCGTCGGAGAAATAATCCTGCGAGGGGTCGCCGCTGAGATTTGCAAATGGAAGGACGGCGATGCTCCGCGCCGCGGAAGCCGGTGGCTTGAACAACGTCCATCCGCCAATGCCCGCGACTGCGATGGTAGCGACAGCTCCGCCGGCGATGACCGTTCGTCGATCGACGCCTGATGGAGCAACCGGCCGGCGGTGAGGACGCGCTTTGCCACCCATGCAGCGGCGAACCGCGGCGAGCACCGCTTCGTATCGCGGATCGGCCCGGTTACCGTGCCAGCCGACGAGCGGGAGCGCCTGCGTCTCGCCGAAGCCGAGCGGAAGGTGCACCTTATCGATGAGGACTGGAACATAAACGTGTCGCTGCTGCGCCCGCGTCGCTTCGTCCTGAACGAACGTGCCTTCGTCGCTGACAGAGCGCTTGCTCCATGCGACTATCACGCACTTCGCGGAATTCAGCTCGCTTTCAATCGTGCTCCGCCACTGCGCGCCGCCGCCGATCTGCTCGTCCCACCAGACGGAATAGCCTTCCGCTTCCAAGGCTTGGACGAGCGGCTTTACCCGCCGCCGGTCCTCCGCTTTGTACGAGACGAACACGTCACTCATTGAGAGCGCCCCCAGTTCCTGAACGAGCTTATGACGGCAGCAAGGTGGGTGCAATGCGCGGTCGGCATGCCTAACGCGGCGTTCACGATGATTGGCGGCAGTCCGGAAACAGGTCCGGCGCTAATGGCGTGGCATGGACTCGCCCTTCATCTCTGGCCGCCCGGCGCTCGCTGACGCCGCAGAGCTTATCGAGCACTACGGCGACAATGCCGGATTGGAGGCCGCCGTTCGTGCTGAAGAGAGCCGGGATGCGGGCAATGTGGCGCGGTTTTGCCACTGGCGGCAAATCGAACGCGTCATTGTGACGCTGAGCAGCGACGAAGTGCGCGGAAGCGTTCACTAAATCGCTGGCGCGCTCTGGCGCGGTTCATGTGCGCCGACTAGGCTGAATTCCAATGGGAGAGCGGGTGAGCGCGCCGGTGGTCGCGCGGCTGCTGTGCGCGGCCGCATCCGCTGCGCTTTTTGCGGCCCCGGCCTTCGCACAGCAGGCCTCGCAACAGACCGTTCCGGCAACGCCGGTCTCCCCCGACGTGGACCCTTCGGCGCCGCTCGATCCGATGCCGGACCTTGGCGTTCCCTGGCCGGAGATCGGCAATCCGCCGCCGGAAATGCCGCAGGCTGGCGAAGTGCCGGAGCCAGAAGCCTCGGTCACGGACACGGCGTCCGAGCACCATTATGCGATCACCATCGCCGGACTGGAGCGGCTTGGGAATTCCGCCGAGCTGGTCAAGACATTCGAAAAGCAGTCGGCCCTTTACGAGGGCCGGCGGGAAGAGGCCAACGCTGCCCAGATCCAGCGGCGCGCGGAGGACGATTCCGAGCTCCTTGCAGAGCTCCTTCGCTCGCAGGGTTACTACGATGCCTTCGTGGAACCCGCGATCGACCCGCAGGGAGCCGTGCTTCGGGTGACACTCGACGTGCAGACGGGAGAGCAATATCGCTTCCAGTCGGTCGAGCTTCCGGGGATCGAAGCGGCGGGGCCCGACGCCGAGAAGCTGCGACGGTCGTTCGCCGTGAAGTCCGGCGACCCCGTAATTGCCCAGGACGTGATTTCGGCCGACCTGGCTTTGAAAGTCGCGCTTGGCGAGGAGGGCTTCGCGCTCGCCACCATCGGCGATCAGCAGATCACCGTGAATCACGAGACGCACCTCGCCCAGCTCGTACTCCCCATCGAGCCAGGCCCCGTCGCTCACTTCGGGACGATCCATGTCAGCGGTCAACCGCCGTTCAGCGCCCGCCACATCGCCGACATGGCTCGCTTCAAGCCGGGCCAGCGTTTTGAGCGCGACAAGGTCGACGATCTTCGCCGAGCCCTGATCGCCACTGGCCTGGTAGCATCTGCGGACGTGACCGTAGTGCCGATTGCAAACCAGGGCATGGTCGACCTGGACGTGAAACTCACTCCGGCTCCGAGGCACACGATCGCGGGCGAGCTCGGCTATGGAACGGGCGAGGGGGCGCGGCTCGACGTCAGCTGGCAGGACCGCAACTTCTTCAATCCCGAAGGTGCGATCACCTTGCGCGGTATCGCCGGCACTCGCGAGCAGCTGGGCGGAGTGGAGTTCCGTCGCAACAACTTCAAGCGGCGCGACCGTATCCTCGATGTGCAGCTCACGGCCAGTCACACGAAATTCGACGCTTATGAGGCGCGAACCATCCGCTTTCTCGGGAGCATCGAGCGTCAAAGCAACATCATCTGGCGCAAGAGGTGGACCTGGGGTGTCGGGACGGAGCTTCTGGCAACGGACGAGCGCGGCGTCTTCAGCGACCCGACGGTGAAGGAAACGAAGACATTCCTGATCACCGCACTGCCGCTCAGCATTGCCTATGACGGCACCGACGATCTCCTGAACCCGACGCGGGGCTTCAGGGGCTCACTCCACCTCAGCCCGGAAATCTCGGCCAAGGGCGGATCTTTTGCCTACGCCCGAGCGCAAGCGGACGTCAGCGGATATCTGCCGGTTGGAGGAGCGACCGTTCTCGCCGGGCGAGTGCGCCTGGGAAGCATATTGGGAGCAGACGCACCATCGATCGCGCCGTCGCGCCGCTTTTACGCCGGCGGAGGCGGTTCCGTTCGAGGTTATGGCTATCAGCGCATCGGCCCTCGCGATTTCGAGAATGACCCCGTCGGCGGGACGACCCTCACCGAGTTCGGCCTCGAGGCGCGGTTCCGTCTGAAGGCTTTCGGCGGGAATTTTGGACTGGTGCCTTTCTTCGACGGCGGGTCGCTGACGAACAGCGTGACCCCCGACTTCAACAAGTGGCAGTTCGGGGCTGGCCTCGGCCTTCGTTATTATTCCAGCTTCGGCCCAATCCGCGTCGACGTCGGAACGCCCCTGAACCCGCGCAAGGGCGACAGCCGGATCGCGGTGGCCGTGTCGCTCGGACAGGCTTTCTGATGGCCGAGGCAGCCGTCGTCGAAACCGGCGGAGGAATGCCGCCTTACCGGCTCAAGCCGAATTGGGGGCGGCGCCTGCTTCAGGAGCTGATCGCGCTTCTTCTCGGGCTCGCGCTGATCCTCGCCGTCGCGCTGTTCATTCTCGACACTGCGCCCGGTCACCGCTGGGTGGTGGACCGTTTGGCCCAGGTCGAGACCTCGTCCGGGCTTCGGTTCAAAATCGGCCGCATCGAAGGTTCGATTTTCGGCGAATCCAAACTGAAGAACGTCGCGATACTCGACAAGGACGGCGCCTTCTTCACCTCTCCGGAGATCGACCTCGACTGGACGCCGGGTGCCTGGCTCTACAACAAGCTGTCGATCAGACGCGTCCATGCCGACCGAGCGACGCTGGTGCGGCTCCCAAAGCTGAAGCCGAGCACGAAGAAGGGGCCCATTCTTCCCGGCTACGACATCCACATCGGCGAACTGTCGATCGACCGGTTCGAAGTCGGCAAGGCGGTGACGGGCACGCCGCGGATCGGCCGCGTGAAGGGCAGCGCGGACGTGCGCTCGGGACGCGCGGTCGTGAAGCTCGGCGCCGCCATCGACGGATCGGATCGCCTGCTGCTCGATCTCGATGCAGAGCCGGACGGCAATCGCTTCGACCTGGAGCTTCGAGCGCATTCGAGGGCGGACGGAGTTATCCCGGCGCTTGTCGGATCGAACCGCGCCCTCGACGCGGTGATCACCGGCCAGGGAACATGGAAGCGATGGCGTGGAGCTGCCGGTCTCAACCTGTCCGGCCGGCCGACCGCGCGCCTTTCGCTCACGGCGACCGACGGCCGCTTCGGCCTGAACGGTGCGCTCAAGCCATCGCAGTTCCTGAAGGGCAGGTTGATGCGGCTCACTGCGCCGCTGGTCAAAGTCAGCGGATCGGCGACTCTCAAGGACCGGATTCTGGATGGCCGGCTCGTCCTCGGGTCCGGGTCGCTCCGAACAGCGACCAGCGGCGCCCTGGACCTCGCCAACAACAGCTTTCGAGGAGTGCGCATAGGCCTCGACCTGCTTCGGCCGGAAGCGCTCTTCACCAACATGACCGGCCGCAACGTGCGGATGCTGATCAGTCTCGACGGGCCGTTCGATACCGCCAACTTCGCCTACCGCCTGACGTCGCCGAGTGTGAAGTTCGACAATACGGGCTTCATCGACGTTCGCGCCGAGGGTAGGGCGCGGCTTTCGCCCTGGCCGGTGCGAATGCCTTTGCACCTGCAGGCGCGGGCAATCACCGGGGTCGGCGACATGGCGAGCGCGATCCTCGCCAACGCACGCCTCGACGGGCTTTTAACGATCACTCCGAAGCTGGTTCGCGGGGAGGGCCTCGACCTTCGAAGCGCGCAACTCAACGGCAAGGTCTCACTCCTCATCGACCTTGTTACCGGCAAGTTCGAGATCCTCGTTTCCGGGGGGATGAAGCGTTACTTCATCGAGGGCCTCGGCATCGTCGACGTACTGACGGACCTTCGCGTCGTGCCCGCGCCAAGCGGCCACGGATCGCTTGTCACCGGCAATGCGAAGGCCTGGGTGCGACGCCTCGACAACAGCTTCTTCATGAGCTTGACTGGCGGGTTGCCGCGGCTCGAAACCCAGCTCACTCGAACGCCCGACGGAATCCTGCACCTTTCGAACCTGCAGCTTTACTCGCCCAAGCTGCGGCTGTCGGGAGAGGGGCTGCGCTATCGCGACGGCAACTTCCACGTCACCGCGCGCGGACGGCAAGCGCAGTACGGGCCGGTCCGGCTGATCCTCGATGGCAATATCGCACGCCCGAAGGTCGACCTGTTCCTCGACCGCCCGAACGAAACGCTGGGCCTTTCCGACGTTCGTATCCTGCTCAACCCGACCCTCGCGGGATATGACTACAAGGCGAATGGTGGCTCGCGCCTCGGACCATTCACGAGCGTCGGCCAGATCCTGATGCCGCGCGGCGGCCGAACGGTCATCGCAGTCGCTTCCCTCGACGTGAACGGAGCGCATGCGTCGGGACAGCTTCGTTCCGATCTCGGCGGCTTCAACGGAACTCTCGACGTGGCCGGGGGAGGACTGACCGGCACGCTGGCCTTTGCGCCGGTCGGCGACGATCAGAAGATCGAGGTCCACCTGCTCGCGAATGGAGCACGTTTCCCCGGGACGCTCGCGGTTCGAAGCGGACGGCTGGACGGCACCATCGTGCTTGCCGACGACAAGACGAGCCTGAGCGGGGTGGTCAATGCGCGGGGCGTCGAGCTCAGCGGCATTACACTCGCGCGGATCACGGCCAACGCCAGCCTCGTGAACGGCGCGGGGCAGGTTCGCGCCGCATTTGCAGGCCGCCGGGGGGCGGAGTTCGAGTTCACGACCCTTGCCGACATTTCGCCTGACCAGATCAGGTTGAGCGGTCGCGGCCAGGTCGAGCGCAAGCCGCTGGTTCTGGAGCAGGTGGCGGTGCTGAGCCGTTCTGGCGACGGCTGGGCGCTCGCCCCAACGCGCGTCTCCTTTGCCGGCGGTCGCGCCGTGGTCTCAGGCAATAGCGGATCGACTCCAAGCGTGCACGCGGACCTCCAGTCGATGCCGCTCAGCGTTCTCAACATCGCCTGGCCCGACCTCGACCTTGGCGGAAAGGCGACCGGAAGCCTGAACTACGCGTGGAAGGGCACACGCTCCGGCAGCATGAACCTCACTGTCCGCGGCCTCAGCCGCTCGGGCCTCGTACTCGCCTCGCAGCCGATCGACCTGGCGGTCGCAGCGCTACTCACCGGCGACAAGGCGGGCCTGCGCGCCGTAGCCGTCAGCAACGGGCAGACGATCGGCAGGGCACAGGCGCGCTTCGCGCCGCTCGGTCCGGGGTCGGTGATGACCGCGCTGATGAATGCCCCTCTCTTCGCCCAGCTTCGATACCAGGGGCCCTCGGACACCTTGTGGCGCCTCTCGGGAATCGAGGTCTTCGATCTGACCGGACCGGCAGCGATTGGTGCCGACATCCGCGGAACGCTTGCCAATCCCGTTATCGGTGGCGCGATCCGTACCGACAATGCGCGGCTCGAGAGCCCAGTGACTGGAACGGTCATCGAACATCTCGTTGCGCAGGGCCGCTTTGCGGGATCGCGCCTCCTCTTCAGCCGCCTGTCGGGCCAGACGAGCGGAAATGGCACGATCGAGGGGTCGGGAAGCGTGAGCTTTTCCGGCGGGCGAACCCTTCTCGATCTTTCCTTCAACGCATCGCAGGCGCTGCTTCTCGATCGCGACGACGTGGCGGCCAGAGTGACTGGCCCGCTGCAGGTCCGATCGAACGGAGCCGGCGGGACGATTTCGGGCAACCTGCACCTCAACGCCGGACGCTTCACGCTCGGACAGGCGAGCAGCGCGGCGTCTGTGCCGCAGCTCAACGTGCGTCACATCGGTGTCGACGAAGCAGACGTGATCGAACCCGAGCAGCTTCATCCCTGGAAGCTCGACATCGACCTTGCCGGAGGCAACCTCCAGGTGCGCGGCCTCGGCATAAGAAGCACGTGGAGAACCGACATCCATGTCGGCGGTGTCGCCGACTCACCGGCATTCACCGGCCGCGCGGACCTGGTTCGGGGCGACTATGACTTCGCTGGCCGGACGTTCCGGCTCGACCGTGGGGTGATCCGGTTCCGAGGCGAAAGCCCGCCCGATCCACTCCTCGACATCCGAGCGCTCGCGCAGGTCCAGGGATTGGATGCGACGGTCCTGGTTCAGGGCACCGGCCTGAAGCCGGAGATCAGCTTCGCCTCGAGCCCGCCGCTTCCGCAGGACGAGCTCCTCTCGCGGATCCTGTTCGGCACATCGATCACCAACCTGTCGGCTCCGGAAGCGCTCCAGCTTGCCTCTGCGGTCGCTGCGCTGAACAGCGGCACCGGAAGCCTGGACCCGATCAACGCACTCCGGAGAGCAGTCGGCCTCGATCGGCTGCGCATCGTTCCGGCGGACATCGCCACCGGACAGAAGACCGCCATTGCAGGCGGCAAGTACATTGGCCGCAAGCTCTACGTGGAAGTGATCACCGACGGGCATGAATATTCCGCCACGCGCGTGGAATATGAAATCACGCGCTGGCTGTCCGTCCTTTCGACGGTTTCGACGATCGGCCGCGCTCAGGCGAGCGTACGGGTCAGCAAGGATTATTGACGCGCGGGCGCGCGGTTGCGACGAGAGTGCAAAGGGGAGGGGGCGCAAGTGAAGTTCATGCATCGCAAGACGGTCGTCGGGCACGAGGAAGTCCCCGAGGAGCATCGGCTGAAGCGCACGCTCTCCTGGCCGCACCTCATTTTCCTCGGCGTCGGAGCGATCGTCGGCACCGGGATCCTCGTCCTTATCGGCACCGCGGCAGGCAAGGCCGGGCCAGCAATGATGCTGAGTTTCGCGATTGCCGGGGCGATCTGCGCCGCGGCGGCGCTTGCCTATGCCGAGGTGGCGACGATGATCCCCGCTTCGGGATCCGCCTACACTTACTCTTATGTGGTCTTCGGAGAGCTGATCGCCTGGTTCGTCGGCTGGTCGCTGATCCTCGAATACAGCCTGGTCGTAAGTGCCGTGTCGGTCGGCTGGTCGGGTTATTTCTCGCCCCTAGTCGGGATCCCGCAACATCTTGCGACAGCGCCGCTACTCGGCGGCGTGTTCAACTTCCCGGCGGTTTTCATCATAGCGGTGATCGCCGGCGCGCTCATTTACGGCTTGAGGGAAAGCGCGAACGTCAATTCGGCGATGGTCGCGATCAAGATGCTCGCGCTCGCCATGTTCGTCGTCGTTGCGCTCACCGTGTTCAACGCGGACAATTTTCATCCCTTCATGCCGTACGGTTTCGGAAAGCAGGGACCGTCGGGGAGCGAGGTCGGAGTGATGGCCGCTGCGGCGATCATATTCTTCGCTTTCTATGGGTTCGACGCCATCGCCACCGCGGCGGAGGAGGCCAAGAACCCCTCTCGCGATCTCGCGATCGGGATCATCGGCTCGATGCTGCTTTGTGTGTTGATCTACATGGCCGTCGCTGCGGCTGCCATCGGGGCGGAGCCCTACCAACGGTTCGCGACCGGGGCCGACCCGTTAGCGCAGATCCTTCGCGATATCGGTCAGCCGGTCGCCGCGAAGATCCTCGCGCTTTCCGCGTCGATCGGGCTGCCCACCGTAATTCTTGCCTTCTTCTACGGTCAGAGCCGGATATTCCTCGCCATGTCCCGCGACGGTCTCTTTCCCGTACGTCTCGCAAGGCTGTCGGGCCGCCGTAATCCCGTGCGGATTACCCTATTCACCGCTGTGGTAGTCGGAATTCTCGCCGGACTTGTGCCCTTGAACGACCTTGTCGCTCTGGCGAACGCCGGAACGCTCACCGCCTTCATTGCCGTCTGTGCCGCGATGCTGGCGATGCGCCGTCGCGATCCCGATGCGAAAAGGACGTTCAGGACTCCGCTACCCTGGGTCACTGGGGCGATAGGAATCCTCGGGTGCGCCTATTTGTTCTACAGCCTGCCGACGTACACGCAGGAATGGTTCCTGATCTGGAACGCCGTCGGGCTTCTCCTCTATTTCCTGTTCGCTTCAGGGAACGCCGAGCGCACGCGCGGCAAGGCGACATCAGCCTGATCAGCGTCCGATTGCGTTTAAGTCACCCGCCGCGCGGGAGAAGAAGGCCTGCTGCCAGATCGCCGCGTTCTTCGGGTCGACGTGCGCCCAGTCGCAATAGGCCGAGTTCGGCAGGGGTTGGCCGAGCCAAATTGTGTGCGCGGCCTGCGGCAACTGAGCATCGCGCAGGAATTTCTGTTCGGTCGGCGCCGGCCTTTTCGCGGTCATCGCAGCGCTCGTAGGCACGTCGGCGATCAGGACGCGAGTGCCCGCGGAGGTGAGCTGGCGAACAGCCTCGCGGGCCATCGCCGGACCGCGAGACCTGGTGCTGTCGGAAATCCAGCTTCGGTGGTCGGCGATGCGGTCTTCAATCGTGTGAAAGCCGCTGCAGGCGGGCTCGTAGAACTCGCTGTCGCCGAAGAGCTTGTAGTCCTGGCTCCAGACCTTTCCCTGAAGGTGCCGGAAGCCAAGCCGAGCGCGCGCACGGTAGTTGAAGTCCTCGACGAACAGCTCCGGCATCACCACCACGACGTCGGGCCGATCTTCCAATAGGCGCTTCACGGCGGGCTGGAGTCGCTCGAACCCACCCCAGTTGATCGCGAGATAGGTGCTTGCGACGGGCCGCTGGATTCCAGAAGCCTTCGCGGATCGCGCCACCTGCGCAGGATCGAAGGTCGCATTCTTGATTCGAGAGGTGCCGACGAAGACGATCGACAGCGGCCGCTGGCCAGAGCTCCGATACGCCTGCTCCTCGCGCTCGAGACGGTCCATCTGCGCATTGAAAAAGGCGGCGTCGCTGGGAATGTTCACAGGCCTCGCGAGAAAGGCAAAATAGACGGCCGTTGCCGCGACGATGGCGGCCACTACGCCTGCTACCCATAGCCAGACGCTGAGCGGGGGCGGTCGGTCGGCCTCGCGCCGGCGCACCTGCGGATTGACGAAATAGTCGGCGGCTTCGGCCATCAGCCGTCGTCCCGCGTCGTCTTGTACATCATCGCAAGCTCGTGGAGCCGCATCGCATCCGATTGGGCGGAAGATGCGGTGACCGTCTCGTAACCCAGTCGCTCGAGCAGCGGATTGACGATGGGCGCCATCTCCGCCTGCACGCGCTCCGGAAGCTCATGCCAGCGGCCCTCATTCTCCTTCACCAAACCCCGGGTTGCGTAAGTCTTGTAATCGCCGAGCCCCGAGACCTCGGCGGGCTGGAAGGCGCGGTCGATCAGCTCAGCGGCGTCGCAAGGCTCCCCGAGAAAATCGAAGATGCCAGCAAGCGAATCCTCCGGCTGCGCGACCAGATCCTCATAGCGCACGGCAAGGACGTCATCCGGATATTGCTCCGCTGCTTCGAGAATATCCGTAGTCACCTTCGCCCAGGCGGCCGCATAGGCGGGCATGAAGCGCCGCTGCTGCTGGAGGAAGGGCATCAGCTCCTCGATCGGACCCTCCATGACGTCCGTGAATTCGCGAAGACTGACTGCGACGTCCATTCCGTGACGAAGGATGCAGACGAACTGAGCATGGCCGCGGAAGAGGTCGACGATTTGCGGAACGTAGAAGCTGTCGACGGCGGTCTTGATTGCGAAGCGCGGCTTTCCTGCTTCAGCGGCAAGCTGCTCGTGGAATTGCAGTACGAGCTCGCGCAGCCGGTGCTTTAGTTCGTCGGCTTGAACACCAAGCGCTCCAAGCCCCCCGATTGGGCCGTAATCGAGACCCTCGGCAACAGTTTCGCTCGACAGGAAGCGCACGGCTGCGCGCAGGAGAAAGGTTTCCCCCGCGCAATGCACGCTGGGATGCGCATTCATGAGCCTGCGCAGCAGCGTCGTCCCGGACCGGGGGCATCCGAGGATGACGATCGGCAGCTTTCCGCCCTCAGAGGTGGCCATAGCGAAACTCCGCTTCGGGAACCGCGAACGACAGGATCACGAGGATAAGCAGGGCGACGTACCAGAGCAGAGTCAGCCAATAGGCCGCCCTTTGCCCCAAGTGCCGAAGAAGGAATGCGTACATCGCGGCCCCTCCTTACCCTGCGAGGCCGAACATGCGGGCGAGATAATTCAGCCCGCCGCCGAGCGTCTCGTGCTGGACGAGCACGAAGCCCACGAAGATGAAGTTCAGAGTCAGGAACACCGCAAGCACGCGCCATGCGTTCCGAGCGAGGGGATTGCCCGCGAGCATATCCTCGAACCTCTCGCCAGCCGCGCGCCTCCAGCTGTGCCAGAGGACGATGCCGGCGCCATTGTAGAGACCCCAGGCAAGATATCGGGGCGTGAACTCGTGCCAGAGGCCGAGCACTGCCATCGACACCAGGATACCCAGCCAGCGGGCGCGCGTCAGCGAGAAGGTCGGGGTGTAGACGTAATCGCGGCACCAACTGGTCAGCGAAATGTGCCAGGCCGACCAGAATTGCTGGACGTTGGGCTTGGTCAGCGGCGCGTTGAAATTCTCGATGACGCGGAAGCCGAGCAGGCGCGCGAACCCGATTGCGACGTCCGAATAGCCCGCAAACTGGAAATAGCCGTTCAGGCCCTTCGAAAACATGCCGAGGTAGAGCGCGAACTGGCTGCCATCCGTTGCGACTGCCGAAATGCCCTTCGGCGCCATCGTGCTGATCAGCAGGTTGGCGATGAAGGTAATCTTCACATAGCCATAAAGAATTCGCTCCAGACCCTCTGAAAACATTTCAGAATTCCATCGACGACGCCGCGCATCGGTGACGAATTGCGGGAACCGATGGATCGGACCGGCGATGATGGTTGGAAGAAAGAAGAAATAGTCCGCGACGTCGCTCAGCGAGTGGTCGGGAAGGCCGCCGCGATAGGCCTCGACGACATAATGGACGCCGCGAAGCGCGATATAGGCAAGTCCGAGCGGGATGATGACGCCCGCGAGAAAGGGCAGCGGAAGCTGAGCGTCGACCCGCCACGCGATCAATGGCGCGAGCTGGATTGCCGACGCAGCGGCGACGGCCGCTCCGTTCGACGCATGATATTTGTAGCAAAACCAGCAGACCGCGACGGACAGCAACAGGAACAGGCAGGTCGCGGGGGAAATGAACAACGGCACCGCCAGCGTGATCCCGGTCAGTACCGCGGAGCGCAGCCGCTCGGGCGTCAGCCAGTAGACGGAGGGCGTGAGCAGCATCGCCGCTAGCCAGGAAATCGAAAGGGCGGTCATCCGGTAGGCCGGCTCAGGCCGCCAGGCGCTGCTGGACGATGTCGATAACGTCGCCGAGGCTTCGGAATTTCATGATTTCCTGAGCAGTCAGCTTGAAACCGAAGTCTTCCTCGATCGCCAGCATTAGCTCGACATGGCTGAGCGACGTCCAGCCGGGCGTGGTCTCGGCCTGAGCGGAAGGGGAAAGCTGTTCCGGCCTGCAACGAAGGATGCTCGACGCGATCAAGTAGATTCGGCCGTCCACGTCGGTCTCGTCGATGCCGCTTGCGGCATTCCGCGAGAGGGAGTTGCGATAAAGATCGCGGATCTCGCTCATCACCACCTTGCCGGCGGGGCCGCGCGGCAAGGACTGGAGCTTCAGGATATCCTGCGGGAGCTTCTGCTTGGACGCGCGCTTCAGGAAGTCGGCGACGATGGTTTCCACGGACGGGTCGACGTTGGGATCGCAGATGACGCAGGAAATGGCGCGCTCGCCCCAAAGTGGATCGGGCTCCCCGAATGTTACCGCGTCGAGGATCCCCGGGATCGAGCGGAGCACGCCGCTGACGTCTTCGGGATAGATGTTCATCCCGCCGGAGATGATCAGGTCCTTCTTGCGGCCGACGATGTAATAGAAGCCGTCCGCGTCCCGCTTGGCGAGGTCGCCGGTGCGGAACCAGCCGTCCTCCAGGATGGCGGCAGTCGCTTCCGGATTGTTGAAATAGCCGCTCATAATGTGGTCGCCGCCGACGAGAAGCTCTCCGGCCTCCTCGTCGCCCAGCTCGGCGCCGCTCTCGTCGACGATCTTCGCGAGGCTGTCGATGGGCTTGCCGACCGAGCCGAGCCGGCGGTTCTCGGGGTCCGGCCCGCAATACATGGTCTCGCAGACGGTCTCCGTCAGGCCGTAGACGTTGACCAGCTGGATTCCGAAACGCTGCTCGCAAGCGGCCCATAGCCCGGGATCGAGATAGGCCGCAGTCGAAATGACGAAGCGGAACTCGGGATAATCGAAGCTCTGGTCGAAATCCTGGCCCAAGCCCTTGGTCAGCGCCAGGACGGACGGAACGGTCACCAGGTGACTGACGCAATGCTTGTACAGATCCTGCATCATCTGCGGCAGGGTATCGGGGGTGAAAGGGTAGGGGCGGATGAAGCTGGCGCCCGCGATCAGGCACATGACCGCACCTTGCGTAAGCCCATCCGTATGGTGGAAGGGCAGTAGGTTCATGACCCTGCTGTTTTCGTTCAGGCCGTAATTGCGAACGAAGGTGCGCATTTGCGCATAGAGCGCGCGGTGGGAGATCATCACGCCCTTCGGCTTCGACGTCGTACCCGATGTGAAGAGGATGTAGGCGATTGCCTCCTCATCGCACTCGACGGCAACGCGCTCGCTGCCGTCGTAGCCGGTGAGAATTCCGGCGAAATCATCGGACGCCGCGGCCGCCTTGGGAGCGCCGAACAGCCGCAGCCCCCCTTTCTTCGGCGCAGCGTCTGTCACGGGAATGCGGACGTCGACACCTTCCAGCGCGCCATCGCCCGAGAGCCGCGCCAGCACCTCCTGGTCGGCAAGGATCGCGCGTGCATCCGCCGCCGAGATGAGCGTCGCCAGTTCGATTGAGGGCGCGCGGCCGTCGAGGATGACCGCCGTGACGCCGCTCAATACCGCGGCATAGAAGGAGGTCAGGAGTGCGCGGTCGTCGGCGGTCGCAAGGAGGATGCGCTCGCCTGAAGGCACCTTCTCGCGGAGGAAGCGCGAGAATGCGGCCACGTCGCGTTCGACTTCGGCATAGCGAAGCTCGGTCTTCCCGATCAGGTAACGGCGCTTCGAAAAACGCGCAAAACTCTCGAAAATAGCCGCATTCAACTTCGACATCGAGCCGATCCCCCCAGACGTTGCCGCCCTGAAGGGATGGTTATGCGGGCGTTTACCTTAAAAAATTTCTACCGCGCCCGAGGGGGACAACGGGAGGGGCAGGGCGCCGAGTCCGCGACCGCGGCGCCCCGATCCCCTTTAGCTCGAATAGTACATGTCGAATTCGACCGGGCTCGGCGTGGTTTCCCAGCGCATCACTTCTTCCCATTTGAGCTCGATGTAGGCGTCGATCTGGTCGTCGCTGAACACGTCGCCCTTGGTGAGGAAGGCGCGGTCGTTCTGCAGGTTCACGAGCGCTTCGCGCAGGCTTCCGCAGACGGTCGGGACGTCTACCAGCTCCTGCGGCGGCAGGTCGTAGAGGTTCTTGTCCATGGGATCGCCCGGGTGGATGCGGTTCTGGATGCCGTCGAGGCCGGCCATCAGAAGTGCCGAATAGGCAAGATAGGGGTTTGCCATGGCGTCGGGGAAGCGGAACTCCACGCGCTTGGCCTTTTCGCCGGCGCCGTAGGGAATCCGGCAGGAGGCGGAGCGGTTGCGGCTCGAGTAAGCGAGAAGAACCGGCGCCTCAAAGCCCGGGACCAGCCGCTTGTAGCTGTTGGTCGTCGGGTTGGTGAAGGCGTTGAGCGCGCGGGCATGCTTGATGACGCCGCCGATGAAGTAGAGCGCCGTCTCGCTCAAGCCCGCATAGCCATTGCCTGCGAATAGCGGCTTTCCGCCCTTCCAGATCGACATGTGGGTATGCATGCCGCTGCCGTTGTCCTTGGCGATCGGCTTGGGCATGAAGGTCGCGGTCTTGCCGTAGGCGTGGGCGACCATGTGGACCACATACTTGTAGATCTGCATGCGGTCGGCGGTCTGGACGAGGTCACCATAGGTCAGGCCTAGCTCGTGCTGAGAGGCGGCGACCTCATGATGGTGCTTGTCCATCGGAAGGCCCATCTCGAGCATGGTCGAGACCATCTCTCCGCGGATATCCATCGCACTGTCGACCGGGGCGACAGGAAAATAGCCGCCCTTGGCGCGCGGCCGATGGCCCTGATTGCCGCCGTCATATTCGCGCATCGTGTTGGTCGGTAGCTCAATGTCGTCGATCTTGAAGCCGCTCGCGTTGTACCCGTCCTCAAAGCGGACGTCGTCGAACATGAAGAATTCTGCTTCAGGACCGACATAGAGCGTGTCGCCGATCCCGCTGGCCTTCAGATACGCCTCCGCGCGGGTGGCGGTGGAGCGCGGGTCGCGGCCGTAAAGCTCTCCGGTCGATGGCTCCACGATATTGCAGAAGAGGATCATCATCGGCGTTGCGCTGAAGGGATCGACGTAGGCCGCGTCGAGATCCGGTTTCAGGATCATGTCGGACTCGTTGATGGCCTTCCACCCGGCGATCGAGCTTCCGTCGAACATGAAGCCGTCGGTCAGCTGGTCTTCGTCAACCACGCCCGATGCCATGGTCAGATGCTGCCACTTGCCCTTCGGATCGGTGAACCGCAGGTCGACCCATTCAATCTCTTCGTCCTTGATCTTCGAAAGGATCTTGCCCGCATTCGCCATCTTGAAGCTCCCTGGTGCTCGTTTCCGATGCCCGGATGAACGCCGCCACGCCCGCGTCACTCAGAGAGACACGGGAAAGGTTCGCGAATCCGTAGCTTGGAATGCCGTTTTCGTGCGGCTTGGACGTTGAATCCAGCCGACGGTTAACTTTTCACCGACGAAACTCCATGCCGGCACAGCATCGTCGTTCGACTAACCTCGATCAGTCAAAAATCGACGCCGAATACAACCGGTGTTAACGAGCGGCGGTGGCGGAAACGTCTAGCTTTACCGAATGGAATCAGATGCTTCCTACTTCCAGCGACGCGCGCAGGAGGAGTTCGCAGCGGCGGGCTCCGCTACTTCACCGCACGTGCGGGCGGTGCACTTCGAGATGGCTGAACGTTATGCAAAGCTCGCCGCCGCCGTCGAGGAAGCAACCGACAAGCTCGGCCCGCTTTCCCAGGCTATCTAGGGCGCCTTTTTTCGCTCGCATGCTGCGTCAGAGATTGCCTGTCAGCAGCAGGATTACGACGACGATCAGGATGATTCCGAGCAGACCCGACGGACCGTAGCCCCAGTTGGCGCTATGGCCCCACCGGGGAAGCGCCCCGACCAAAAGCAGAACCAGAAGAATGATGAGAATCGTCCAAAGCATGGCGTTTCTCCCTGCCTGAGTCGGGAGCGTAACGGTCTGGCCGGGCAGTGGTTGCAGCTATTTCAGTAGGCGCGCCTCTGGGCGGCGATCAGCATCCTGAGGAGCATCGCAACTGGCCTTGGAACGCCTACCTTTCCCTCCAGCCAGAGGCTGACCGCAGAGCGCGATACGCCGATGGCGTTGGCGAGGTCGGCCTGCGTTCGATATCCGAGTGTCCGCATCGCGGACTTCAGCTCGTCGGGGGCCATGGAAGCGAGGCGAGGGTCGTTCAAATCGCGTCGGCTCCCCGGTCTCCGGTGCGGATACGCACCGCTTCGTCGATCGGAATGACGAAGATCTTCCCGTCGCCGATGCGGCCGGTGCGAGCCGCCTGGCTGATCGCCTCGATAACATTTTCGACGAGCGTGTCCTCGACCACGACCTCGACTTTCACCTTGGGCAGGAAGTCGATCACATATTCGGCGCCGCGATAGAGCTCGGTGTGGCCTTTCTGGCGGCCGAAGCCCTTCACCTCGGTCACAGTGATGCCCGAAACTCCGACGTCGTGCAGCGCGTCCTTCACGTCGTCGAGCTTGAATGGCTTGATGACCGCCTCAATCTTCTTCACGTGCAGCCCTCTTTCGTCTCGACTTGAGCTAATGCCCAATCGCCGCCGCATTTGAAAGGCAGGTCGCGCCGCGTATGCAAAAGGCCATCATCCTTTCCGCAGGGCAGGGCTCGCGCCTGGGGCATCTGGTGGACGACAGGCCCAAGTGCCTGATCGACTTCGCAGGCAGGACCTTGCTCGACCGCCAGCTTGATACGCTTGCGGCGAATGGGATTGCCGAAGCGGTGGTTGTGACCGGCTTCCACGACGAGCTTGTCAACGAAGCGATTGCAAAGCGGACAGGAGGGCCAAGCGTCCGGACCATCTACAATCCCTTCTATAAAGTGGCGGATAATCTCGGTTCGCTGTTCATGGCGCGCGACGAGCTCGTCGACGACTGCCTGGTCTGGAACGGCGATACGCTGGTTTCCGACCGGCTGATGGGCCGGGTTGCGGAAAACAAGCGGGCGGGCATCTGCGTGACCATCGACCGCAAGGACAGCTACGACGACGACGATATGAAAGTTGTCGTCGGTGACGACGGGCAGCTTCAGGCCATCGGCAAAAGGCTGGGCGCGGGTGTCAACGGCGAATCGATCGGGCTTCTGGCCTTCCGCGACGGCGGTGCGGCGCGCTTCCGCGAGGCGATCGAGCAGGACATCCGAACGCCCGAAGGAACGACGATCTGGTACCTGCGGGTCATCCACCACCTTGCCGAAAGGTCCGAAGTCTGGACGCTCGACATCAGTGGCGAGGAGTGGGGGGAGGTCGATTTTCCGCCGGACGTCGATCGCGCGCGTGACCTCGTTACGGCGTGGGACGCGGCGACGACGGCGAACTAGACGTAAGGCGGCTTGTCGAAGCCTTTCGGGCTCTTCGTGAAGATCTCGCAGCCTGTGTCGGTAATCCCGATGGAATGCTCGAACTGAGCCGACAGCGAGCGGTCGCGCGTGACGGCCGTCCAGCCGTCTTCCAGCAGCTTCACGTCAGGACGGCCGATGTTGATCATCGGCTCGACTGTGAAGATCATGCCGGGCTTCAGCTCCGGCCCGGTGCCGGGACGGCCGGCGTGGATGACTTCGGGACTGTCGTGGAACAGCCGCCCGACGCCGTGCCCGCAGAAGTCGCGGACGACGCTGTAACGATGGCTTTCCGCATGCCTCTGGATGGCGTTGGCAATGTCGCCGAGCCGGTTGCCCGGCTTCGCCTGCTCGAGGCCAAGCATCAGGCATTCGTGAGTCACGTCGACGAGCTTTCGGGCCTTCAGCGGGACATCGCCAACGAGGAACATTCGGCTCGTGTCGCCATGCCATCCGTCGACGATCGGCGTGACGTCGATGTTGACGATGTCGCCATCCTTCAGGACCTTCTCGCCCGGTATTCCGTGGCAGACGACGTGATTGATCGAGGTGCAGCAGCTGCGCGTAAAGCCGCGGTAGCCGAGTGTCGCCGGCACTCCGCCGCCCGAGGTCGTCATCCGGTAAACGATGGAATCGATCTCGTCCGTCGTGACACCCGGCACGACATGCGGGACCAGTGCGTCGAGAATCTCGGCTGCGAGCCTGCCGGCCCGGCGCATTCCCTCGAACGCGTCCGGACCATGAAGCTTGATCACTCCATTGCGCGCTTCGACACGGTCGTCGGCGGCCACGGTAATGTATTGAGTCATGGCCCTTAGATAGGCATTGGCGAAGGCGATGGCCAGCGACACACTCGAGGGCGGATGCGCATGCGGTGAAGTCCGCTATCGGCTCGACGGCAAACCGATGTTCGTCCACTGCTGTCACTGCCGCAGCTGCCAGACCGAGACCGGCAGCGCCTTCGTCATCAACGCCTTGTACGAGAACGACCGGGTTATCTCTTTGCGAGGTGAGCCGAAGCCGATCCTAACGCCCAGCGAAAGCGGGAAGGGCCAGCAGGTCTGGCGCTGCCCCAAGTGCCGGGTCGCGCTGTGGAGCAATTACGGCGGCGCGGTCGACAAGATCCGCTTCGTACGGGTCGGCACGCTCGACGATCCGGGACGGCTCCCGCCGGACATCCATATCTACACGCGATCCAAGCTTCCCTGGGTCGCCCTCCCGGACGGAGCGCTCGCGGTCGAGGCCTATTACAACAGCGCCGAAGTCTGGCCGCCGGAATCGCTCGAGCGCCGCAACGCTGCTCTCGGCTTATGACCAGGCAGTGGACCGCAGCCCTGGTCGTCATTGGCGACGAGATCCTGTCGGGACGGACCGAGGACAAGAATATCGCGCAGGTGGCCAACTGGCTGAACCGCCATGGCATCCGCTTTGCGGAAGTGCGTGTCGTCCCCGACCAACAAGACGCAATCGTCGCGGCTGTGAACGCGCTTCGTTCGAAACATGATTATCTCTTCACGACGGGCGGCATCGGGCCCACCCATGACGACATCACGATCGATGCGATCGCCGCCGCATTCGACGTGCCGGTCGTTATCCACCCTGAGGCCCGCGCGATCCTCGAGGAGTATTATCGCGACCGGCCGCTCGGGCTGACCGAGGCCAGGCTGAGGATGGCACGGGTTCCGGAAGGGGCCGAGCTGATTGTGAACGCGAGCTCGGGAGCGCCCGGCGTCCGGATGGACAATGTCTACATTCTCGCCGGTGTGCCGAACATTGCGGCAGCGATGCTCGAAGCGCTCGACGGAAAGCTCGAGGGTGGCGTGCCGCTCGTGTCGCTGACCATTCGGGCCCACGCAGCGGAGAGCGATGTGGCGACCCTGCTCAAACAGGTGCAGGACGAGCATCCAGGAGCGACGATCGGAAGTTACCCATTTTACGGCGGTGGGAAGTTTGGCGCCGACTTCGTGATCCGGTCCGAAGATTCCGAAATTGCAGAGCGCTGCGCGGAGGTGCTTCGAACGCGACTCAGGGAACGCCATATTGAGGTTGCCGACGGCGCTTGAGCTGTGGCAGTGGCGCCGCGCCACGCGGGTATGATGTAATGGTAGCCTGTCAGCTTCCCAAGCTGAACGCGCGGGTTCGATTCCCGCTACCCGCTCCAGAACCGGCATGCCGGGGGCATGGCGGATTTCTGGAGCGCACGGCCTAGGCGACTGACTAGCCAGTCCTGGGGACTGGCGTTCAGCTGAAGCGCGGCGAGAGCGCACGGCCAAACGGCGGGGGTACCCGACCGATCTCTTCCCTTCACCGAATTTCGTCGTAAACACCCGCCCCGTGGGGGTATTCACGCGCAAGCCTAAGCACGTCGATGCGGCCGACCTTAAGGGCCGGCATTTCCGCTACTTCGACTTCGTCATGGTGGCGTTCGTCGTCATCCTGTTGTTGTCCAACGTGATCGGTGCCGAAAAGCGCTCGGTGGTCGACTTGCCGGGGATTGGGCTTTGGCCGTTCGGTGCCGGGATCCTTTTTTTTCCGATCTCCTACGTCATCGATGACATCCTGACCGAGGTGTACGGCTTCGCCCGAGCTCGTCGGGCTATCTGGGCGGGCTTCGCTGCACTCCTGTTCATGGGCGTGATGGAATGGACCGTCGTTCATTTGCCTGTCGCGGAAGGCTGGACTGGGCAGGCGGCATATGAACGCGTGTTCGGCTCCGGCTGGAGAATCATCCTGGCCTCCCTGGCCGCCTTTTTCGTGGGCGATTTCCTGAACTCGGTCGTCCTCGCAAAGATGAAGATCTGGACGAACGGGAAGTACCTTTGGACGCGCACGATCGGCAGCACGATCATCGGGGAAGGGGCCGACAGCCTCATCTTCTACCCGCTCGCCTTCTACGGAATGGCGGACTGGCCGCTCGACGTCCTCGGCCAGGTGATGCTCAGCCAGTTCATCCTGAAGGTGAGTTGGGAAGCGATTCTGACGCCGGTAACCTATGCGGTGGTAGGGTGGCTCAAGCGCCGAGAGGGTGTCGACGTCTTTGACGAGCATACCGACTTCACGCCCTTTACGACGGTCATCTAGCGCGAGGGCGATGAGGCAATGAAGAAGCGCGATCCGAAGAGCTACTTCCTTCGTGCCGTCAGCGCGCCGCGAAAGAGTGAGCGCATGGCGATCAGGGCAATGGTCAAGCTCCGCCGCCGCGGACACCACAATTTCACCGTGAAGGTGTTCAATCTCTCCAGGGAAGGCTGCAAGCTCGAGTTTCTCGAACGCCCCGAGCTCGAGGAAACCGTGTGGGTGAAGCTCGAAGGCCTTGAGCTGCTCCAGGCGAAGGTCTGCTGGATAGAAGAGCTTTGCGTCGGCGTGGAGTTCGAATCGCCGCTGCATCCTGCGGTCTTCAAGACGCTCGTCGATCGCCTCCAGGGCTAGGTCGGCCACTGGAACATTTCCACGGCTTGTTGATTTAGTAAGCACCCTTATTATATTCTGGCGCTATGGAAGACCTCCTGTTCGAGATCAACGAAACGGCGCGCGCCCTCCGCCGGGTGTTCGACCAACGGGCCGCGACAGTTGGCGTGACCAGGCCCCAATGGCGCGTCCTTGCCCGGCTGAAACGCGAGCCCGGCTTAAGGCAGGTGGAGATGGCCGAGCGGCTGGACATGGAGCCGATCACGCTCTGCCGGATTGTCGACAGGCTGGAAGAGGCGGGACTGGTAGAGCGCAAGTCGGATCCGGCCGATCGGCGCGCTTGGCGGCTCGAGTTGACGGAAAAGGCAATGCCCCTGGTGAAGAAGCTTCGGGCGCTCGCGCATGAGTTTGCGATGGAAGCAACGGCTGGAATGAAGGAAGACGAACTGAGGGGCTTTCAGCAACAGCTCGCCGCGATCCGGGCCAATGTCGCCCGGCCAGGCGACCAGCGTGAGAAGGTCGCCCGCGCGTGAACGAGCTCAAGGCCGAAACCGCCGAGCGCGTCGCAACGTCAGCGGAAACGCCTGACGATGCCGCTGAGGTGGTCAAGAAGACCCGCAAGAAACGCGTGGCGAAACCATCGCGCACGCGCACGATCCTGTTGCTGATCGTGCCGCTGCTGCTCGTGCTTGTCGGCGCCTACATGTGGTTGACGAGCGGAGGCTCGGAATCGACCGACAATGCGCAGGTGAAGACCGACATCGTTTCGGTCACTGCTCAAGTTACTGGGCCGGTGATCCGAGTTCCGGTTCACAACGGCCAGCATGTCAATCGAGGCGACGTTCTTTTCGTGATCGATCCGGCGCCCTTCAAGGTTGCGCTGGAACAGGCCGAAGCTCAGCTTGCAGCGGCAAAGCTGCAGACCAGCCAGTTGAAGACTCAGGCCGCAGGCACGGGAGCCGACATCACCGGTGCCCAAGCCAATCTGGCGATCAAGCGCAATGCGCTCAATCGGCAGAGTGCGCTCTTGAAGCAGGGTTTCACTACGCGCGTCGACTATGACGACGCCTTGAACGAGGTCCGGGCTGCCGAGACCCAGCTTGCCGACGCACAGGCTCGTGCGGCGAATGCTTCGGCGGCGATCGCTCCCGGCGAGCAACCTCCAATCGCCCAAGCGCAGGCGGCCGTCGACAAGGCTCGCCTTGACCTGGAACGCACGGTCGTTCGCGCTCCGATGGCTGGCGAGATTGCCAATGCCGACCGTTTGCAGATCGGCACGCAAATCATCTCGGGTGTCGGCGCGGTTTCGGTCGTTCGCGGCAAGAATGCTTGGGTGGAAGCGAACTTCAAGGAGAAGCAGCTGAGCGACATGCGTCCCGGCCAGCCGGTGACCGTGAAGATCGATGCCTATCCCGGCGTGAAGTTCAAGGCGCACGTCGAGAGCATCGGCGCTGGGACCGGAAGCGAGTTCTCGATTCTTCCTGCCCAGAATGCGAACGGCAACTGGGTCAAGGTGACCCAGCGGGTGCCCGTACGGATCGCGTTCGATGGGTCTCCATCCAAGCCGATGATCGCCGGGCTTTCGGCAGTCGTGACCGTCGACACCGACTAGGCCGAACCGCATGGCGACGGCTCAAACCGCCACTCATCCGCTTCCGTCCGGGCAACGGCTGATAGTCACCATCGGCGTGATGCTGGCGGTGCTTCTGCAGGTGCTCGACACCACGATCGCCAACGTCGCCTTGCCGCACATGCAGGCGAGCCTCGGCGCGACCCAGGAAACGATCAACTGGGTCCTCACCAGCTACATCATCGCTTCGGCAATCGCGCTGCCCATGAGCGGCTGGCTTGCCGACCGGGTCGGCCGCAAGCGCTTGCTCGTAATCTCGGTAGTGGGGTTCACGACCGCGTCGGTCCTCTGCGCGATCGCCACCTCCCTCCCGGAGATGGTGGCCTTTCGCGCCGTCCAGGGTGTCAGCGGCGCCTTCATCGTCCCGCTCGCCCAGGCGACTTTGTTCGACATCAACCCGCGCGAAAAGCACGGCCAGGCGATGGCTTTGTTCGGCGGCGGCGTGATGATCGGCCCAATCCTCGGGCCGGTTCTCGGCGGATGGCTGACCGACAGCTACAACTGGCGCTGGGTTTTCCTTGTGAACCTTCCCGTTGGAATGATCTGCTTTTTCCTGATGACGGCCTTCATGCCGACGACCGAGACGGTCAAGCGGCGCTTCGACCTGTTCGGTTTCACGCTCCTCGCAGTCGCCCTGGGGTCGCTCCAGCTCCTGCTCGACCGCGGCCAGCAGCAGGACTGGTTCGACAGCTGGGAAATCATCGTCGAGACCGGCATTGCCATCGCCGGCTTCTGGATGTTCCTCGTCCACACAGCGACCGCCGAACATCCGCTGTGGGACCGCGAGATGTTCGCCGACCGAAACTTCGCCAGCGCTCTTGTCTTTATGGTCATTACTGGCGTTTTGCTACTTGCGGGGCTCGCTCTGCTGCCCCCGCTGCTTCAGAACCTTTACGGCTATTCGGTCCTCCAGTCGGGCTTCCTGACCGCTCCTCGCGGCGTGGGCACATTGATCTCGATGCTTGTCGCAGGACGCCTGACGAGCCGCATGGATTCCCGGATCCTCGTCGGCATAGGCGTTGTGCTGATGGGCGTTTCGCTATGGCTGATGACCGGGTTCGCGCTCGACCAGCCATCGAGGCCGGTCATCCTGAGCGGAGTGGTGCAGGGTCTCGGCCTGGGTCTCATCTTCGTCCCGCTGCAGACGCTCGCCTTTGCCACCTTGCCGGCGCGCGACAGGACGACGGGCGCCGCATTGCTCAACCTTGCCCGGAACGTCGGCGGGTCGATCGGGATCTCCATCGTCAGCTTCCAGCTGGTCCGTATGGCGCAGGTCGCTCACGCCGACATGGCGCAGCACATCACCGACAGCAAAATTCCGACCATCGATCCGAACGTCCTGCAGACCTTCGGCAACCAGGCCGCATCGATCACTGCCTATCTGAACGCCGAGATTACCCGGCAGGCGCTGTTCATCGCCTATCTCGACGACTTCAAGCTGATGATGTGGATCACGTTCCTCGTGCTCCCGCTGCTTCTGCTGATGCGCAACACGCGCAAGGCGGACGATACGCCGCTTGTCCTGGACTAGGCATAGCTCGCGAGCGCCCGTGCAAGGTCGGCAATCAGGTCTTCCGGATCTTCGAGCCCGATCTGCAGGCGAACGACAGGACCGCCCCACTCGGGAGCGGTCGCGGTCCGAACCGGTTCGGCGGGCGTGACGAGGCTTTCGAACCCGCCCCAGCTGTAGCCGATCCCGAACAGCTCGAGGCTGTCGATCAGCGCGTCGCGAGCAGGGGAATCTCCGCCCTTCAGGACGAAGGAGAAGAGCCCCGCCGAACCCTTGAAGTCCCGCTTCCAATATTCGTGGCCCGGACAGCTTTCGAAGGCCGGATGCAGGATCCGCGCAACCTGCGGTTGCTTTTCGAGCCAGCGGGCCACCGCAAGCGCGCTTTCCTCATGCCGCTTCATTCGAATTGAGAGCGTCCGCAAGCCGCGCGACGTCAGCCACGCATCGTCGGGGGCCGCGGCATGGCCGAAATCCCAGACCGCGCGCTGGACGCGCTCATACCATTCGGCGTTGGCCGTGACCGAGCCGAGAAGCAGGTCGGAGTGGCCGCCGACATATTTGCTCAAAGCCTGGATGCTGATGTCGACGCCATGGGCGATTGCCGGAAAGAGCAGGGATGTCGCCCACGTATTGTCGAGGAGCGATACGATTCCGCATCGGCGAGCCATGGCGCAGATGCCCGGAACATCCTGGATCTCGAAGGTCTGGGACCCCGGGTTTTCGAGAAAGATGGCTCGCGTCTTCTCGCCCAGCATTGCCTCCAGCTCATCGGCGCTCGCCAGCGGGTCGTAGTATCGCGTCGTTATGCTGAGGCGTGTGAGCACGGCGTCGCAGAAGCGACGGGTCGGCCCGTAGACGCTGTCGACCATCAGCAGCTCGTCGCCCGCTTCGAGGACCGCCATCAACGCCGCTGTTACTGCCGCTAGCCCGGTCTCTGTCAGCGCGGTTCCGGCAGCGCCCGGCTCGAGCTCCGTGAGCGCTTCGGCAAGCGCCCATTGAGTCGGCCAGCCGTGGAGCCCGTAATAATAGTCGCCGAGGCCGGGCTTCGCCGCGCGCATCTCGGCGACAGTGTCGAAGAGGATGGTGGAGCCCCGATCGACAGGCGGGTTCACCAGCTTTCCGCGCCACTCCTTGCGGCGCCCGCCGGTGACCAGCCTGGTATCGATTCCCCGCTTGCGCTCCACCTAGCGGTTCACCGTTTCCATCCCGCGCTCGTGGTAACGCTCGCCAGCGGCCGCGCCGGGCGGAAGGATCTCGTCGAGCCGCCGAAGCTCCTCGTCACCGAGCCCGATGTCGAGCGCGGCAATATTCTCGTCGAGATATTTGATTCGCTTGGTACCGGGGATCGGCACGATGTCCTCGCCCTGGGCCAGCACCCACGCCAGCGCGAGCTGCGCGGCGGTGCAGCCTTTTTCGCGAGCCATCGCCTCGATTTCGTGGACCAGCGCGATGTTCTTCTGGAAATTCTCCCCGGTGAACCGGGGATGGAAGCGGCGAAAATCGTCCTCGGGGAAGTCTTCCGGCGATGTGATCTGGCCGGTGAGGAATCCGCGTCCGAGCGGAGAGTAAGCGACATAGCCGATACCGAGCTCTCGGACGGTCGGGAGCACGTCGGCTTCGGCGTCCCGGCTCCATAGCGACAGCTCGGTCTGCACGGCCGTGATTGGGTGGGTCGAGTGACCGCGCCGAATCGTCTGCGGCGCCGCTTCGCTGAGGCCGAGGTAGCGCACCTTTCCTTCGTCCTTGAGGCGGGCCATCTCGCCGACCGTATCCTCGATCGGCACCTTGGTATCGACGCGGTGCTGGTAATAGAGGTCGATGACGTCAACGCCCAACCGCTTCAGGCTCGCTTCGCACGCCGAACGCACATAGTCGGGGTCGCCGCGCACGCCGAGGAACTCGCCGTTTGGGCCCCGGACATTCCCGAACTTGGTGGCGAGGAAGACTTCGTCGCGGCGTCCGGCGATGGCCTTGCCGACCAGCTCCTCGTTCGCGCCCCAGCCATACATGTCGGCGGTGTCGAGGAAGGTGACTCCGCGGTCGAGCGAATGGCGAATGGTCGCGATCGACTCCTGCTCGTCGCCACTGCCGTAGAATTCGCTCATGCCCATGCAGCCAAGACCGATCGCCGAGACTTCGGGACCATCCTTGCCAAGGCGCCGCTTCTGGATTCCGAACATGGTCAGTCCTTTCTTCCTTCGCCCCCGATCCGCTCGATCACATCCCCGCGCTCCAATGGCACCGACAGGCGCTTGTGGCGACTCGCCTGGCCGGCGGTAATCGAGACTTCGGAACGGCTGAGCCCGAGCGCTTTGGCAAGGAGGGCTACCACTGCTGCGTTTGCGGCGCCGTCCGCGGGCGCTTCCGCGACCCGGACTTCCAGCTCCTCGCGCCCGTCAGCACCGGTGCGCCAACGGCCGATGCCAGGTTTGGAGGAGAGCGGACTGACGCGTATTGCGAATTCGGTCAGGTGTGATTGCCCGTTTGCGATGGGATTAATGGGGAATATTCGAAAGATGGGCTCTGCAGCTTCCAGACCACGCCCTGCGTGAAACCCTTGCAGTCGAAATTGCCGCGGCCATCGTTTGCAGCTGAGTATTGCAACTTACCGAAACCGTCCCTTGTGGGCTCGTCGAACATCCCCGACGGAAGTGAAACGATCATGCGCGGCGTCTTCACCTGTCCAGTTGCCGAAATCTCCAGCTCGAATTCTGCATATCCCTGCTGCTCGGCGGCCATCATGGCCGGAGGATAGTCGTCGTAATTGAAATCATTTTTCAGAATTTTCGGAGGTTGTTCAGCAGTGTCGCACAAACGGCGATCAAAGCTGCCCCGTTCGGCGAGCTTCCGGATCTCACTCGTTTGACCAAGGTAGCGTTTTGCGCGGGCCACATTCAGCAGCCATGCCTGGCGCTCTCTCAAGGGAAGTGTCGACGGCATCCTCGAATCAAGCTCCACGACCATCTGCTCCATAGTTGTCGGCGGATCACCTGATAAGTTAGCGAGGGAACCCCTCAAGAGATCGCGAGCCAAGGGCCAGGGCAAGCTATCGAGCTGTCGCTGAGCCAGGTTCATCAGAGCGCTCGCTGATACGTCTCCGGATCCGCCAATTACTTGGTGACTCTGGAGATCCATGAAGTCAGCGATCCAAACCGGCGCGCCCTCTCGGCGCAATCCATTGACCAAGTTGCGCCGGTGCTCGAGGACTCGGCCGACAGGGATGTCCGCACCCTGCGTCGCTCTGAGCCAAAGGAAGTTTGCAAGCTGAAACTCCGGCTCCAGAAGAAGTGGACTGTCCCTGCCGAAGCGCGCGACGAGGTCGTCGATTCGGGTGCTGATGCGGTTAACCGCTTCGTCACTCACATCGAATCGCAGTTCAGCTGGATAGATGCCCTTTTGAACGAACCATTCGAGTAGAGGGTCGGAGAAAGCAGCCGAAGCTGCGTAATTCGACGACACGATGCTTCTGCAGGCGAGAGTAACGATCGTCCCCTGGGCGCTCTCTTCGGACGCGCGGTTGATAAGGTCCCAACCGTCCAGCCGATCGTAGAAAGCTTGAACCACTTCCTTGCGACTGGCCGCGACGGGAATAAGCGAGTTGGTATTATATGGCCCAACGACGATCCCGAATATTACGAAGTCATCCGGGCGGACGCCGTCCTCGCCGCACACCGGCAGCTGTGCTGAAAGGGCATCGGTCTTACCGATACCCAAGGAATTGGCAGCGATCAGCATTGCCAGCTCCTCGCTGGTGTTGCCGCGCTGGGCCGCCAGCGCAGCGCGGGTCACTGCCACCTTCATTGGTGCGAGATCCGACGCATCCGCATTGCTCGCATCCGCCCAGGCGCGGCTTGCCAACGATGAACCCGCGGCTGCGTCGCCCGAAAGAGAAGCCGCAATTGCCATGATCTGGAGCACTTGCCAGCGAGTCCGGGTGTTCGCCGTGGATGCCATTGGCGCAACCAATTGCGCCGCTTCCGCGGGGTTGGTGACCAGCAGCTGCCTCGCCACGCCGAGCAGTGCAGCCGAATGCGCAGCATCGGCGGGACCCGTTTCCGCTGCCGCCTTGCGATAAACCTCGAGAGCTTCCGGTCGCCGCCCCTGCAGTTCGAGAGATTTCGCGTAGGCGAGCAGTGAGGCGGCACGGAGCGACGACGGAACTCCCGACCAGTCCACGTGCGCGAAATAAATCGTTGCGGGCCCGGGCTGTCGCGCCAACAACAGCACACGCCCTGTCAACGCGTTGATCAACGGATCCGGTCGCGGCTTGCCATCCACCGGCGTGCGGTCGGCAATTAAGGCGTCGACTATCGAGGCCGCCCGTTTGTAATCGGCAGCTTCAATCGCGCGATTGAACTCGGCGGGGTCAAACGCGGGTGCGGCTGCCCCGCCAAGCGCAAGAAACACTGCCGCAAGAGCAATAACTCGCATTAGATCCCCTCCCAATCGACCTATCGAAGGGCGGTGTAACGTCACCACTTGTCTACGATCTGGCCGCCTTTCATGACCAGGCGAACGTGCTCGACCGCTGAAACGTCCTTCGTCGGGTCGCCATCGACTGCGACGAGGTCGGCGAGAAGGCCGACCTTCACTTCGCCCCGGTCGGTGAAGTGCAGGATCTTCGCGTTGCGCGAGGTCGAGGAGATCACGACCTGCGGCGCACTCATCCCGGCGCGCTGCATCGCCTCCATCTCCAGCCAGTTCTTGCCATGTGTGTACACGCCGACGTCCCCACCCATGCAGATGGGCACGCCGGCCTTCATCGCCATTTGGAACGCGCGCCGATTCTCCTGCACGCTTTCCGGCGCAGGTTCCTGGCCATTCCATTGCTCGAAGTAGCGCGCGTAGGCCTCCGATGCCGCCAATGTCGGGCAATAGCCTACGCCACGTTCGGCCATCATCCTGAAGACTTCTGGAGTGCCGCCATAGCCGTGCTCGATCGTGTCCGCGCCGGCGAGGATCGCGCGGCGCATGCCTTCCGCGGTCGTCGCATGGACCGCGACCAGGCGACCCGCATCGTGGGCGGCCGCGACGCCCGCATTCAGCTCCGCCTGGGAGAGGGTAGGCCGGCTCGGCTCGCCCTTGCCCCAATGATAGTCGGCGTAGAATTTGATGATGTCGGCGCCGCCAGCGACCTGGTCGCGCACCGCGCGCACCATCTCGTCGACCCCGGCGACTTCCTGCGCACCCTGCGGAATGGCGAGGCCCGGCTCAAAGCCTTTCGGGCCGTAAGCGCCGCGCGCGACGATCGCCTTGGTCGCAACCATCAGCCGCGGACCGGGGACGATTCCTTCGTCGATCGCCTGTTCGAGCCCGACGTCGGCAAAGCCGGCGCCCTCGGTGCCGAGGTCCCGCTCGGTCGTGAAGCCCGCCTGCAAGGTGCGCTGGGCATGAACCACGGCTCGGGCCGTTCTGAGCGCGAGCGGCTCGTGTAGCACCTGATCGTCCCACAAGGTCTCGTTGTAGGGGTGCAGGAAGAGATGCGAATGGCCCTCGATCATTCCCGGCATCAAAGTCGTCCCGGGAAGCTCGATGACCTGAGCTCCAGCCGTTGCGGCGACGTTCGGTCCGGCCGCCGCGATCCTGTCGTCCTGGACCAGCACCGACCAGCCGGGATGCGGCTGCGGATTCACTCCATCGAAAACCTGGGCAGGGCGGAGAAGGTAGGTTTCGGCGGCCGCCGGTGCGGCGGCGATGAGCGCGGTTAGAAGCAGGACAAATCGGCGCATGATTCAGTCTCCCCGCGTCGAGCCTAGCTCCTCGTCGAGCGCGCGCAACTGGGCGAGATAAGTTTGCAAAGTCGCCAAAGCCGACGAAGTTGACGTCGCGACACGGGGTGAATTCGCGGATCCGTGCATTTCGTGCAGTTCGTCAACTTTGAGCGATTCCCCAGACGCCGAGGGCGCTGGAGGGCGCGGGCGACCTGCGGCGCTCGGCGGCGAACTCGGGCTCCAGCGCCTTGCGCCAGGCGGATCGGATTTCGGCGGCGTCGGCATGGTCCCGCAGCTTGTACGCGCTCGCCCGGCTCATCCCCACCGCCTTGCAGGCCCGAGGGAGGGATTTGGTCGCGGCCAGCTCTTCAATGAATTTGATCTGGCGAGCGGCGGTCCAGCCGTCGTGGCGGGACGTGAGCGCGAGAGGCGTGAAGCGAATGCGGCTAGGCTGCATGGGGCAGCGCAAGGCGTTAGGAGGAGCGCTGTAGGAAAGGCTTTTGTGGGGCGTGCTGGTGTCCGTTTTCGACCCATTGCGGACATGCAGTTATTGAAGATAAGTTTGCGGATGCGTCGGACGATGATCAGTTCGTCCTTGACCCTTGCGGGCCTTTTACTCGTTGGTTGTGGCAAATCGGAACAGCCGCCCAAAATACTTGAGGTGGTCTCGGATAGAAGTTCCTCAGCCATAAGACAGTGCGTTGCCAGCCGCGAGGGGAAGCGACTGTTTGCTGGGCTCTCGAGTCTTGCGGGACCTACTAGAGGCCCGGCGGGCTCATACTACATGCTTGTCGCTTCCGACGGAACTTGGATCCAAATCTATGCTGAGATGAGTGAGCCGAACGCGATCGTAGTAAGATCCCGGCGACCTTTAAGCGATGCTCAGCTTCGGTTTTTGCGGGAGTGCGCGGCTTAGTGCGTTGACTGCTTTTCGCGTATTGCGGACGCCGGGTTCCTCGAACATCATCAGTGAAATGACCGACCCCTTTCGAACTGTCGCGCTACGCTCGCGCGTGGTGAAGATAGCCACCCTGGCTCTCCTCGCGACCTTCGTGAGTGCAATCGCATATTTTCAGTTTGGCTCCCTCGTCACCGAGGGACACAATGTAAGAGCACAGGTGCTCAACGTTGGAACATATCCAGTCGCGGACGTCGCCGGCGGCAATTTGCCGATCGTCACCGTGCGGCTCCCCGATGGGTCAATCCGGAATGTGCGGGCGACGTGGGCAGACGTGAATGGCTGTATTTCCGGTCGGTGGATCTCCCTTGTCCAGCAAGGGTCGGCGTTGCAAGTGGGACAGCCCGGATGCAGCACAGCGAGCTAGCGTTCGCTTTCACCCAAAGCGGGCTTAGACGAAAGGCTGGCCCGCTCCGAGGGATTTGAACCCCCAACCTCCGGGTTCGAAGCCCGGCGCTCTATCCGGTTGAGCTAGGAGCGGTGATCTCCTTTGCGTCCGCGGTCGAGAAGGCCTGCGTCACGCTCGCTCCGCTTCCTCGCTTTCCTGAGGGAAAGCTGCGGGCTGTGCTGCGTGACGTCGGACGGGTTCGGCTGACCTCAGGTCAGCCGCCCCGCCGGCCGGCATCGGTAAGTCTTCGCACTGCGCCGGCGGCGCGTGCCGCGCCGGCGCCGCTGTGCTCGCTTACCTCTTGCTGAACTGGAAGCTACGGCGTGCCTTGGCGCGGCCGTACTTCTTACGCTCGACGACGCGCGGGTCGCGGGTCAGGAACCCGGCCTGCTTCACGACCGTGCGAAGCGCCGGCTCGAAGCGGGTCAGCGCCTGGCTGATGCCGTGCTTGACCGCGCCGGCCTGGCCCGAAAGACCGCCGCCCTTGACGGTGGCGACCACGTCATACTGGCCCTTGCGGTCGGACACGTCGAACGGCTGGTTGATCACCAAACGAAGCGACGGACGAGCGAAATAGACTTCCTGCTCGCGGCCGTTGACGAGGATCTTGCCGGAGCCCGGCTTGAGCCACACGCGGGCGATGGCGTCCTTGCGGCGGCCGGTGGCATAGG
>Ga0207701_10000824_pt1 | contig 32942 bp, 25 predicted proteins | sample KBSSwiSSwithPhiX_FD_184294 | JGI IMG/M metagenome (GOLD analysis project Ga0207701, IMG submission 184294) | Switchgrass rhizosphere bulk soil microbial communities from Kellogg Biological Station, Michigan, USA, with PhiX - S5 (SPAdes) (version 2) | ecosystem: Environmental > Terrestrial >... | reverse complement strand
GATGCGCTCGGCCGCCATCGCGCTGAGGCGCGCCTTCAGCTCGGCGCGCTCCGGAGAGCCGGGCGCGTAGCTCCGGACCGGTTCGTTGACGGGCGGAGGGATCTGGCGGCGGCCGTTGAAGGACATCACACGATCTTAACGCCGACCGCGGGGTACGGGCGAGGTGCTTAGTCCTGCCGCAACGCGACCATCGGATCCACGGACGCCGCACGGCGGGCGGGCACGAGGCACGCGAGGAACGCCGCGGCAAGCAGTACCAGCGCGACGGCCACGAAGGTCAGCGGGCTGCTGCTCTCGATGCCGAAGACGGCCCCCGACAGTGCTCGGCCCACTAGCGCCGCACCGATGGCCCCCGCGGCGGTGCCTACTCCAGCCGTCAGCATGCCTTCGCGAAGCACCTGGCCGAGTACCTGCCTCCGCGCCGCGCCGAGGGCCATGCGCACACCGATCTCGTGCCGGCGCTGCGCGACGGCGAAGGACATCACGCCGTAGATGCCAATCCCGGCCAGGACGAGCGCGACTGCCGCGAACGCGGCGAAGAAGACGGTGTAGAAGCGGTCGTCGGCCATCGCGCGCGTCAACGTTTGCTCGATGGTCCGGACGTTGGACATCGGGAGCTCGGGATCGAGCTTCCGAAGAATGTCGGCCATCGAAGACTGTACGCCCGAAGTGTCGCCACTAGTATGCACGGCGACGGTCACTCGCGGCCACGGAGTCTGCCAGAACGGAATGTCGATCTCCGGATAGGCTTCCCGGCCAGGTCCCGCATTGGCGACGTTTGCGCGAACGCCGACGATTTCCCATTGGACCGGATCCGACGGCGGCCGGCCCTGTCCGATCGCGAACGGCGGGAATATCACTCGCTCGCCGATCGGGTCGACGCCCGTCAGAAACAGCTTCACGAACGTTTCGTTGACGATGACAACCGGCTGACTCCCGGCTCGGTCCCGCTCGGTGAAGACGCGACCGCGCTTCAGAGGAATGCCGAAGGTGCGGTAGTAGCCGGGTGTGACCATGTTGATGCCCGCGCCGGGATGGTGCTCGGGAAACGAGCGGCCGGGGATGTCGACGTCGCGTCCAAAGCTGGCCCCCTCGATGGGCATGCCAGTCGAGATCGCGATCGAAGCGACGCCGGGCACAGCCGATGCGCGATCGAGAAACTGCCGGTAGAAGGCTTCGACGGCTTCCGCGCTGGCGAGCCGGCCGCGAGCGATCGGCAGATCGAATGTCATCAGGCGCTCGGCGCGAAATCCCAGATCGACATTCATTGTCCTCACGAGGGCGCTGACGGTCATCCCGCCGCCGACCAGCAGCGTCAGGGCCAGCGCGAACTCGAGCACCACCAGCGCCCGGCGCAGGCCATGGCGACCGCCGGCGACGCCCCGTCCACCTTCCTTCATCACCTCCGCCGGGCTCGTGCGCGCGGCCTGCCAGGCCGGCGCGCACCCGGCGAGCAGCCCGGCCAGCGTGCAGACGACCAGCGCGAAGATGAGCACGGGCACGCTCAGGGTGATCTCGGCCTCGGAGGGCAGGGTGTAGGCCGGCATCAGCGCGACGATGGCATCGATCACGCCGGCCGCCATCAACGCGCCGAGCGCGCCGCCGGCGAGCGCGAGGACAAGGCTCTCGACGAGCAGTTGCCGCACGATGGCGCCGCCGCTGGCGCCCATCGATGTCCGGATGGCCAGCTCGCGCTGTCGGGATGTGCCCCGCGCGAGCAGCAGGTTCGCGACATTGGCGCATGCGATGAGCAACAGGAACGACACCGCGCCGAGGAGCAGCCAGATCCCACGCTTGGTGCTGTCACGCACGAAGTCGTTGCGGAATGCCTCGACGCTGGTTGACCAGCCTTCGCGCGAGACCGCGCGCTCGCGCTCCAGCGTTGCCGACAGCGCCGCCATTTCGGCGTTGGCACGCGGAAGGTCCACGCCGTCCTTGAGCCGTGCCATCACGTTGAGCCAGTAGCGCTCGGTCTTGACCGACTCTTCCGTCAGGGCCAGCGGGATCCAGATCTTGTTCTGTTGCTGGTCGGCCGGTCCCTGGCCGAGCACGCCCACCACGGTGTACGGCAGACCGTCGATGCGCACCTGACGGCCGACGATCCCGACGTCCCCGCCGAAGCGCTCCTTCCACAGCTGGTAGGTCAGGACCACGACCTTGTCGCGGCCCGGAATGCCCTCCTCCTCGACGAAGGTGCGCCCGAGCGCCAGCGGGTAGCCGTAGCCCAGCATCTCCAGAAATCCAGGAGTGGCCTGGCCGGCAGTGACGCTTTCCGGGCGATCGTCGGTCGACAGGTTGTAGCTGCCACCGCCCCAGGCGTTGATCGCGGCAAAGGACGTGGCGCCGCGTTTCCAGTCGACGTAGCTCTGGCCGGAGACCGGCCGCCGCTGGCCGTGTTCCTGCTCCCACACCATCACCAGGCGGTCAGCCTCGCGATAGGGCAGCGGCGCGAAGAAGGTGCCGTACACGACGCTGAATATGGCCGTCGTCGCGGCGACGCCCAGCGCCAGCGTCAGCACGGCCACGGACGAAAAACCCAGATTCCGTTTGAGGAGGCGAAGGCCGAACCGGATATCGCGGAGCAGGGTCATGAGCCGGATGGAGCGCAAGACGAGTGCCCGGTTGAGTCGAGTTCCTCCGGTCACTTACGGCCGCGCACTGTCCGAGCATGGGACTTTCGTGTCCGGACGTGACAGCGCCTGAGGCTGCTGGCTGCTACTGTAAGGCCATGACCCCACACGTCGAAGCCTGGTTGCGCGGACCCATTCCCGGCATTCCGGCGCTCCTGATGCCGGCGGCCCATGCGCTCGTTCATGCCGAAGACGACGGTGCGCGAGCACTCGAGGGCCTGACTCCCGAGCAGATCTGGACGCGACCAGGAAAGGCCGCGTCGGTAGGCTACCACGTGCGCCACATCGTCGGGGCGACCGACCGCCTCTGCACGTATGCGAGGGGCGAGGTGCTCTCGGAAGCCCAGCAGTCCAGACGCCGTGCCGAATCTTCGACACCCTCTCCGCTGCCTGATGCGTCGGCGCTGACGAAGGAAGTGAACCAGGCTGTCGCCGCGGCGCTCGAACAACTGCGGCGCACGCCACCCGACACGCTGCTCGACGAGCGCGGTGTCGGCCGTCAGGGCGTGCCGTCAAACGTGATTGGTCTGTTGTTTCACGCGGCCGAGCATGCCGCGCGCCATGCAGGGCAGGCACTTACCACTGCATTGCTTGTCAGGAAGGAAGGACGAGTGAACGAATGACGAATGACGATTGCGTGTCGGGTGCTCGACAGCGATCTGGCCCGGACGGGATGCAGGGGAAATAGGTTGGAACCGCGTGCTCCGGGTGTCAGCCCGAGCGACGGCCGAGGTCCCGTACTTCCCGTCCGGGCCCATGCTGGCCCGGTGGGTCCATGCTCACGATCGGACCTCCTTGCTTGATGAAGGTGCTTGCCGCGACTATCGATCCTTCCTCACGTGTTGTCAAGCAGAAGTACAGTCGATCATTTCTGTGTCAATTCGTCGTACGCAACACCCAGCACGCCAGCAAGCGCGGTCGCTGGTGAGTTCGGATAGTCCTCGAACTTCGGGAGCGCCGGCAGCGCGACGATCGCGTCGCGCGACTGGCCCGCGGCGATCCCCTTCTGCACGTGATCGAGCACCGCGCTGAAGTAGTCGCGCATCGCCGTCAGATCCGCGGCGGTGCCGCTGACGCCGAGACCTTCGCGCGCGTGGCCGAAGACGTAGATCGTGTCCTTCTCGTGCGTCTTCACTACCTGCTCGAGCGTCGTGAGCCAGCTGCGTACCGACGCGCCCCCCGGGCGATCGACGAATGGATGACGCGCGCGGAACACCAGGTCGCCCATGTGCACGACGTTCGCCTTCGCGAAGGCGACCACGGCATCGCCGCCTGTGTGACCCGGGCCGTAGTGCCGCATCTGCAGGCGCTCGTGGCCGATGTCCTGGTCCCATGTCTTGCCGAACGTCTGGTCCGCGTAGGCCTGCTGGTCCGCGTTCCCCCGTTCCTCGGCGGACTTCTTCTGAAGCGCCGGCACGTTCTCGTGCGCGAGGATGTGCGGGGTCTCAGGCTTGAAGACGATGTTGCCCGCCGTGTGATCGCCGTGATGGTGCGTGTTGATGAGCAGATCGATCTGGCGCTTCGATCGGGATTTCACACCCTCGAGGCACAGCTTCGCGGTGTCCGGGAACTGGCTGTCGACGAGGACGACGGCCTCGGGCGTGATCAGCCAGCCGATGGTGCCGCCGCGGCCCGTGAAGACGCCGACGTCGCGCCTGAGCGGCGTGAAGCTGACCGACGGTGGAGGCTGCGGAGGCGCCTGATGCGCGGTCAACCTGAGTGCCGGAATGAGCGCCGCGCTCGACAGGAACGTCCGACGACTTATGGTCATTTCAGTTGACCTTCCGACGCGGCAGCGGGAGAAACTGCTTCCAGCGCTCGAGGCGGGACGGCTTGCGATCCAACCCGTGCTCGCCGGCGAGCCGCTCGGCCAGGGCGCGTCCCTTTTCGAGCCCTTCCCGTGAATACCGCGCGACCGCGTCGGCGGTGACCTGACGGCCCTCGGTAGTCCACGCGACCATCGCGCGCCCGATCGCCTGCGTGCCGGCGTAGGCAATCGCCACTTTCGGCACGATGCCGATCACCGGTACCATGCCCACCAGCTCGCGTGCCGCGGTGCGGAACAGTACGCCGCCACCGAGCACCCCGAGAATCTCGCCCATCAGCGCGCGCGGCTCCCCGTCGCGCCCGGCCGCCAGCGCGATGCGGTAGCACATCATCAGCTGGTTTTTCGTCAGGATCACGATGTCCCCGAGATTCAGTGGCGCCGTCAGGATCGGGATCGTTTCGGCGAGGCCCGTTGTGAGCGCGAAGCTCGCATTGGCGCGCGACGTCCGTTCGATCGTCCGCGAGAAGACGGTGCGCCTGAGCGCAGGCAACTGCGCCGCGAGCGCCAGTTGGCCCTCCTCGCCCGCAACGTCCACCAGCGCCGGCGCAAGTTTCTCGATCGCGTCAGCGTTCAACGCGGCGACGAGGACGCGCGCGCGTTCCCGGGGGCCAGTGGCCCCCGCTCCCGGCGATAAGTCGCCAACGACGATCGTGATGACTGGCCGTCCAATCGCCGCGAACCGCTGAAGGGCGCTCGCGAGTGCCGGCGACAGCCGCGCAGACCGCGTCACGATCAGCCCCGCGACCGGCGTGCTCGAGAGGTTCGACAGCGCTTCCGGAGTTGCCGCCGCCGTTTCGATCCACGGGTGCGCGACGTGCAGGCCCGCCGAGAGCTGCGACTGAAGGGCCGCCGCGTCCTCGCCGTTCTCAGACACGACGCTGAGCGCGAATCGCGCCTGGGCGGCCAACCGCAGCGCCGACAGATCGATGTCGCGCACGACGCGCCACAGGCTGGCGAGCTTGAGTGGTCCGGGCACGCTAACGGTCTACCTCTGGCGGAGCGAGCGCGCGCAAGGCCGTCCTACCGCACCGTCTTTGCCGTCTCCAGTTCCTCGTCCACGACTTGCGTGAACGTGGCGAGCGGCACTGCGCCCGACAGGAACCGTCCGTTCACGAAGAATCCCGGCGTGCCGTCCACGCCGTAGTGCCCGCCCTCGTCGATCTGGGTCTGCACCATCGAGCTCGCCTTGCCCGACGACAGGCACTCGCCGAACGCCTTCATGTCCAGCCCCGCCTTCGTCGCGAGTCCCGAGATCATCGACTCGCTGCCGTCGGGCGTGCTGGCATACACCGCGTCGTGGAACTCCCAGAACTTGTTCTGGCGCTGCGCGCACCAGCTCGCCTCGGCGACACGGCGCGCCTGCGGGTGGCGGTCGTCGAGCGGGAAGTGCTTGTAGACCAGACGCACCTGGGTCGGGTACTTCGCGAGCAACTGCGTCAACGTCGCCTGCACGCTGCGGCAATACGGGCAGTGGAAGTCCGAGAACTCGACGATCGTGACGGCCGCGTTGGCGGGCCCGCGCACCGGCACGTCCGTGAGGTCGATGCTGGCGCGATACCGGACTGGCGCCTTCAGCAGCACTTCCACCTTCGCCTTCGCCTTCAGCTCAGCGAGGAACGCGTCATGGCGTTCGGTGGTGCGCTGATTCTCCAGGTAGGCCTTGATCTGCGGCAGGATCGTCGCCGGATCGGTGCGCAGCCGGCTCCGATTGGCGGCGACGAACTTGTCCACGTCCTCGGTCGTCACCGGCGCGACCTTGCCGGTGACCTCCTGCACAATGAGCGCGTCGGGCGTAACGCCACGCCGCTTCGCCTCAGCGGCGACGAGCCGGTCGGAGATGATCGAGTCGAGTTGCTGGCGCCTGATGTCGTAGGCCTGTTCGTCCAGCTTGGCGATCTGCGGCGCCACGGCGTGGTCGAGCGCCGCCCGCGTCACCGGCTCGCCATCGACGACGGCGACGGTGTCAGTGCCGCTGGCGGGCGCCTGGGTGCCCGTGGTCGTGGCAGGGGCGGGGCTCTGGGCCGGCGGCGGAGGCGAAGACTGCGCCGCCGACCCGCAGCCGGCCGACGCCAGCCAGATCCACAGCACGGAAGAGACGGTTCGAAAGGATCGCATCACTGACAGTCTAGCCCCAGCGCGGGCCAGCAGACCACCCTGCAAGATGTGAGCTACGCGCCGGCCTGCAGCGCGTTGGCGACGGTCGCTGCGCCGAGCAGGCCTGCGTGCGGATTCGTGATGATCTTGATGGGCACCGTCTGCAGCATCTCGGTCATCGGCCCCTTGGCCATGAAGGCCTGCAGGAACGCCGACTGCTCCAGCAAGGTGATGTTTTTCGGCGCGATGCCTCCACCTATGTAGAGCCCGCGCGTAGCGACGGTGCGCACGGCGAGGTTCCCCGCCTCGGCGCCGTAGGCCGACACGAAGATCGCCATCGTCTCGACGCAGTACGGGCACGACTTCGCGCGCGCTTTCTCGGAGGCAACACGCGGAAGATCGGGCGGCGGGCTGCTGTCGAGCGGCACGCACGGATCGTCCTCGTGCGTGAAGTGATACAGATGGTTCAGGCCGATGCCCGACACCACCATCTCGACTTCCGCGCGTCCGAAGCGGGCGGTCAGCCACTGCACGAGCTGCCACTCGCGCTCGGTGCGCGGCGCGAAGTCCGCATGACCGCCTTCCGACGGCGCCGGCACGAGATGGCGTCCATCGTTGAAGAGGAACGACTGGCCCATGCCGGTGCCGGCGGCCAGCAGAGCGGCATTGCCCGCGAGGTTGGGCTCGCCCTCCTGCAGCACGTGCATCTCGCCGGGCTGCAGCACCGACACCGAGTGCGCGATCGAGACCAGGTCGTTCAACAGGTGCACTCGCCCGAGCCCCAGCGCCAGGGCGACCGCCTTGCCGTCCACTTGCCACGGCACGTTGGTCATCCACGCCGAATCCGCCATGACCGGGCCCGCCACGCCGAAGCACGCGCCTTCCACCCGTGGCGCGCCGCCCGGCTGCTTGTTGAGGAACTCGCGGATCATCGGGACGATGCCGTCGTAGCTGAGCGTCGGGAACGACTCCACCGCGACCGGCGCGGGGCGCAGGGGCGCACGAGCGAACAGCCCGAGCAGCGTCTTCGTTCCTCCAACATCTCCGGCGAGCAACATGGCCCCGGGATTGTAATCCGAAGCGCGCTATCATCGTAGCCACGGTGAGCGAGTCGAGTGACCTGAGCGCGCGCGACGTGATCGCGCGGTATCCCGGGCTGCGCGACGACCACCTTCGCTATCTCGAGAAGTGGGGGCTGGTCCGGCCGAGCGTCCGCGCGGGCGCTGGTCGCGGCTACGGGTTCGCGGATCTCGCTGTCATCCGACAGACGGCGGCGGCGCTCGAGGAGGGGCGTCCGTTCCGCGCGGTGGTGCGGCAGCTCGAGGCCGAGCGGCACGGTCAGCTCGCGCTCGACTTCAGGCCCGAGTCAACGCCCGCGCGCGTCATCGCGCTCACGCCGCGGAGCACGCGCCCCACCGCGCCCGCCGGCGAGTCCACCACCGCGCAGGATCAGATTTCGCGCGGCGAGCGGCTGTTTCTCGAAGCGTCGGCGCTCGATGCCGGCGATGAAGCCTCGCGGCGTCAGGCCGAGGCTCTCTACCGCCAGGCGCTCATCGCCGATCCCTGCCTCGTCGCTGCGTTGATCAACCTGGGCAACCTGCACTACATCGAAGGCCACCTGCCAGAGGCCCTGGCACTCTACGCTCAGGCCGCGTCGCAGGCGCCCGACTACTTCGAGGCCCACTACAACCTGGCGAACGCGCTGCACGACGCCGGGCGCTTCGAGGAAGCCGCCGACGCGTACCAGGCGGCGCTCGCCGTGGACGAAACCCACGCCGAAGCGCATTTCTATTTGGCAGTGACGTTCGAGAAGCTTGGAGACTCGAGCGACGCGCGTCCGCACTGGCAGGCGTACCGGACGCTTGCGCCCAACGGCGCATGGGCGGAGCTGGCGAAAGAGTTTACCGAAAATACTTGAAGTGCAAAGTTGGAAGTGCGAAGTGCCAAGTGAAGGCTGGAAGTGCGAAGTGCCAAGTGAAGTACGCAGGGCCGAACTTTAGTTCGGCCACTTAGCACTTCTCACTTCCAACTTCGCACTACCAGTGTTCTTCCCTCTCCCGTTTTCTCGGAGATCGTCGAAGCTTGAAGTAGGCGCACTCCGGGCACCATGACTCGGGCTTGAAGCCGGAGGTGCCGGCGATCGGCATCACGTCCCGGTGCGTGCAGCACTCGGAGCCCTCGTCGGGCGGACGCCGCCAGCGGCACGAGCGGAACTTCATCACCGCCGCGGAGACACCCGAGGCATCGGGCGCGATCTCGGCCTGCGCGGAAGCGGTCTCAGGAAGAAGCGGCGAATCGCCGGCGTCGCTACTCAAGTTGGACCCCTACCGATTTCTCCAGCGCGCGGAGCGCGCGCTGTTCCTCGGGCGCCGCAAGCGTGAGCGCCGTGCCCGCCGTCAGATCGCGCCCCGTTCGGCCCACACGGTGTACGTACGCTTCGGGCGACGACGGCACTTCGAAGTTGATGACGTGCGTGATGCCCTCGATGTCGAGGCCGCGCGCCGCGATGTCGGTTGCCACCAGCACCCGATGCCGGCCGCTGCGGAAGCCTTCGACGGCCGCCGTGCGCTGCTCCTGCGAGCGATCGCCGTGCAGCGCCACCGCGCGGACGCCGAGTGCATGCAGCTGACGCGCCAGCCGATCGGCGCCGTGCTTGGTCCGCGTGAACACCAGCGTCGGCCCGTCGGCTTGCTTGAGAAACCGCGCGAGCCACTGCGGCTTGTCCTTGGACTCGACGGTCTCGACGGTGTGCGTGATCGTGCGAGCGGGCCCGCCCGAGCGGCCAATCTCGATGTACTTCGGCGTCTTCACCAGTTCCGCCGCCAGCTTCAGCACATCGTCGGGCATCGTTGCCGAGAAGAGCAGCGTCTGCCTCACCGGCGGCAGCTGCGAGACGATGCGCTGGACGTCGGGCCAGAAGCCCATGTCCATCATGCGATCCGCCTCGTCGAGCACCAGCACTTCGAGCGGGCTGAAGTCCGGCGTTTGCGATCGCATGTGATCCATCAGCCGGCCGGGCGTCGCGACGATGATGTGGGCGCCGGCCCGGAGCGCGCGGTCCTGTGGTTCCATCGGGACGCCGCCGTAGACCACGGCGCTCGTGATCGCGGTGTGATAGAGCAGGCCCTGGATGGCGTCCTCGATCTGCACCGCCAGCTCACGCGTCGGCGCCAGAATAAGCGCTCGCGTGCCCGGACCGAGCGTGCCGGCTTCGAGCGCGACCATGAATCGCTGCAGGATCGGCAGCACGAACGCGGCGGTCTTCCCCGTGCCCGTCTCGGCCGTCGCGATGACGTCGTCGCCGGCCAGCGCGTAGGGGAGGACGGCGCTTTGAATCGGGCGGGTTTCCTTGAAGCCCAGGTCGGCGACGCCCCGCGAGAGCTGCGGATGCAGGCCGAGGGCGGAAAAGGCGATGGGGGCCGGGTCGTGAGGCGCCTGCTCGCGGACCGAATAGGTCGTCGGCGCCGGCTTTGGCCCCGTCGACTGGCCCTTGCGCCGCGGGCGGCGGCCGGTTGCGCCCCGGTTCGGGCGTCGGGAATGTGATGGATCGGTTGTGTTGGAACTCAAATTTAGCGTGCGCGGAAGGTGATGATGCCGCGGACCGGGTCGTACGGCGAGACGCCGACAGTCACCCTGTCGCCCGGCACGACCTTGATGCGGAACCGGCGCATTCTACCGCTCAGCTGCGCCAGCACCTCGTGCCCGGCGTCGGACTGCACGCGGTAGAGACCGCCGCTGTGCACGGCCACGACCGTGCCCTGAATGTCGATCAGATCGTCCTTGCTCAACCTTCTCTTCCTTTCAAGCAACTATTCTGCCACATAGGGGAATTGCTGGCAAGTTATTCACACTCTTAAGGTTTTCGACGATCACGACAGCGCGCGTACACCGTCTTCCACCAGCTTGGCAAGCCCGACGAAATCATCGCCGGTCAGCCTGATCGGCGGACCAAAGGCGACGCGCGCCGGGCCGGGCGTCGCCATGCGCGCATCGTGGTGAAGCACGTGGTCGAGCCCGGTCAGCCTGACCGGCACGACCGGAACTTCGAGCCGCGAACCAATCATCCCGATGCCGGGTCGGAAACGGCCAATCTCACCGGTGTCGGACCGCTTGCCCTCCGGGAAGATCAACACCGACCACCCGTCAGTGATGAGCTCGCCCATGTAGCGCAGCGTCTGACGCGCGCCGGCCTCGCGCTGCGGGAGCGGGAACGCGTTGAAGAAGAGCGCAGCCAGGTAGTAGTTGAGGCTGTTGGTCGCCCAGGCGCTGCGCCCGTACTCGGTGGGGAAGAAGTGAGCCTTGAAGAACTCCTTCGCCATCGCGATCGCGACGCGATACCGCCAGCGCGACGGCAGCGCCCACAGGATGGCGGGCGCATCCATGTGGCTCTGGTGATTGGCGGCGAACACCACCGGTCCGTCAATCTTCTCGAGGTGCTCCAGCCCATCCACCTTGATCCACGCGAACAGCCGGGCCAGCGGCAAGATCCATGTGGGCAGCGAGAGTCGCCGAAGCGCCCGGGCCGGCCAGGACCGGTTCCACGTTGGGAAGTCGACGGTCTCGCCCGCTTCCTCGATCGTAGAGGACTGCCGCACGACGGTCTCGAGGGTCGCCAGGTTTTCCGCGTTGGCAAACGCCGACTCGTCGATAGTGCTGCCGAACTTCTCCTCCAGCGCAGCCATCAGCTCCACGCGCTCCAGTGAGCTCAACCCAAGCTCGTCGAGCGTCGTCGTCGAGGTGACCTGGCGGCCACTGGCGAACTGCGCCACGATCTCCGCGACCGATGTGGCGTCCGACGCCGACGGCCGTGGCGCTGCGCCGGTGGCCAGCCAGTCGTGCAGTTCCCGGCGCCGCAGCTTGCGCGTGCCTTCCGTCCGCGGCAGCTCGCCCGATGGCCACACCGAGATCCCGCGAATCTTCTGGTGGTCGAGCAGTCCGAGGTTGGCCTGCCGAACGATGGCCTGTGGATCGATGCCGGGATCGAGGACGACGACGGCGTGTACTCGCTCCTCGGATCCCGTTCGCGCGCCTACCACGGCGACGTCACGCACGCCGGCGAGTCCGGCAACGACGCGCTCCACGTCCTCGGGGAAGACGTTCAACCCCTCGGGCGTGACGATCATCTCCTTCTTCCGCCCCTTGATGAACAGCCGGCCCTGCGCGTCGACTTCGCCGATGTCGCCCGTGTGGAACCAGCCGCCTTCGAACGCTTCGGCCGTCGCCGCGTCGCGATTGAAGTAGCCAGTCGTGACGTTGTCGCCGCGCACGAGGATCTCGCCGTCGGGCGCGATACGCACCTCGACGCCGGCGATCGCCTTGCCGACCGATCCCTTGCTCGTGCTGAACGGGTGATTCAGGCTGACGATCGGCGCGGTCTCCGTGAGGCCGTAGCCCTGAATCACGGCGTAGCCGAGCCGTCCCCAGGCCTCCTCGAGCGCGGGATCGAGCGGCGCCGCGCCGACGACAAAGCTCCAGAACTTCCAGCCGAACGCGCGATGGACGGCGCGGTATCGCCACCACCGCCGCAGGAAGTGCTCGCCGGCGGGCGGCATCTCGGCGGCGATGGGTGCCACGCGCAGGATGTGCTCGCGCAGGACGTCGAGGATCTTCGGCACCGACACCAGCACCGAGATGCGGCGCGCCCTGATGTGGCGGACGATGTCGTGCGGGTTGTAGCCGTGGATGAACAGCACGGTCCCGGCCAGCATCGGCGGGATGAAGGTGGCCATCGACTGTCCGAACATGTGCGACAGCGGCAGCAGGTTCAGGAACCGGATCGGCGCGAACGGCCACGCGTACCTGCGGTACTTCAGGATCTCGCCCTCGACCGGCACGATGTTGGCCAGCACGTTGCGGTGCGTGATGACGACGCCCTTGGGCTCTGCCGTCGCGCCTGACGTGAAGATGATCTCGGCCGTGTCATCGCGCGAGACCGACGCGCGCTCGACGGTGTCCCGGGCGCTCCAATCCAGCTGGTCCAGGCGCCACACGTCGGCGCCCGAGCCGTCGAGCGAGGACGCCTCGACTTCCTCGCCAATCAGCACCAGCCGGGACTTGACGATCGCGGCGACTCGCCGCAGAAAGTCGGCCGACGCGCGGTAGTCGATGGGAACGACGATGGCGCCCTGGAGCAGGCAGGCCCAGAGCGCGGCAATCCACTCGGGGCGGTTTTCCGACCAGAAGACGACGGTGTCGCCCTTCCTGACGCCGGCCGCGTCGAGCCGCGCGGCAAAGGCGCGAGAGGCGCGCGCCACTTCGGCGTACGTGTGCTCCCGGCGACGGAAGCCGTTGTCGTGGGCGAGGAACACGCCGCGAAGGCTTGCGAAGTCGTCGAAGAAATCGAGCAGCGTCTCACGGCGCATGCGTGGTCTATGATACCTGCCGTGCCGAACGTGAACCTGCCGCCCGCGCTCGTCGTCGGAGCGCTGTACGACAGCTTCCTGCAGGCGGCCATGCGCCAGTTCTTCGCGCGGGCCACCTTCGAGACCGAGCCGATGCTGTCCGCCAGCTCCGACGGCCGGCTGTCGATCGAGCCGACCGACGATCCCTCCGTCATGTACGTCCGGTGGTTCGGCACCCGGTACGTCCTCCGCGTGCCCGCGCGGCGTCCGTTCACCGAACACGAGATTCGGCTCGCGCGCTCGATTGGCTCGGTCCTGGGTGCCCGTTATCACGCGATCCTCAACCCGAAGGCGATGGTCGAGCGCGGCGAGCTGTTCCGCGGCGCCATCGAGGATCGCTACGCCGGCGCGTTCGCCGAAGGTCACCCGTATCCGATTGGCGCGGGCGACACGCGTGCCGACCGCATCGCGTCGGCAATCGAGGTCCTGCGCGTGGCGGCGCTCTCGAGCTACGAGAACCGCGCGATCTCGACCGGCGTGCTGATCCTCGGCGGCGATCGCGACCCGCGGGCGCCCGAGAAGGCCGCCGGCCCGTACGAGTACTCGCAGGCGCTGACGGCCGTGAAGTCGTTCTTCCGGCTCGTCGACGGGCAGCGCACGTTGTTTCTCGTGGGGCGCGACGGCCACCTCCTCGACATCGTCGACGTGAAGGAATGGGCCGATGCCGTGTGCGGCCACTCGACGGCGTTGCCGGCGCCCGTTCCCTCGGCCTACGCCGCCCATGCCCGCGCCACGCTGAAGGGCGGACACGTGGCGGCGGTATTGAGCCCGTCGGGTGAGATCAAGCTGTTTGCCGAAGGGGCCCAGGTGCTGGCGTTCCGGCACGCGCACTGGCACCTGCTGGACCTGCGCGCCAAGTACGAGTTGTGGGCAGAGGGCGTCGGGAACGGGCGGCTGGCCGAACGGCTGTTCCAGACCGCGCTCGAACTGGCCGACGCGCGTCAGGGCGCGTTGTTCGTCGTGCTCCGCGATCCGGCCGACGCCGGCCCGCGGCTCGTCGCGGCGTCGGACCGATCAGACGTCCGTCCGACGGAGCCGCCTCGTCCGGCGGGCTCGGCGCCGAACCGGCGCGACCTGCTGGACCTGGTGACGAGCCGATCCGTGACGGAGCTCGAACCCACCGTGCTCGCCGCGCTCGCCTCGCTCGACGGCGCCACTGTCACCGACGTCAACGGCCACCTGATCGCTGCCGGGGCCATTCTCCGGCACGCACACGAGCCCAGCACCGGCGGCGACATCATCGAAGGCGCGCGCACGACCGCCGCGATGTCGGCCACCCGGTTCGGCCCCGTCCTGAAGGTCAGCGAAGACGGTCTCATCAGCTTCTTCGACCAGGAGAAGGTCTGGGACATCTAGGATCCTGGAACTGACGATATCGAGTCCTCGGCTAGAATGACCCTTTCTGTTCTTCACGAGGACAACGCAATGCGATCCCTTGTACTGATGTCGTCGTTCGCGCTGGCGCTGACGGGCACGGCGCGTGCGCAGGATCCGCACGCCGGACACGCGTCCGAACAGGCGGCCGCGCAGGCGCCTGCCGCTGCCGAGCGCAACCCGAAGCTTCCCGCCGGAGAGGATCAGGCGAAGGCCGCGCTCAACGCGTCGCCGAGGCACGGCGAGTACGTTGACGTGCCGGTGCAGGGTGTGCCGGTGCGGACGTGGGTCGTGTACCCGGAGCGCAAGGACAAGGCGCCCGTCGTCATCGTCATCCACGAGATCTTCGGCCTGTCGGACTGGATTCGGGGCGTGGCCGATCAGCTCGCGGCCGAGGGCTTCATCGCCGTCGCACCGGATCTGATTTCGGGCCGCGGCCCCAACGGCGGCGGCACCGACTCGGTCTCGACGCGGGACGACGTCGTGAAGCTCGTGCGCGAACTGACGCCTGCTGATGTCGACGCGAGGCTGAACGCCGTCCGGGGGTGGGCGCTGGCGCAGCCGTCGGCGAACGGGAAGAGCGCAACGGTGGGATTTTGCTGGGGTGGCGGCACCAGCTTCCGCTACGCCACGTCGCAGCCGGCACTCGACGCGGCCGTCGTCTACTACGGGACCGCGCCTGACGCGTCCACGTTCGGCGCCGCGCACGCGCCGGTCCTCGGGTTCTACGGCGGAGACGATGCTCGTGTCACGTCCACGGTGGCGCCGACCGACGCGGCCATGAAGGGCGCCGGTAAGCCCTACGAGTCTCACATCTTCGACGGCGCCGGCCATGGTTTCCTTCGCGCGCAGGCGGATCGCAATGGCGCCAACATGCGCGCCACGGAACAGGCATGGCCGCGGATGCTGGAGTTCATCCGGCAGAACACGAAATGAAGCGTATGTCGCGCGGGCGTTGGGCGCTGGTCGTCGGCGCGCTGTTCTGCCTTGCCGAGCAAAAGCTCGGCCCTACGAATGCCGTCCTGGCGCAAAGTGACACCTCACCGAAGGTGTCGGCGATCACGGACGCGCGATTACGCGCGCACGTGAAGTTCCTCGCCGACGATCTGCTCGAAGGGCGCGGGCCCTCGACCCGCGGCGGGAATCTCGCCGCGAACTACATCGCCACCGAGTTCAAGCTGCTCGGCCTGGCACCCGGCGCCGGCGACGGCTCGTATTTCCAGATGGTGACGATGGTCGAGTCGAAGACCGACGCCGGCAAGGGACTCACCATCAGCGGCGGCGCGGGTGCCCCGGAGGTGTTGGCACCGGCTGCCGACACCGTCGTCGGGACGGGTGTCGAAGATCCCGACGTGAGCGTCGATGCCGATCTCGTCTTCCTCGGGTACGGCATCAACGCGCCAGAACAGAAGTGGAACGACTACCAGGGCGTCGACGTGCACGGCAAGGTCGTCATGATCATGGTGAACGACCCGCCCGCGACGGCGAGCGAGCCGAATCTCTTCGGCGGCAAGGCGCTGACCTATTACGGGCGCTGGACATACAAGTACGAAGAGGCTGCGCGGCAGGGCGCCGCGGGCGTGCTGCTGATTCACACGACCGAGTCGGCATCCTATCCGTGGACCGTGGTGCAGAACGCCTGGTCTGGGACGCAGTACTCGCTGCCTCTGGAGCCTGGTCAGCCGACACTCAGGCTCAAGGCGTGGGTCAACGACGGGGCAGCGACACGAATTGCCGCGAAGGCGGGCAAGGACCTCGCAGAGTTGAGGCGCGCGGCGTCGGTGCGCGGCTTCACCGCCGTGCCCCTGGGGCTGCGCGTCGGCGCCGCGCTGCATCAGGCCACCGCGCGGAAGCAGTCGCCGAACGTGATCGGCATCCTGCGGGGGGCAAACACATCTCAGGCGGTCCTCTACACGGCGCACTACGACCACTTCGGCATCAGGGACCCGAAGCCGGATGATCCCCCGAACGCGGACCGCATCTTCAACGGGGCCGTGGACAACGCCAGCGGCGTGGCGGGCATTCTCACCATCGCCCAGGCGTTTGCGCGGGCGGGGACGAAGCCCGGACGATCGGTCTACTTCATCGCGACGACGCTCGAGGAGTCGGGGCTGCTCGGCTCGGAGTACCTCGCCCGGCATCCGATGATGCCAGTCAATCAACTTGCGGCCGACATCAACGTCGACAGCCTGAACGTCCTCGGCGCGACGTCGGACCTGGCGGTGCTGGGCACGGAGCGATCGACCCTCGGGCCGATGGTCGCGGCGATCGTGAAGGCACAGGGCCGGACGCTGACCGGCGACGTCGAGCCCGGCGCGGGCCACTTCTACCGATCCGATCACTTCCCGCTGGCGAAGGCCGGCGTGCCGGCCGTCTCCATCGGCGATCCCGAGCACTACATCGGAAAGGATCCGGCGTTCGCGAAGCAACAGCGCGACGACTACACGAACAACCGCTACCATCAGCCGAGCGACGAGTACAGCGACTCGTGGGACCTGGCTGGCGCGATCTCGGATCTGCAGGCGCTGGCGACGCTCGGCTGGCAGGTGGCGTCCGCGCCCGGGATGCCACGCTACAACCCCACCGAGCAGTTCGCTGCCCCTCGCCTCGCGAAGTAAGGCGTCAGGACCATGCCCACGGCCAGCCTCGTCAGCCTCGACGACATCCGCGCGGCCCGCGCGCGGCTCGAGGGCGTCGCGCGCCGGACGCCGGTGCTCCCGGTGTCGAGCGAAACCGGCTGGCGCCACCTTCTGGTCAAGTGCGAGAACCTGCAGGCCACCGGCGCGTTCAAGTTGCGCGGCGCCTACAACCTGATCTCTCAGATCGACCCCGCCGTGCGCGCGCGCGGCGTCGTGACGTACTCGTCGGGCAACCACGGCCAGGCCGTTGCCTGGGCTGCCGCGCGGTTTTCGATCCCGGCCATCGTCGTCATGCCGACCACGGCGCCTGCCGTGAAGGTGGAGGGGACACGCGCGTATGGCGCAGAGGTCCAGTTCGCCGGGACCACGTCATTGCATCGGATGGCCGCCGCCGAAGTGCTCCAGCGTGAGCGCGGCTTGACGATGGTGCCGCCATTCGACGATGCGCGAATCATCGCGGGGCAGGGGACCGTGGGATTGGAACTGCTGGAGCAGATGCCCGACGTGACAACCGTCTACGTGCCCATGGGCGGCGGCGGACTGGCGTCAGGCGTAGCGGAGGCGATCAAGGCGAGCGCACAGCAAGTGCGCGTGGTCGGCGTCGAGCCGGCCGGCGCGGCGAAGATGACCGAGTCGCTCGCGGCAGGCCATCCGATTACGCTGGCGCACGCCGCGTCGATGGCCGATGGCCTGCTTGCCGTGCGGCCCGGCGACCTGACGTTCGAGCACGTGCGCGCGCTAGTCGACGAAGTGGCGCGCGTCAGCGAGGACGAGATCGCCGACGCCGTCCGCTTCCTCGCCCGGCACACGAAGATGGTGGTCGAACCGAGTGGCGCCACCAGCGTCGCCGGCGCTCGACGCCTCGCACCCCCCGGCACCCCCGGCGTGCACGTGGCCGTCGTCAGCGGTGGGAACGTCGAGCCGAGCGTGTTCGCCGACCTGCTCCGCGGATAGGGTCAGCGCAGTCCCTCGACCAGGTACAACTCGCCCAATTGACGTGTGTAGGAGTAGGCGTAGGAGTTGGCGTCCGCACTGACTCGGATGTTGAAGACCTCTACGATGCCTGCGGGATCGCCCGGCGCGAGGATCCTCCACGCCGTTCGCACGCCGGTCTTCAGGTTGATCCGATTCACCGTCTGCGCCATGTCGCCATGGGAACTCGTGACCAGGGCCGACTGACCGTCCCTGGACCACGCGATGGGCGTCTCCGCGGGTTCAATCGCGGATACCGGCTGCGCGTCTCCGCCATCCACGTTCAGGACCATGGCCTTCTGATTGATGGAGACGAGGATCCGCCGGCCATCGGCCGAGATCACGGGTGGTGGCAGCAGTCCCTCTGGCGAGATGGCGCGAGGCGCTCCGCCAATCTGCTGAACGTACACCTTCGGGTCGTGACCGTGCTCCAGCGCGATGATGAGCAGACGTCCATCAGGCAGCCACTGTCCGCTCTGGTAGCGGTCGAAGCCGTCAGGCAGCTTGATGGTCCGCGATTCTCCGACGCCCACGGGGAGCACGCGCAGCTCCTGCCGCGAGCGCGACATCGTCAACGCCCACTTGCCATCCGCAGAAAGGCCGAGCCCGCCGCCCGTGCCCAGCCGAACGGCCGGCGAGCCGTCGGTCTTCCGGAAATAGACTGCACCTTCCGGACCCGCCCCCTCGCCGAACTCGCTGAACAGCAACAGCTGTCCGTCCGGGGAGAGGTCGGCGATCCGGGACCAGTCCAGCCACGACAGGTCGCGTTCCTGCTGAGCGCCCGGCGCCAGGTACCGGATTCCGGTCTGCCACGTGAAGCGATTGATCAGCACGCGCCCATCGGCGGCCAGATCCTCGAGCTGGACCGGTCCGGGGAACCGGAGGATCAGGCGCACGTGGCCTGACCGCGTCACGCCGTAGATACCCCAGCCCGAGCCGTCGACGTTTCCACCGAACCAGACCTCGTTGCCATCCGCCGTCCACGCGAGTCCGTTGAGCTCGAGCAGAGCGTCCACCAGCGTGCGCTTCTGCTTCTTCCGATCGACGACGGCGATGGCCGACTTCCCGCGCACGAACTCCTGGAACGCCACCAGTTCCCCGTCAGGCGACACCCGGATTTGATGGATCGGGCCCGGCAGCTCGTATAGCGGCGTGCCGATCGGATATTCGAGACGGTCGCCGACGCCGGTGTCGAGCGTCACGGCCATCGTGTCGCCGGGCCCCCAGTCTGCGAACTCGACTTTGTTCATCACCTCGCGCGGCGCCGCGCCGCCGAGCAGCGGGACGCGCGCGAGCGTGCCGGCGGACGGGGGCAGCGGGCCGCCGGTACGCAAGGACAGCGCCAGCTCGTTCGACAGCGAGACGGCGTAGACGGTGCTGCGCGCGACGCCAAGTGATCGCGACTCGGGGCTGTCGGTGGTGACCAGGAACGTCTCGAGCGGGGCCCCTTCCCAGGCCGCACCGTAGACGATCGTCTTCCTGTCCGGCGTGAAACGTGCGGTCTCCACGATCCCGCGGCGGAAGGTCAGGCGATGGAAAGTGGGTTGCGATGTCGGCGCGGGCCGGTGCATCAACCAGCCGGCCGCGGCACCGCCTGCGGCGAGCAGCAGCACGCCCATCGCGAGGAAAGCCGTCCGGGACGACGGGTTCGACGCAGGCGTTGCAGCCAGTCCCGCAGTCATGCCCGTCGAAGCGCCTGACGAAGGAGACGAGATTTCCGAGAGATCGAACTTGAGATCACGTGCCGACTGGAACCGCTCGTACGGGTTCTTCTCCAGGCAGTGCCGGACAACGCGTTCGAGGGCGGGCGGAACGGTCCCAATCGTCGAGGTGAGCGGCGGCGGCTCCTCGCGGAGGATCGCGCTCATCGTGTCGGCTGGCGTCTCGCCCTGAAAGGCGCGCTTGCCGGTCACCAGCTCGTACAGGATGGCGCCGAGGCTGAAGATGTCGGTGCGCGCGTCCACCGTCTGCGCGCGCACCTGCTCCGGCGACATGTAGCCGACAGTGCCGAGCACCATGCCGGCGCCGGTGCCGGCCGTGACCGTGGCCTGTTCGCCGGCCGGGGCGCCCTCGTCCGGGCGCGTCAGCTTCGCGAGGCCGAAGTCCAGGATCTTCACGCGCCCGTCATTGGTGATGAACAGGTTCTCGGGCTTCAGGTCGCGATGGACGATACCCTTGTCGTGCGCCGACGCGAGGCCGTTTGCGACCTGCACGGCGTACTCGACCGCCTTTCGAACGGGCGGAGGACCTGCGCGAAACCGATCGCGCAGCGTCTCGCCCTCGAGCAGTTCCGAGACGATGTACGGCGCTCCATCCTGCTCGCCGATGTGGTGGATAGCCAGGATGTTCGGATGATTGAGTGCGGCGGCCGCCTGCGCCTCCTGCGTGAAGCGTCGAAGGCGATCGGGGTCCGACGCGAAGGCCGCGGGCAGCACCTTCACGGCGACCTCGCGGCCGAGCGCCGTATCGCGGGCTCTGTAGACTTCGCCCATACCGCCCGCGCCAAGAGGCGCGAGAATTTCACAAGTGCCGAGACGTGTGCCGGGAGCGAGGGGCATTGGTGGCGGGAGTATACAATCACGCCTCGCCGATCAGATCGCGCGCGACGGCGAGGCCTTCCTCCTCGTTCGTGATCTCGCCATCGAGCTGCCGCTCGTACACCTTCTTCAGCACCGCGCCGATCGCGGGGCCTGGCTCCATGCCGAGCGCGAGCAGGTGACGTCCGAGCACAATCGGGGCCGGCGGCTTGTGCTCGATGCCAAGGTGCCGTGCGCGCTCGAGGAACCACTCCATCGCGGAGCAATCGAAGGCGCCGCCGCGGCCGCGGCAGTCCGCCCGCGCGACCAGCACCAGCAGCTCCATGTTCACCTTCGCCGACAGGCGCCGGAACGCGCCGTCGCCGACCTCTTCGCGGACCTTGTACCAGGAGCCGGGCTTCAAATGCTGCGCGACGATGCCGAGGATCTCACGGCGGACGTCGACGCCGTCGATCGCGTGGATGTTCAGGCGATCGAGCAGGGCCGTGGCGGGGGGCACGCCGGCCTCTTCGTGCCCCGGCGATCGAATATGGCCGTCCTTGAAGAGCGTCGTCGAGGGCTTCCCGAGGTCGTGCGTGAGCGCCCCGAGCATCACGGCAATCTTCCCTGCCCGCGGAAGCTCGTCGATCTCCGTGCGCGCTTCGTCCACCACCATCAGCGTGTGGACCCACACGTCGCCTTCGGGGTGCCAGAGCACGTCCTGCTCGCAGCCGACCAGCGGCCGCAGCTCCGGCACCAGCGCGTCGACGACGCCAAGGTCGAGCGCGAGCGCGAGGCCAATCGACGGCTTGCGCGCGAGACAGAGCAGCTTCTCGAACTCGCCCCAGATGCGCTCGGGCGGCAGGTCATCGAGGGGGATCGTCCGGCACAGCTCGAACGTCGCCGGATCGAGCGTCAGGTCGAAGCGCGCCGCCAACTGCAGCGCCCGCAAAACGCGCAGGCTGTCGTCGCCAAAGGTCGCGGGATCGACGACGCGGAGCACGCGTCGATCGAGGTCGGCGCGGCCGCCGCGCGGATCGATGTATTCGTTCGTCAGCGGATCCCAGCCGATCGCGTTGATCGTGAAGTCGCGGCGCCGGGCGGCCTCCTCGAACGGCATGTCGGGATCGCCGGTGACGGTAAAGCCCTTGTGGCCGCGGCCCATCTTCGACTCACGCCGCGGCAGCCCGACGTCGATCGCGCCCACCTTGTAGACGGGGAAGCTCTGTCCGACCGCCTCGACACGGCCGAATGGGGCAAGCACGCCGGCCAGGCGTTCCTCCGGCACGCCAAAGACCTCGAGATCGAGATCTTTCGACGCGTGGCCCAGCAGCCGATCGCGCACGAACCCGCCCACGACGAGCGCCCGCCCGCCCTCGTGACGGATCGCGTCGGCGATGTCGCACGCCAGCGCCAGCACCGGGAACTCGGCAGCCATGCGCCTGCGATGGTACCATCGTGCGCTGTGGAGGTCGGACGGTGAACAGCGCGTGGCGCATGGTGACGATGATCGCGGCGCTGATCGCGCCGGCGGGGCTTGTTGCGTGGCAGGCGCCGGCGGTGGCTCAGGCGGGCCCCGACACGGCGAAGGAAGTGCACCTGGGCAACGTGACACAGCTCACCTTCGGCGGTGAGAACGCCGAGGCGTACTTCTCCTTCGACGGGGGCGAGCTGTCATTTCAGTCCACGCGCGGCGACCACGACTGCGACCAGATCTACGCGATGAAGACCGACGGCACGGAGCTTCGCCGGATCAGCAACGGTGAGGGCCGTACCACGTGCTCGTTCTTCTACCCTGACCACAAGCACGTCCTCTACGCGTCGACCTATCTGGCCGGCACACCCTGTCCGCCGAAGCCGGATTTCAGCCGCGGCTACGTCTGGCCGGTCTACGACAGCTACGACATCTTCCGCGCGAACCCGGATGGCAGCGGCATCACGCGCCTTACGACGACGCCCGGATACGATGCCGAAGCCACGATCCGCCGTGACGGCCGCATCGTCTTCACCAGCGTGCGTGACGGAGACATGGAGATCTACTCGATGAACGGCGACGGAACTGACGTGCGGCGCCTCACGCATCGCCCGGGGCCCGATGGCGGCCCGTTCTACTCAGCCGACGGGCGTCACATCGTGTTCCGCGGGCGCCCGCTCGCGCCGGGGCCAGAGCTGGACGACTACAAGGCGCTGTTGCGTGATGGCCTGTGGCGCCCGACGTCGCTCGAGATCTTCGTGATGGACGAGGACGGCAGCCACCTGCGGCAGGTGACCTCGCTCGGCCACGCGAGCTTCGCGCCGTTCTTCACGCCGGACGGCACGCGGATCGTCTTCGCGTCAAACTATCAGGACCCGAAGGGGCGCGACTTCGAGATTTACATGATCAAGGTCGACGGGACCGGGCTCGAGCGCATCACCTACAACCCGAGTTTCGACGGCTTCCCGATGTTCTCGCCCGACGGGCGCAGGATCGTGTTCGCGTCGAACCGGATGGATCAGAAGCCGGGCGACACGAACGTCTTCATCGCCGACTGGAAGTAGGCCACGCACCTCGCGCACCTAACGCCCCCAACGTCCCCAATGGACCCGACCATCGCCCTGCTGCGAGATCTCGTCGCGATCGACTCGGTGAACCCTTCGCTCGTGACGGGTGGCGCGGGCGAGCGCGAGATTGCCGTGTTCATCGGAGACTGGCTGCGCCGCCAGGCCTTCGATGTGTACGTCGACGAGGTGTCCCCGGGCCGCTGGAACGTCGTGGGCATCGCCGAAGGCGAGCCCGGCGGGCTGACCCGAATGCTCTGCGGCCACACCGATACCGTCGGCGTGGAGGGCATGACCGCCCCGTTCGTGCCGGAAATCCGGGACGGCCGCCTCTACGGGCGCGGCTCGCAGGACATGAAGAGCGGTGTGGCGGCCATGTTGGCCGCCGCAGCCGGCTGGGCCGCATCGGATCGTCGCGGTGCCGGCCGCGTGATCGTGGCTGGTGTGGCCGACGAGGAGTATGCGAGCCTTGGCGCCGAGGCCGTCGCCGCCCGATGGCAGGCCGATGAAGCCGTGATTCCAGAGCCGACCGATCTCAGGATCGGCATCGCGCACAAGGGGTTCTCGTGCGCGGAGATTACCGTGCACGGCAGGGCCGCGCACGGCAGCCGCCCCCTCGACGGCCGCGACGCGATCATGCGGATGGGGCGCGTGCTCACGCGGCTCGAGGCACTCGACGCGCGTTTGCAGGCAGGACGATCGCATCCGTTGCTGGGTACCGCGTCGCTGCACGCGGGCACGATCCGCGGCGGAACGGAGCTGAGCGTCTATCCGGCCGAGTGCGTGCTGCAGGTGGAGCGGCGCACGCTGCCCGGCGAGGAGACCGACGTCGCGCTCAAGGAAGTCACGGGCATCGCCACGGAGCTCGCCGCTGCCGATCCGGAGTTCGCCTTCGGCGCCCGTCTGGTGCTCGCGCGGCCACCGTACGCCACCCCGGGTGGGGCGTCGGTGACCGATTCACTGGCCGGCGCCGTTCGGGCGCGAATGGGCGTGCGCCCGCTCGGAGGCCTGAGCTTCTGGACCGACGCCGCGATTCTCGGCGCCGCCGGCACGCCCACCGTGCTCTTCGGCCCACGTGGTGCGGGGCTGCACAGCATCGAGGAGTACGTGGAAGTGGATGACGTTCAGGCATGCCGAGACGTTTTCCGGGCGTGGCTCGGTATGCCCCGTACAGATCAAGGCCGGGCATGAGGCGCGCATACCGCGCCGGGCCCGGCCTGTCCCACGCGCGGCATCCACGCCAACACGCAGGCTGTCTCGACCCGGGTCGACGCTGTTAAGACCCACCGGCTGCTTAACAGCGTCTGACCCCGATTAGTTCAAACGGTGACGGCTGCTGTCACCTCGGTACCGAAGCCGCGGCGCGCGGGGCGACGTCGTCCAGCCCGGCGTCTCGTGGCCGCACGACGTGCAGCGCAGGAACATGCGGCCCTTGGAAACCTGCAGCAACGGGTCGTGACCCTGGAGTCCGCACAGGGCGATCTGGATCGACCGTGTTGCCCGGCTCAAGAGATTCCGCACTGCCTCCACCGGCAGCGCCGTGACCACCTGTTCTGCTACGTGTTCGAGATTCGTCGCCATGACCGTCGAATGCTCCTCCAAGCTCTACAACCTAAGACGTCCGGCAGGCTGACTGCGTTTCGGACGGCCTTCACCCTCTCATCTACAAACGCTTTGCCATCGGCAAACCGAACAGACAAGCTGCTGTGAACAGAGGAGTTACCTATAAATGTCGAGCTTCATAGCTCATCTGTAGTGTGTAAAAACGTCCATCAAATTCGGCGGCTTGGTTTTTCAGGATTCATTGCAATGGCTTCGAAATGGCCGAGCGAAAGCTCCGCTCCGCGTTTCCAGGAAAAATGGCCGAGCTAAAGCTCGGCCCCACGTATGGCGGGGCGCCTCAGTTCTCCCGCAGGAGGCTGCGGAGGACGAAGCTGACGTTGGCGGGGCGTTCGCCCAGTCGCCGCATGAAGTAGGGGAACCACTGGCCGCCGAACGGGATGTACACTCGCACGCCGTAACCTTCCGCGACGAGCGACGCCTGGAGATCGCGCCGCACACCGTACAGCATCTGGAACTCGAAGCGATCCTTCGCGATGCCCTCGTGTGCGACGAACGACTTGGCGCGATCGATGATCTCGGGATCGTGGGTCGCGAGCGCGGGGAACGTGTCTGATCGCAAGAGCGCCTCCATCAGCCGCAGATACGCTGCGTCGACATCGGCCTTGCGCTGATACGCCACCGACGCAGGTTCCTTGTAGGCGCCCTTGACCAGCCGCACGCGAGCGCCGAGCGCGAGCACGCGCGTCAGATCGGCTTCGGTCCGATGCAGCGCCGACTGCAGCACGACCCCCAGGTTGCGATACCCGAGTCCCCACAGCGTTTCGAAGACGTCCAGCGTGACCTCGGTGTACGGCGAGTTTTCCATGTCGATCCGCACGAAGAACCCGTGCGTCGTCGCCGGCTCGAGGATGCGGCGGAAGTTGTCGAGCGTCGTCACGCGATCGAGATCCAGCCCGAGCTGCGTGAGCTTCAGCGAGATGTTGCGGCCGATGCCCGCGGCGACGATGTCGCTGATGACGGCCAGGTACTCGCGCGTTGCCTTGTCCGCAGCAGCGGCGCTCGACACGCTTTCGCCAAGGTAGTCGAGCGTCTGCGACAGGCCGCGCGATTCAAGCGCGCGCGCGGCCGCGATCGCCTCGGCGGTTGTCTCCCCGGCGATGAACCGGCGCGCGAAGCTGCGGGGTGTTCTGAGCCCGTACCGCGACGCCAGGCGCTGGAGGCCACGACTTCGTGCGAGAAGATGGAAGAAAGCTTTGGAGGCGGCGTCGACCATCAATGCGCTCTGGACGGCGGCACGGGCAGCAGGTGCGTGATGGTCCGCGCGTAGTACCGGAGGACGCTGCGATCGCGCACGCGGTACGTGCCGCCTTCAGCGACGATGACTCCCCGGGCCGCCAACAGGCGGACGGCCGACTCGACGGCGTCGCGTGCATTGCGCGTCTCGAGGTTCGCACCTGCCGCCGACAGCGTCTCGATCAGGCCGCTCACGCGTCCCTCGAGATCGGCGCGCCTGATCGACGGGCGCATGGCAGCGGCGACGATCGACGTCGGCAGCACCTTCATCAGGCGGCCGATGACGTCGCGCAGGCGGTGCGCCAGCTCCAGCACGTCGCTGCGGTCGTGCGCGTCGCGGGCCGACGCGTCGATCGGCTCCCCGTATGTGACGAACGCCCGCGACTTGTAGCCGACTGCATAGCGCACCATCTCGGTCAGCTCGCGCGTGAAGGGCCGCTGCTTCCCCTTCACCTGCTGGTGCGCCAGGATGTGGTCCTCGAGCACCAGGTCGTAGGCCACCGCGCACGGCACGAAGAGCAGGTTCGGCACTTCCGCCTGCAGCGCCGCATGGAGCAGCCCCGTCTTCGGTGCCTTCAGCTCGCCGCGGTAGCTGCGGCCGCCCTCGATATAGAACAGCAGGTCGTGCCGCTGCAGGATCTCGGCGACGTATGCCTTGAGCGTGATCAGGTACCCCGGGTCCTTCATGTTGCGGCGGATCGGGATCGCGCCCGTCACGTGGCGGTGAATCAGGCCGAGCGGTCCACCGAACAGGTTGATCCCCGCGGCGATTACCGGCGGCCGGATCGACTCGTCCTCGAGCACCAGCGGCTCGAGCAGGTAGTCGAGGTGACTGCGGTGGTTCGAGACGTAGACGACGCGCGCTTTCGACGTCGCGGACCTGATGATCTCGGGATGCTCGGTGATGCGCGTCAGCTTGCGGAGGATAGGGTAGAGCGGATGCTTCAGCGCGCGGTAGATCGGATATCGCTGCCGGGTCCGCAGCTCGTCGAGATAGGCGTGGACCCTGGCGGCCGCCTTCGGCCCTGACTCGCCGTGGCTGCCGTTCAGATAGGCCACGACTTCGTCGCGCGCCAGCACGGCGCGCATCACTTCGTCGAGCGGCATTTCGCGGGGCACGTGGGTCCTCACGCCCTCTGCTCTATCGCGGCGCAGACCGCCGAGGTGAACTCCGTCGTGCTCGCACTGCCGCCCATGTCGTGCGTTCGCACTTTCCCGGCACCGAGGACGCCGTAGATCGCGGATCGGATCCGGCCGGCAGCCTCGGCCTCGCCGATGTGTTCCAGCATCAGCAACGCGGAAAGCAGCAACGCCGTCGGGTTTGCCATGTTCTTGCCGGCGATGTCCGGCGCGCTGCCGTGTACGGCCTCGAACACGGCCGTCGTCGTGCCCAGGTTCGCGCCAGGCACGACGCCCAGGCCGCCGACGAGGCCGGCGCAGAGATCGGACACGATGTCGCCGTAGAGGTTCGGCATCACGAGCACGTCGAAGGCTTCGGGCCGCATGACCAGGTGCATGCACGTCGCGTCGACGATTTTTTCCTCGTACGTGATGTCCGTGTACTGGCGAGCGACGTCCCGGGCCGTGCGCAGGAACAGGCCGTCGCCGAGCTTCATGATGTTGGCCTTGTGGACCGAGGTCACCTTCCCGCGTCCATGCCCGCGCGCGTACTTGAACGCGAACTCGACGATGCGGCGTGACGCACGCTCCGAGATGATCTTCAGGCTCTCGACCACGCCGGGCACCACCTCGTGCTCGAGCCCCGAGTAGAGGTCCTCGGTGTTCTCACGCACGATGACCAGGTCGATGCCCGAATATCGCGAGGGGATGCCTGGAATCGACCACACGGGCCGCAGATTCGCGTAGAGATCCAGCGCCTTGCGCAGCCCGACGTTGACGCTGGTGAACCCCTCGCCGATCGGCGTCGTCACCGGGCCCTTCAGCGCTACTTTCGTGCGAGTGACCGAATCGATCAGCTCCGCGGGAAGCGCCGTCCGGTGCCGCTCGAAGGCGACCACACCAGCCTCCTGGCGATCCCATTCGATCGTCAGGCCCGCCACGGCGAGAATGCGGAGCACGGCTTCGGTCACTTCCGGGCCGATGCCGTCGCCCGGAATGAGCGTGATGCTGTGTGTGGCCATCTACTCGCGTGTTTCCCAGTAACAGAGGAGCAGGCCGCCGGCAACCGCGATGCCCATGAGGGCGGTCGAGAGCGCGTGCAGCCGTCCGAACGCCCCTCGCCGCGGGTCGTCGGCCGGCAGCGACGACACGGGCTGGCCGATCGCCGTGCGCAGGTCTGCGATGCGCCGGTCGACGAACAGGCCCGACACCAGGCTGGCCGTCAGCATGAGGCCCACGATCGCCAGTCGCGCGCCGAAGCCCACCGGTCGCGGGCCGATCAGCTTCATGGTCACGAGCGACGCGCCCAGGAGAATGCCCGCGCCGTAGCTGACGACGTGGAACTGCCGAAGCACTTCGCCAACGACCCTCGCGGCCTGCGCGCGACCTGCGCCCGAGTCGGTATTCGTCTGTTCCAGCGTGCGGAACACGGCAGGCGCGACGACGCTGCCGATTGTGATCATCCCGCCCAGCCAGAGCACCAGGGCCAGGACGTAGATGTACCGCAGCGCGACCATCTGGGTATTATAGTGAGGTTCGCCGCGCCACCTGTCCGTTCCACGTGCACGCCGTCACCGATGTCCTCGCCGACTTCGTCAGCCGCTCCTCCCGTCGCGCCGGTTGAATGGCTCGAGTGGAGCCCGGCTGCGTTCGCGCGCGCGCGTGGGGAAGGCAAGCCGATCTTGTTGTCGATCTCGGCGAACTGGTGTCACGGCTGCGGCGTGATGGATCGCGTCTCGTACGCCGATCCCGCGGTGGCGGCGGTGATCGCCGCCGGCTTCGTCCCGATTCGCGTCGACGCCGATCGCCGCCCCGACATCAACGACCGCTACAACCTGGATGGCTGGCCGACGACCGCGTGCCTCACGCCGTCGGGCGAGATCCTGACCGGCACGACGTACCTGCCGGCCGAAGGTCTCAAGACGATGCTCGCCGAAGTGGCTGAGGCCTACGCCACCAGGCGTGGCATGCTCGACGACCGTGCGGCCGGGGCCGCCTCTGCGCGCCGCGCACAGCCGCGCACGCGGCCCGCCGGTGTCGAGCCCGACTTGTCCGCGCAGGCGTGGATCGCCAGCCAGGTGGTCGTGCAGTGCGATCCGGACAACGGCGGCTTTGGCGCCGACGGCAAGTTCCTGCACGTCGCGGCGCTCTCGTCCGCGCTGGCGGAGTACGCGCAGACGCACGACCCCGCGCTCGCACGAGCGCTGACGCTCACGCTGGACGGCATGGCGGGCGGCGCGATTCACGACGAGATCGACGGCGGCTTCTTCCGTTACGCCGCCGGCCGCGACTGGACGCGCCCGCACACAGAGAAGATGCTGGACGACCAGATCGGCGTGGCCGTCCTGTATCTCGACGCCGCGCGTATCCTCGAGCAGCCGCGGTGGCGGGACGTGTCACGCTCGGTGATCGGCTACGTGCGTCGGACACTCGCCGATGAAGCCTCCCTCGCTTTCTTCGCCAGCCAGGCGGCCGACGAGGCGTACTACCAGGTTCAGACGGGCGCGCTGCGCCGCACGCTCGAGCCGCCGACGGTGGATCGCACGACCTTCACGGATCTCACCGCGCGCGCGGCCGCGGCCTGGATGCAGGCTGGCGCGGCGCTCGGTGATGCCGCGCTCTCCGAGGCCGGCGCCCGCGCGCTCGATCGCATCCTCACCCTCGCGTATCGTCCAGGCGAGGGCGTCGCGCACTGGTTCGACTCGCACGTCGGCATCCGCGGGCTGCTGACCGATCAGGTGCATGCCAGCCGCGCGCTCCTGATCCTGTACGAAGCGACCGGCAATCCCACGTGGTCCATGCTCGCAGAGGAACTGATGCGCACCGCGATCCGCGCTCAGTGGGACGAGGCGGCCGGGTGCTTTCTCGACCGCGTGCCCGGCTCGCCGGATGCTGTCGGCCTGCTGGCCGATCCGCTGACACCGCTCGCAGCCAACTGCGTGGCGGCTCAGGTTCTCGCCCGGCTGTCCCGGGTCACTGGCGACCCCACGCTCCAGGACCGGGCGCTCGACGTGCTCCGAGCATTCACCACGACTTACCGCCAGCAGGGGCTGTTCGGCGCCCCTTACGCGCTCGCCGTCGGCGAGGTACTGGGCGTTACGCGAAGCTGATAGACTTTTTTCTTCAGCCCTGAGCTTGGCGAAGGGTTTCCGGAGGTTCCCGTGCCGCAGGATCGCGCCCGGCTCGTGCCCGTGCTCCACAACATCGCGACCGCTCTTCGCATCGATTCGATTCGCGCGACGACGGCTGCCGGCAGCGGTCATCCGACCACGTGTGCCTCGGCCGCCGACCTGGTGGCCGCGCTGTTCTTCGCCGAGATGCGATTCGACCCTGCGCATCCGCGTCACGTGCACAACGATCGCTTCGTGCTGTCGAAGGGCCACGCCGCGCCGCTGCTGTACGCCGCATGGTCGCAGGTCGGCTTCGTGAAGCACGAAGAGCTGATCAAGCTTCGCGAGCTCGACAACAACCTCGAAGGCCATCCGACGCCGCGGCTCGAGTTCGTCGACGTCGCCACGGGGTCGCTCGGTCAGGGCTTGCCTGCCGGCATCGGCTCGGCGCTGAACGCCCGCCGAATCAAGTCGGACTACCGCACGTACGTGCTCATGGGCGACGGCGAGACGGCGGAGGGCTCGGTGTGGGAAGCCGCCGAAGCCGCGAACCACTTCCGGCTCGACAACCTGGTTGGCATCACTGACGTGAACCGTCTCGGCCAGAGCCGTCCGACGATGTGGCAGCACGACATGGAGGCGCTGGCCCGCCGCTGGCGCGCCTTCGGCTGGCACGCCATCGTCATCGACGGCCACAATCTGGACGCGATCCTCGACGCGTACTCCGAGGCGCGCGCGAGGAAGGGTCAGCCGACGATGATCCTGGCCAAGACGTTCAAGGGCTACGGCATCAGCTTCGCGCAGGACAAGGAAGGCTGGCACGGCAAGGCGCTGAAGCCCGAGGAAGCCGATCGCGCCGTGAAGGAGCTGGAGGCCACGCTGACGCCGGTGGCGCCCGATGCCATCACGTCGTTGCGCGCGGCGATTCCCAAGCCGACTGCCGCTGACGCCGCGCCCGTCGCCCGGCCCACAATCCCGCCGCCGTCCTACAAGCCAGACGACAGCGTGGCTACCCGCGAGGCGTACGGTACCGCGCTGGCGAGGCTTGGACAGGCCGACTCACGCGTCGTCGCGCTCGACGCCGACGTGGGCAACTCCACCTTCAGCGACCGCTTCGAGAAAGTGCTGCCCGAACGCTTCTACGAGAATTTCATCGCCGAGCAGGTGATGATCGGCGCGGCGATGGGCCTGGCGGCCCGCGGAGCCATTCCGTTCCCGTCGACGTTCGCGTGCTTCCTCTCGCGCGGCTACGACTTCATCCGCATGGCCGCCATCAGCAACCTGAACGTGAAGCTGGCCGGATCGCACGCCGGCGTGTCGATCGGTGAGGACGGGCCCTCGCAGATGGCGCTGGAAGACCTGGCGATGACGCGTGCCGAGCCCAACATGACCGTGCTCTACCCGAGCGACGCCGTGTGCGGCGAGCGGTGCGTCGAGCTGGCCGCGTATCACCCGGGGCCGGTGTACATCCGGACGAGCCGTCCGAAGACGCCGATTCTCTACGGCAACGACGAGGTGTTCACCGTCGGCGGATCGAAGGTGCTGCGCCAGTCGAACGCCGACGTCGCCACTGTCGTCGGCGCGGGCGTGACGCTCTTCGAGGCGCTGAAGGCGTACGACCTGCTGAAGCGGAATGGGATTGCGATCCGGGTGATCGACGCCTACTCAGTGCAGCCTATTGATGCGGCCACGCTCGTGGCCGCCGCGCAGGCGACCAAGGGCGTGGTCATCACCGTCGAGGACCACTACGCGGCGGGCGGGCTCGGCGATGCGGTGGCAGAGGCTCTTGCGCCGGCCGGCTACACGGTGAGACGGCTGGCCGTCACGGAGATTCCCCGAAGCGGCAAGCCGGATGAACTGCTCGATCGGTTCGGCATCTCGGCCAGGCACATCGTCGACGCGGTGCAGCCGGCCTGAACCGATCCGAGCCTGGTGCCTCGCGCAGAGTGCCGCGTGCGGTGCTTCGTGCTGAGTGCCTGTGCTGAGTGAGCCGTGTTGCCGGCGCAACCTCCTTCGGGACAACGCGGTGACTTGCCCGACCGGTCTAAGTCCCATGGGGACGGCGGACCGGTTTCTGGAGTTCATGGAGACTAAGCTGGTCCCGTTCATGGCTGCGCGCTATGGCGCGTCCGACACACGCCTGTTCGCGGGCAATTCACGAGGGGGCCTTCTCGTGATGTACTCACTGATTCAGAAGCCCGACCTCTTTGCGGGTCGGATCTGTTTCAGCACGCCGTTCTGGCGCGAAAACAACCTGCTCGTTGAACGCGTCTCTGCGTTCTTGGGCCAGAAGACTGCAATGAGATCCTTCCTCTATGTAAGTGCGGGCGCAAATGAGACCGACAACATCCAGAGCGGCCTCGACGCGATGGTCGCCGTGTTCCAGAATCGCGCGCCGGCCGGGTTCGTTTGGTACATAGAGCGTACGCCGGAGGTTGATCATCAGCTCAACGCCGGAGTCTCGGGCTGGAGTGCGCTGACGAAGTGGGGGGCGTACCTGAGGATGTGAGATCCATGGGGTTGCCTGTCTCTGCTTGCTACGTTGGCTCTAAATGCCGTCTAACAAGCTGTTGGAGTTGTCGAACGGGCCGCCGGGCCGAATTGTTCCGAGAGGACCCGGCTGCGTGAGTGCCGAGAGCACCCGACATCGTTCAGTTCCGACAGGACCCGACATCGTCAGTTTCGGTAGGACCCGGCTGCGTCAGTTCCGTGAGGACCCGACATCGTCAGTTCCTACTGTATGAAGACACCAGCCTCGCCGTACTTGGCGACCAGCTCGTCGAAGTGCTGGATGATCTTGTCGCGCCGCTCGAGCAGCGGCTTCGGTCCGTCGAACAGGAGATTGCCCAGCTTCTCCTTGAGCAT
>Ga0207701_10000822_pt1 | contig 32968 bp, 19 predicted proteins | sample KBSSwiSSwithPhiX_FD_184294 | JGI IMG/M metagenome (GOLD analysis project Ga0207701, IMG submission 184294) | Switchgrass rhizosphere bulk soil microbial communities from Kellogg Biological Station, Michigan, USA, with PhiX - S5 (SPAdes) (version 2) | ecosystem: Environmental > Terrestrial >... | reverse complement strand
CGCCGGATGGAGTCGAGCCAGACGGATTGTCCGAACAGCTGCAGCGCACGAAGCGGATTCTCGAGCGCGGCCACCTTCGCCAGCCGCTGCAGGTGGCGGCCCTCGCCGGAAAACCTGGCGCTCAGGAACGCCTCCACCACCTCACGTGCGAGCTCACTGCCCACCACGCGGCCGCCGAGCACGAGCACGTTCATGTCATCGTGTTCGACTCCCTGATGGGCAGAGTAGGTATCGTGGCAGAGGCCGGCGCGTATTCCGGGAATGCGGTTGGCCGCCATCGAGGCGCCGACGCCGCTGCCGCAGAGGATGATGCCGCGATCGGCGCGATGCTCTCGCAGCGCGGCGCCCACCGCCGCGGCGTAGTCCGGGTAATCCACGCTGTCGGTTCCGTACGTGCCGACATCCAGTACCTCGCCGTAGTCGTGGGCTACGAACGCCTTGATGGCTTCTTTCAGCGCGAACCCGGCGTGATCCGATCCGATTGCTACTCGCATATCCATTTTCAACTCTCCCGGCCGAGCAATCGCCTGGCCTTCGCCACGACGTTGTCCAGCGTGAACCCAAACTTCTTCTGCAGTTCGCCGAGCGGGGCCGACGCGCCGAACGTTTCCATACCGATCGCCACACCGGCGTCACCGACATAGCGTGCCCACCCAAGCGTCGACCCTTGCTCCACGGACACGCGTGCGGCCACCGACGAAGGCAGCACGTGCTCGCGGTAATCGGGGTGCTCGCGGCAGTACCGCTCGAACAGCTCCCAGGAGGGCATGCTCACCACGCGCGTCTTGATGCCCTCCGCCTCCAGCCGCTGATGCGCGTCGACGCACAGACTCACCTCGCTGCCGGTCGCTAGCAGCAGCACCTCGGGGTCTCCGTCCGGTGCATCGAGCAGGATGTAGGCGCCGCGCTGCAGTCCGTCAGCGGGCGCGCAACGGCTCCGGTCCAAGGTCGGCACCGCCTGGCGGGTGAGGACGAGCACCACCGGGTCGTGGCGGAGCTGCATGATCACGCGCCAGGCTTCGACCACTTCGTTCGCATCGGCCGGCCGCAGCGTGATGAGCCCGGGAATCGCCCGCAGCGACACGAGCTGTTCGATCGGCTGGTGGGTTGGACCGTCCTCTCCTACGGCGATGGAGTCGTGCGTAAAGATGTGGATCACCGGCAGCTCCATCAGCGCGCTCAGGCGGATGGCAGGCCGGCCGTAGTCGCTGAAGATCAGGAATCCGGAACCATACGGGCGGATCTTCGACAGCGACAAGCCGTTGAGAATCGCGCCCATGGCGTGTTCGCGAATCCCGAAGTGCAGATTGCGTCCACCCCGGTCGGCCGCGCTGAAGTCGCCCGCGCCATCGAATGTCAGCCGGGTCTTGCACGAGGGCCCGAGATCAGCCGATCCGCCGAGCAGCCACGGAATGTTGCGCCCCAGGGCGTTGAGCACCTGCCCCGACGCCTCGCGCGTCGCGATCCCTTTGGCATCGGCGGAAAACACCGGCACGCCGCGATCCCAGCCCTCGGGAAGCTCGCGACGCAGCATCCGGTAGCCCTGATCGGCGAGCTCCGGGTAGCGCGCGCGGTACTGCTCGAAGCGTGCCCACCAGTCGCGGTGGAGCGCGGCCCCGCGTGCGCCTATGCCGCCCGCGAAGTGCTCGCGCACGCCGTCGGGCACCAGGAACCGTGCCTCCTCCGGCCAGCCGTAGCGGCGCTTGGTCAGACGGATCTCCTCGGCGCCCAGCGGTTCTCCGTGCGCCGCGCTCGTGTCCTGCTTGTGCGGCGCGCCGTAGGCAATGTGGCTGTCGACGATCACCAGCGTCGGGCGATCGGCAGTGCGCTCGAACGTCCGGAACGCGCGCTCGAGCATGTCGAGGTCGTTCGCGTCACCCACGCGGGTCACGTTCCAGCCGTAGCCGATGAACCGCGTCGCGACGTCATCGCTGCAGGCAAGCGCGGTATTCCCCTCGATGGTGATGTGGTTGTTGTCGTAGATCCAACACAGGTTGTCGAGCGCCAGGTGGCCCGCCAGCGAGGCCGCCTCACCGGAGAGCCCCTCCATCAGGCACCCGTCGCCGCATAGCGCGTAGACGTTGTAGTCGAAGAGCTCGAACTCGGGCCGGTTGAAACTACGCGCGAGCCACTTGGCCGCGATCGCCATGCCGACGCTCGTCGCCAGCCCCTGCCCCAGTGGTCCCGTGGTCGTCTCTACGCCGGACGTCCAGCGATACTCCGGGTGCCCCGGGCACCGGCCGCCAAGCTGCCGGAACCGGCGGATGTCGTCGAGCGTCACCGCCGGCTCGCCGAGCGTCTCGTATTTCGGGTTGACGGCCCTGACGCCCGTCAGGTGCTGCAGCGAATAGAGGAGCATCGAGGCGTGCCCCACCGACAGCACGAACCGATCGCGGTTCGGCCAGATCGGATGCGCCGGGTCGAACCGTAGGAACCGCTGCCAGAGGCAGTACGCGACTGGCGCCAACGCCATCGGGGTACCCGGATGCCCGGAGTTCGCCTGCTGGACTGCGTCCATCGACAGCGTCCTGATGGTATTGATGCACAACTGGTCGATCTCGTTTCCGCTGTGGACACGAGTGATTGCGGCAGCGGCAACGCTTGACGCGGTCATCTCTTCACCTTCCTTCGCGTGCGATCGTCCAACGTCCAAACTTAGTAAGGCCACACCCACTCGGCCAGCTCCGGACGATCCGTGCCGTGCTCGTGGGCGTACGCCATGTTTTCAACGATCGCGTCTCTCATCTCCTGCTTCAGGTGCGCGGCCGTAGCGCGCAACCTCGGCACGCGGTCGATGATGTCGATGACGAGATTGAAGCGAGACGTCTCGTTCAGCATCGCCAGCTCGAGCGGTGTGTTGATGTTGCCGCGCTCCTTGTAGCCGCGGACGTGCAAGTTGTCATGCCCCTTGAAGCGGTACGCGAGGCGATGGATCAGCCACGGATAGCCGTGAAAGTTGAAGATGATCGGCTTGTCCGTCGTGAACAGGGTGTCGAACTCGCGGTCGGTCGATCCGTGCGGATGCTCGGCCATCGGCTGCAGCTTGAACAGGTCCACGACGTTGACGAACCGCAGCTTCAGGTCGGGTTGCCGGTCGCGCAGGATTGCGGCCGCGGCCAGCGCCTCCATCGTGGCGACGTCGCCGCAGGAGGCCAACACCACGTCGGGCTCAACGCCGGCGTCGGTGCTCGCGCGGGCCCAGATGCCCATGCCCTTGGTGCAGTGCACGATCGCTTCGTCGATGGTGGTGAACTGCAAGTGCTTCTGTTTGTCGGCCACGATCACGTTGACGTGGTCCTTGCTGCGCAGGCAGTGGTCTGCAACCGAGAGCAACGTGTTCGCATCGGGCGGCAGGTAGATGCGGACGACCGCCGGGCCCTTGTTGGTCACCAGATCGATGAACCCGGGGTCCTGGTGCGAGAAGCCGTTGTGATCCTGGCGCCAGACCGTCGACGTCAGCAGGATGTTCTCGGATGCCACAGATGCGCGCCAGGGCACGTGCCGGTTGCAGATGTCCAGCCATTTCGCGTGCTGGTTGACCATCGAGTCGACGACGTGGGCGAACGCTTCGTAGGTGTGGAAGAAGCCGTGGCGCCCGGTGAGCAGGTACCCTTCGAGCCACCCGAGCAGCGTGTGCTCCGACAGCATCTCCATGACGCGGCCGTCGGGCGACAGTTCGCCGCCGTCGCCGTCCTCCGGCAGCATGTCGGCCATCCACGCCTTCTTCGTAGCCTGGTACACCGCCTGCAGCCGGTTGGATGCGGTCTCGTCGGGCCCGAACACGCGGAAGGTTGTCGGGTTGTACCTGAGCACATCCCGCAGGAACTCGCCGAGCGGTTTGGTGTTTTCGAACTGCACCGCACCAGCGGCCGGAACGTTGACCGCATACTTGCGGAAGTCGGGCAGGGTCAGGTCCTTGCGCAGCAATCCACCGTTGGCGTGCGGATTAGCGCTCATCCGGCGCGTGCCTTGCGGCGCCAGCGCTCGCAGTTCAGGCCTGAACGAGCCGCCGGCGTCGAACAGTTCCTCCGGCTTGTAGCTGCGCAGCCAGTCTTCGAGCAGCTTCAGGTTGGCCGGGTTCCCACGCACGTCGGAGAACGGGACCTGATGCGATCGCCACGAGCCTTCCACCTTGTGCCCGTTGATCTCCGCAGGGCCGGTCCACCCTTTCGGTGAACGGAGCACGATCATTGGCCAGCGCGGCCGAAACGGCGTCTTGGATTCGCGCGCGGCTTTCTGAGCCGCGCGGATGTCGGCGATCGCTTCCTCCAGCGTCGCCGCCATCTTCTGGTGCATCTCGGCCGGGTCACTGCCCTCGACGAAGTACGGGGTGTAGCCATAGCCGACGAACAGCGCCTCGAGCTCATCGTGGCTGATGCGCGAGAGCAGCGTGGGGTTCGCGATCTTGTAGCCGTTCAGGTTCAGGATTGGCAGGACCGCGCCGTCGCGGACCGGGTTCACGAACTTGTTGGAATGCCACGCCGTCGCGAGCGGACCCGTTTCCGCCTCGCCGTCGCCAACAACGCACGCGACGATCACATCCGGGTTGTCGAACGCCATCCCATACGCGTGCGAAAGGCTGTACCCGAGCTCGCCGCCTTCGTGAATGGAGCCCGGCGTCTCCGGTGTAACGTGGCTGCCGATATGGCCGGGGAAGGAGAACTGCTTGAAGAACTTGCCCATGCCTTCCTCGTCTTGGCTCTTGTCCGGATAAATCTCGGAGTAAGTGCCTTCGAGGTACGCGGGGCCGAGGACGCCGGGCGCTCCGTGGCCCGGCCCGGCCACGAAGATGACGTCGAGATCGTCCTTGCGAATCAGACGGTTCAGGTGCACCCACACGAACGACAGTGCGGGGCTGGCGCCCCAATGTCCGAGCAGCCGATGCTTGACGTGCTCGGGCCGCAGCGGCTCCTTCAGCAGCGGGTTGTCCCGCAGATAAATCATCCCTACTGACAGGTAATTGCACGCGCGCCAGTACGCGTCCATCAGCTGCAGTTCCTGTGAGATCGAGCTCGTGACGGTCGGCTGCGGCGCCGGCGGTCCTTCCTTCAGCATCTGTGTCTTCACGGTCTTGCTCCTCTTCGGCGCAACGGCGCCGGAATGTCGAATCTCTCCGCGGCTACGCGGCCAAGGGCACCGCTTCCATGGCGGCGGTGTAGCGTCCGTACGCCGCCGCGACGTTGTACCGAGCACGGTTGTAGAACGCACGCTGCGCCGCCGCCAGGTTGGCGTCGAGCCCTCCCCACGCCGTGAGCGCCTCATCCTGCAGGGCACGGCCATAGGAAAACGTGAGCGTCCACGGCTTGGGCTCTGGCTGCTGGTTGATGAGGCTCAGGTGCAGCGTTGCCGCGAGGTAATCCTGTCCTCCCGACAGAAACACGATCCCCGGCACTGCGGCGGGGGCATGCCGACGCAGGCATCGCACGGTCGCCGCTGCCACCGCACCGGCCGGCGCAGGCGTCGGGCACGATGCACCCGCGATGACCATGTTCGGTCTCAGCAGCATCCCCTCGAGACGCACGCGCTGCTCGAAGAGCTCGTCGAACACGGTTTGCAATACGCGCGCGGTGACATCCGCGCAGCGCTCCTGCGAATGCGTGCCGTCCATCAAGACTTCGGGTTCGACGATCGGGACCAGGCCCTGCTCCTGACAGAGCGCTGCATAGCGCGCGAGTGCATGCGCGTTGGCCCGCACGCACGCCGTGCTCGGCTGCCCATCGCCCATGGCGATAACGGCACGCCACTTTGCGAAACGGGCGCCCATCGCGTAGTACTCCCTGAGCCGCTGCGGCAGGGTGTGCAGCCCCTCGGTGATGCGCTCGCCTGGGGAGCCGGCGAGCGGCTTGGTGCCATCGTCCACTTTGATGCCGGGGATGATCCCCTGCTCCGCCAGCAGGGCGGGCAGCGGGATGCCCGCGGAGCTGCGCTGACGAATCGTCTCGTCCTGCAGGATCACGCCGCCGATGAACTCGGCGATGCCGCTCGTCATGAAGAAGAGCTCGCGATAGGCGCGCCGGCTGTCTGGTGTGGACGGGATGCCATGAACGCTGAAGCGCCTGGTCAACGTGCCCGGCGTCTCGTCTGCCGCCAGAATGCCTTTGCCGTTCGCGACAATCGAGTGCGCGATGAGTGCCAAATCAGTCGTGCTCATGACGTTTCCTTCTCCACAGTCCCGAATCCCACATTCCGAGATGCCAATTGCCTCGGCCTTTCACGGGTAGAACACCAGCGGCGCGCGGCCACTGTCGGTGAGCGGAATGTCCGTGCTCCCCGTATGCCGGCCGTTCAGGGTCCACTCGGTCTCGCCGTGCCGGATGAGCACGGCCCGCCGCAGCGGTACGTGCCTCCTCGGCATCGGCGGTGACAAGTGCCGCCAGATTGCGGAGCGCTGGCAAGGTCGCTACGGACTTGGTCGTCATCACAGGAGTCCTGCCAGCGCCGCTGCAACAATCGCGCGGCCTTCCTGTTGGATGTGCCGGAGATGTTCGAGACCGCGGAAGCTCTCCGCGTATAGCTTGTAGACCGCTTCGGTGCCTGACGGGCGCGCCGCGAACCACCCGTGGCGCGTGATCACCTTGAGCCCGCCGATCGGAGCGCCGTTGCCCGGCGCGGTGGTCAGCAGCACCTCGATGGGATCGCCGGCGAGCTCCGTCGCGTGGACAGCGTCCGGCCCGAGTGCCAGGAGCGCGACCTTCTCCTCGGGAGTTGCCGGCGCGTCGATGCGTTCGTAGGCCGGCGTCCCGAGCTCACGTGTCAGATCACCGTACAACTCGGCGGGATCGCGGCCAGTGCGCGCGGTGAGTTCCACCGCGAGCAAGTTCATGATGATCCCGTCCTTGTCGGTGGACCACACCGTGCCATCGCGGCGCAGGAACGACGCTCCCGCGCTTTCCTCACCGCCGAACCCGAGCGATTTCTCGAGCAGTCCCGTAACGAACCACTTGAACCCGACCGGCACCTCGACAAGCGTGCGTCCCGCGCGCGCGGCAACGCGGTCGATCATGCTGCTGCTCACGACGGTCTTGCCGACGGCCGCGTCGCCACTCCACCCGGACCGGTGCGCAAAGAGGTACGCGATCGCCGCTGACAGGTAGTGGTTCGGATTCATCAGCCCCGCCGGCGTCACCACGCCGTGGCGGTCGGCATCCGGGTCGTTACCGACGGCGAGGTCGTAGCAATCCGCGAGGGCAATCAGCCTGGCCATCGCGTGCGGTGACGAGCAGTCCATGCGGATCCGGCCGTCCCAGTCGAGCGGCATGAAGCTGAACTCGGCGTCCACTTGATCGTTGACGACCCTGATGTCTACGGCATGCCGCTCCCCAATGGCATGCCAGAACGCGATGCTCGCGCCGCCCAGCGGATCGACGCCGACATTGAGCCCAGCGCTGCGAATGGCGTCCATGTCAATGACCGAAACGAGATCGGGGACATACGCCCCGATGTAGTCGTGTCTATGGATCGTCGAGGCCAGCCTGGCGCGTCCGTAAAGGAGGCGAGGCACGCTGTCGGCGCCCTGCGCGAGCAGCGCGTTGGCGTGGTCCTGGATCCAGCGGGTGGTGGCCGTATCGGCGGGACCGCCCGTCGGCGGGTTGTATTTGACGCCTCCGTCTTCCGGCGGATTGTGCGACGGCGTCATGACGATGCCATCGGCAAGACCCGAGGTGCGGCCGCGATTCCACGAGAGGATGGCGTGCGAGATCACAGGGGTCGGCGTGTAGCCCCCGTTGCAGTCGATCATGGTCTCGACGCCGTTGGCCGCCAGCACTTCGAGTGCCGAGATGAAGGCGGCACCGGAGAGCGCGTGTGTGTCCTTCCCGAGGTACAACGGGCCGTTGATGCCATGCTGCGTCCTGTATGCGCAGATCGCCTGAGTGATCGCGAGCACGTGCGCCTCGTTAAACGTGCGCGTGAGCGACGACCCGCGGTGGCCGCTCGTGCCGAAGCTGACGCGCTCCTCGGGATTTGCCGTATCGGGGCGCTCGTTGAAATAGCGATCCACCAGATCGCCGACACCGATGCGTCGGTCAATCGATGGCGAAGCCCCCGCAGAAGGATGGGCGACCATCAATGGCTCCCGTCTTCTGCCTCGGCCAGCGGCGCGAGCAGCAGGACGCACGACCATGGCTGCACGTGATAGCTGTCGCCAGTTACCGGCGGCCCGTCCCCCGGCGCGCAGAAGTCGTCGGGAGACGACAGCGCCGTGTCCACCAGTCGGTGCCATCGGAGCGGTTGGTCGCCGCCGCGCGGCAGCTCGAACGCGAGCGGCTCCCAGTACGCGTTGAACATGCCTTGGAGCACATACGGCCAGTGCGGTGAGTGCGCCGTGAACGCCAAGGAGTGCGAATGGTCGCTCCAATCGGGCTGGCCGAGTGCCACGCCGTGCCAGTCGAGATGCGACCGCTGCAGCAGCTGATTCAAGGAATACGGCGTGCTCTCGTCCACAACGCCTGGCGCCAGGCGGGCTCGTGCGAGCCGCTTGACGAAAGCGTGCAGATCTGCGTGCCGCTCGAGCAGCCGCCAGTCGAGCCAGGTCGTCTCGTCGTCAATGCAATAGGCGTTGTTGTTGCCGCCCTGGCTGCGGCGCATCTCGTCGCCCATGAGCAGCATTGGCGTTCCCACAGCCATCAGCTGCACCGTCAGGAAGTTCTTGATCTGTCGGCTGCGCCGCGCCTCGACTTCCGGATCCTCCGTGGGCCCCTCGACACCGCAGTTCCAGCTCGAGTCGTCGGCGGTACCGTCACGGTTGTCCTCGCCGTTCGCCTCGTTGTGCTTCTGGTTGTAAGAGACCAGGTCATTTAGCGTGAAGCCATCGTGGCAGGTGACGAAGTTGACGCTCTGCTCGGGTTCGCGCTCTTCGTGCGCATACAGGTCCGGGCTGCCCAGCAGCCGCGTGGCGAACGCGGACACAGTGCCCCTGTCGGCCTTCCAGAACCGTCGTACGTCATCGCGGAAGCGGCCGTTCCATTCCTGCCACGTGTCGCCGACGAAGCTGCCCACCTGATAAAGCCCGGCGGCGTCCCAGGCCTCGGCGATCAGCTTGGTGCCCGCCAGCATCGGATCGGACTCGATGTCCCAGATCACCGGCGGGTTCCGCACCGGCTGGCCGGTCTCGTCGCGCGACAGTATCGAGGCGAGGTCGAAGCGGAACCCATCGACGTGCATCTGGGTGACCCAGTAGCGGAGGCTGTCCTGGATCAGGCGGCGGACGATCGGCTGATTGGCGTTCAGCGTGTTGCCGCAGCCGGTAAAATCGGCGTAGTACGACTTATCCTGCTGGAGGGTGTAGTAGAACTCGTTGGCGAGACCACGGTAGCAAAGGGTCGGCCCGCGATGGTCTCCTTCGGTTGTGTGATTGAACACCACGTCGAGGATGACCTCGATGCCAGCGCGGTGCAGCGCCTTGACCATGTCGCGGAACTCGTCGAGCACGCCGAGCGCGTCGGGCCGCGAGCTGTACCCGTGGTGAGGCGCGAAGAACGACACCGGCTGGTATCCCCAGTAGTTGCGGCGTTCGGCCGGTGCATCCTGGCTATCGAACTGGAAAACGGGCAACAGCTCCACCGCCGTGACGCCAAGGTCGCGCAGGTACGGAATCTTCTCGATGACACCCACGAAGGTTCCACGCCTGGCGCTCGACACTTCGGAGCTTGGGTGCTGGGTGAAGCCGCGCACGTGCATCTCGTAAACGATCGTGCGGGCAAAGGGCCGCCGCAGCGGCCGATCTCCCTCCCAGTCGTACGCGTCGGGCGCGGCGACGACGCTCTTCATCGCCGCGGCGCAGTTGTCGCCGGGTCGAACGGCAGCGCCGCGGTCGTACGAGGCCGGCACCGCGACGGCGAGTCCATACGGATCCACGAGCACCTTCCGGGGATCGAACCGCAAGCCCCGTTCAGGCGCGAACGGCCCGTGGGCGCGGTAGCCGTATACCTGGCCCGGCTGCAGGTCGGGTACGAATGCGTGCCAGTAGTGATAGGTCCGGTGGCTGCGCGGGTCGAGCGCGACGATGCGTGACGGTTCCCCTGCCTGCGCATCATCGAAGAGCAGCAGCTCGATGGCCGTGGCACTCCTCGAAAACACACTGAAGTTCACGCCGTCCGGCCTTGCGGCAGCGCCAAGCGGCGCGCTGCTTCCAGCTGTCTGGTTCCACGTCTTCATCGTGCTGGCTCGAAGGGCGTCGCCGGTTCGATGTCCCAGATGTCGCGACAGTACTCACGAATCGACCGGTCCGACGAGAAGCGGCCGACGCGCGCGCAGTTGAGGATCGACATTCGCGTCCAGTTCTGCTCGTCGCGATAGGCCTCGCCGACCCGTTGCTGACAATCTATGTATGGCTGATAGTCGGCGAACAGCAGATACTCGTCCTGGACGAGGAGCGACTCCACGAGGGGCCGGAACAGCTCGCGGTCGCCGTTCGAAAACTCTCCGGCGTCGATGAGGTCGATCGCCTCGTGCAGCTCCGGGTTGTTCTCGTAGATGGCGCGCGGCCGATGGCCGGCGGCTTTTGCCGCCGCGACCTCGGCAGCGGTCAGACCGAACAGGAAGAAGTTCTCCGCGCCGACGGCCTCGCGGATTTCGATATTGGCGCCGTCCAACGTTCCGATGGTCAGCGCGCCGTTCATCGCGAACTTCATGTTGCCGGTCCCTGACGCCTCCTTGCCGGCCGTCGAGATCTGCTCGGAGAGATCCGCGGCCGGGTAGATATGCTGGCCGTTCTTCACGTTGAAGTCTGGAAAGAAGACGACCTTCAGCTGCGGTGACACGCGCGGGTCGCGGTTGATGACGTCGGCGACACCGTTGATCAGCCGGATGATCAGTTTGGCCATCCGGTAGCCGGGCGCGGCCTTGCCACCGAAGATCATGGTCCGCGAGGGACCGTGATCGCTCCCGCCACGCGCGATGCGGTTGTAAGCGGTGATCAGGTAGAGGACGTTCAGGTGTTGCCGCTTGTACTCGTGCAGCCGTTTCACCTGCACGTCGAAGAGCGACTGCGGATCCACGACGATGCCCGTGCGCTGGCGGATCAGGGCGGCGAGCCGGCTCTTGTTGGCGCCCTTCACCGCGCGCCAGTCCGCCTGGAAGCCGGCATCGGCCGCGAACGGCTCGATGCGAACGAGCTCCGACTCCAGATCCGACATCCAGCGCTCCCCGATCGTACGCGTGAGGAGCGCTGCCAGGCCGGGATTGCTCAGCGCGATCCATCGTCGCGGAGTGACGCCGTTGGTGACGTTGCAGAACTTTTCCGGAGACACCCTGTAGAAGTCGCGGAGCACCGTCTCCTTCAGGAGCTCGCTGTGCAACGCCGCGACGCCGTTGATGGCGTGGCTGCCGGCGCTGGCGAGGTGCGCCATCCGGATGGCGCCACCTCCGCTTTCGTCGACGAGCGACAGCCGGCGAACCAGGTCGTCGTCGCCCGGTACCTGCTGCCGCACCCTGTCGAGGAATCGGCGGTTGATGTCATACACGATTTCGAGATGGCGTGGCAGGACCTTGCCGAACAAGGGCACCGGCCACCGCTCCAGCGCTTCGGCCATCAGCGTGTGGTTCGTGTATGCGCAGGTGCGCTCGGTGATCGCCCATGCGGCGTCCCACTCCATGCCGCGCTCATCGACCAGCAGCCGCATCAGCTCGGCGACCGCGATCGAGGGGTGCGTGTCGTTCAACTGGACGGCCCAGCACGATGAGAACTCCTCCAGCCGCCGCCCGCCCTCCAGGTGTAGCCGGATCATGTCCTGCAGCGAGCACGAGACGAAGAAGAACTGCTGCGCGAGGCGCAGCATCTTGCCGGCCTCCGGCTCGTCGTTGGGATAGAGCACCTTGGTGATCGTCTCGGAGAGGACCTTCTGGTCGACAGCGCGGTAGTAGTCCCCGGTGTTGAAGGCGTCGAAGTCGAACGACTCGGTCGCCTCTGCCTTCCAGAGCCGCAGGAGGTTCGCGGTCGGCATGTGGAACCCGGACACCGGCGTGTCATAGGCGACACCCTTCACGCACTTTTCCGGAATCCAGCGCACACGGTCCCTCCCGTGGTCGTCGACGCCGTGCTCGGTGCGTCCGCCGAACCTGACCTCGTACGCGTGATGTTCAGGGCGGGCGATCTCCCACGGATTCCCAAGCTGCAGCCACTTGTCAGTCATCTCGACCTGGTGCCCATCACGGATCGACTGATCGAAGATGCCGAACTCGTAACGAAGGCCGTAGCCGATCGCGGGAACGCCCAGTGTCGCCAGCGAATCCATGTAACAGGCCGCGAGACGGCCGAGACCGCCGTTGCCGAGGCCTGGCTCCTCTTCTTCCTGCAGCACGTCGTCGAGGTTCTGCCCGAACCGGGCGAGCGCCTTCGCGGCGGCGTCTCGAATCCCGAGGTTGATCAGGTTGCTGCCAAGGTGGGGGCCGGTCAGAAACTCCGCCGAGAGATACGCGACCACCTTCGCCCGCGACTCCAGCACGGCACCGAGCGTCGTCAGGTAGCGATCGAGCAGGCGATCGCGAACCGCCAGCGCCAGCGCCATGTACCAGTCGTGCCGGCTCGCATCGGCGAACGGAACCGCTTGCTCGTAGTGCAGCTTGTCGGCGATGGCGGCGGCGATGGCCTCGTCGCTGAGACCCGTTCGAACGGAGCGCTCGTCACGTTGCGCGGTTGGCGTGGAGGAGTCATGGCTGTCGTCTCGAACGTCCATGACCTTGACGGGTCAGCACCATTCGTTCCGAAGCGCCCACGCCGCGGATTCCACGTCATTTTGCGGTGACGCAAGACGGCGGGTGCACATCGGCGAGCACCGTGGGCGTTTCTGCGCATCGCCACCGAACGCGCGACGACAATAGGAACGGCGTCCCGCGGGCGCTGGCGCTTCGCTTGCGTTAATCGGCCGCATGACGACGCACCGTCAGGTCCTGACGATTAACGCCGGCTCATCGAGCGTGAAGGTGGCCGTGTACGCCGGCGCCGCCGATCTGACATCTGCGTTGAAGGGCCACCTCAGTGGGATCGGCACCGGCACCGCGCGGTTCTCCTGGATTCATGGTGCCGAGAGTGGCGAGCGCATCGTTGACGCCGCGGCCCCTGACGCGGCCGAGACGCTCGTGCTCGCGTGGCTCGAGGAGCTGGGCGTCCTCGACTCGATCGACGGAGTCGGGCATCGCGTCGTCCATGGGTTCGACCACACGGGGCCGGTACCGATCTCGCCGCCGCTGCTCTCGCAACTTCACGCTGCGAAGCCGTACGCACCCGAGCATCTGCCCGCTGCCCTTCGCCTGATCGAAGCGCTTACCGCGCGTGCCCCGGGCCTGCCGCAAGTCGCGTGTTTCGATACCGCGTTCCACCACACCATGCCGGAGGTCGCCAGGCTGCTGCCGATTCCGCGGCGCTACCAGAGAAACGGTGCGAGGCGCTACGGGTTCCACGGCCTGTCGTGCGAATACCTCCTTGACGAGCTGAGTCGCCTCGCCGGCGCGGACGCGGCGCATGGACGAGTGTTGCTCGCACATCTGGGGAACGGCGCCAGCATCACCGCCGTGAAGAACGGCAGAAGCCTCGATACCAGCATGGGGTTCACACCGGCGGCAGGCCTCGTGATGGGGACGCGGACCGGTGATCTCGATCCTGGCGTGGTACTTCATTTGGCGCGCACCGAGCACCTGACGGCCGACCAGTTCGACCGCATGGTGAACCACGAATCGGGACTCCTCGGCGTCTCGGGAATCAGCTCGGATATGCGCGAACTGCTGGCGCGCGAGCAGTGCGATGAGCGTGCCGCCGCGGCGGTGGCGCTGTTCTGTTATCAGGCCAGGAAGTGGATCGGCGCGCTCGCGACCGTGCTGGGCGGCGTGGAGACGCTCGTGTTCTCCGGGGGCATCGGCGAACGGAGCGCCGTCATCCGGGCCCGCATCTGCGAGGGGCTCGCATTCCTTGGCATCGAAGTGGACGAGGAGCGCAACCGGACGCACGCCACACTGGTCTCACCGGCGAACGGCCCGGTCGCGGTCCGTGTCATTCCCACCAACGAAGAACTGATGATCGCGCGCTCGGTCGTGCGCGTCCTCGGCGTCTCGTAATCGCGGAAGTGCACATTGCGTAGATTCACACAGGGCGCCAGCAGACGGTGGGTCACGACATTGGCAACATTGGGCCGGTTTTCGCGAATCGAGCGGCGGCAGCGACGTTGCTCTGTGACGACCGACGTGAGCACTTACGTTTCGGCTTTCCTGTTAGTCCTCTTCACGGTCCCGCCGATGGCGCTGGCACAGGAGCGGCCGGCATCCTCTCAGGACGCAGACGCGCCCGTACTGACCTTGGACGAAGCGATATCGCTCGCGCTGCAGTCGAACCGGTTGGTGAAGAACGCTGTCCTCGAGGCTGAGAAGCAGAACTTCCGCGTGAATGCCGCCCGCACCAGGCGTCTTCCGTCGGTTCAGATTGGCGTCCTCGGCGGCCAGTTGCTGCATGCCTTCGACTTCACATTCCCGGCGGGCGCGTTCGGTACGTACGCGGAAACCGGCCCGATCCCGTCCACCGAGGCGAAGGTCAACACGCCGTCCCAGTTCACGACGTTCATGACCGGCAACATCGACTTCCCGCTGGTGAACCAATACAAGATCGGTCTCGGCATCCACACGACCGAATTGGGACGAGACATCGCCCGCGAGGATGTCAGGGCAGAACGGCAGAAGATCGCGGCCGATGTTCGCATGGCCTACTTCAACCTCGTCGCCAGCCAGGTGGCCGTCGACGCAGCGCGGGAGGCGGTGAGAACGCTCGAAGAGGCGCAGCGCGTAACGGCCCGCTACGTGGCGGAGGAGACGGTCCTCCGAGCCGAAGCGCTGGAAGTCGATGCCCGCCTGGCGAAGAGTCTCTACGACCTGTCGGTCGCCGACAACGGCGTCAGCACACAGCGCGAGCACTTCAACGAGTTGCTTGGCCGCGATCTGACCATGGCGTTCCGGGTCAACCCGATGCTCGAGGAGGGGGCCGGAGAGCTGACGCTCGCGGCCGCCAGGCAGCAGGCATTGCAGAACCGACCGGAGATTCGGCAGGCGCGCCTGAAGGAACAGCAGGCGGAATACGACCGCCGCATCGCCAAGGCCGAGTACATCCCGGACGTCAGCCTCTCGCTGCGCTATCTCGGTTTCCACAACTTCGAAGTGCTGCCGACAAGTGTCACGACGGCCGGCGTGTTCCTGACGTGGGAGCCGTTCGACTGGGGACGACGCAGCGACAACATCGCCGAGAAGGCGAGGACCGTCATCCAGGCACGGAACGGAGCCACCGAAACCGAGGCCCAGATCGCCGTCGAAGTGGGCATGAAATATCGCCAGTGGCAAGAGGCCTCGTTGCTGCTGAAAGCGACGCGCACCGGACATGCCGCGGCCGTCGAGCAGTTGCGCGTCACCACGAACAGATATGCGGAACAAGCAGTGTTGATACGAGATCTGCTGCAAGGACAGTCGCGAAGCAGCGACGCTGGGTTCCAGTACCAGCACGCGCTCTCGACGTACTGGAATGCCCTCGCCGAACTCCGGCGCGCCATAGGAGATGAATGACGTGAAACCGCTACCGACGTTATCGATGCTGTTGCTGTCGGTCGCCGCGGGTGCCTGCGCCGTGACGGAGGCAATCCCGCAGTCGCCACAGGCCGTGCAGACACAGCCGGTCGGATCAGTTGCCGACACTGGTGGCGGCCTTCGCTACTCGGCGGTGGTCGAAGCCGAGGCCGACGTCCCCCTGTCGTTCAGAATTCCGGGCTATGTGGTCGCGCTCAAGCAGGTGTCCGGCGAGAACGGCAGGCTGCGCGACCTTGACGAAGGCGACCGTGTCGGCAAGGGCGACGTGCTCGTCCGCATCCGCGCCGCCGAATATGAAGACAGAGTACACCAGACCACATCGCGGGCTGCCGCCGCCGAAGCGGTGGCGCTCAAGGCCCGGCTCGACTTCGAGCGCGCCACACGCCTCTACGGCAGCCAGAGCGTCACCAAGCCGGACCTCGATGCCGCCCGTGCGCAATACGACGCGAGCGAGAGCGAGTTGCGCGCCGCGCGCGCGCAGACGAGCGAAGCGGAGATCGCGCTGCGGGACACCTCGCTTGCCGCTCCGTTCAGCGGCGACATCGTGAAGAAGAGCGTCGAGCCGGGATCGTTCGTCGGCCCGGGACTGCTGGTCTTCACGCTGGCGAATACGGAGACCGTCAAGATCGTCGTCGGCGTGCCGGACACGACGGTGCGCTCGATCAGGGTCGGGCAGTCTGTGGACGTCACCGTCGATGCGTATGCCAACCGCTCGTTCCGCGCGCGCATCACCCGCATAGCATCCGCCGCGGACCCGAAGACACGGAACTTCGAAGTCGAGGTCGCAATCCCGAACCGCGACCGCGCGCTCAAAGTGGGCATGATCGGCTCGGTGCACCTGGCGATCGGCGCGGCTGACGTTGACGACGGCGCGCTTGACGTCCCGCTGTCCGCCATAGTGCAGGCGAATGACGCCAAGTACGGCGTCTTCGTGGTGGCCGCTTCGGAGAGCGGACCCATCGCCCGGCTGCGCAGCGTAGAGGTCGGCCGCGTCTCCGGAACCGCGATCAAGGTGGTGAGCGGGCTCACTAAAGGCGACGAGGTGATCACCACCGGGGCGACGCTCCTCAAAGACGGGCAGCGCGTGGAGGTCCTGAAGTGAAACCGGACGAACGAGGCAACGGCAACATCGCGCGATTTTTCACGCACAACCGGCAAATCGGCTGGGTCGCCCTGGCGGCGACGCTTGTGTGGGGTGTGTTCGGGTACATGAACATGCCGAAGCGCAAGGACCCCGATATCCCCGTTCGCATCGGGCTGGCGATTGCCCCGTGGCCGGGGATCGCGTCGGACAAGGTCGAGCAGCTCGTCACCCGGAAGATCGAGCAGGCGGTGACCGGCAACGACAAGGTGGACCGGGTGGAATCCACCACCCAGGACAACATGTCTGTCGTCCAGGTGCGGCTGCTCGATAGCATCGAGAACACGGACCAGGAGTTCCAGGATATCGGGCAGCGGTTGTCGCAGATCACGGACCTGCCTGACGGCGCCGGTCCGATTACGTGGATCAGCGACTTTGGCGACACGGCGTCGCTGATGCTGACCGTGGCCAGCCCACCGGTCCCCGCGCTGGAGATCGAGCTGCGAGCGCGCGGCGTGCGGGAAGCCATCGCAGCTGCACGCGGCAGCAGCAGGTCCGAACGCGCCACCCTCCTCTACTGCTACCCCGGGGTCGTGACCCCGGCGCTCGTCGAGCGACCGCTGGCCATGTTCGCCGAGCAGGCGCAGCGCGACGGTGTCGCGAACGACGTGCGCCCGCTGTCGGCCGGGAGTTGCTCGGGAGTCGATTTCGCGACCGCGAGGTCCGACGCCGAGCTGCGTGCGTACGGGGAAAAATTCGTCGCCACGCAACTGCAGGCGTATGACTTCCACCCGGATAGCTGGGGGCCGATCATCGTGCGCGATCCGGCCGCCACCAAGGACCGGATGGCGGAGATTGCCGGCAACCGCTACTCGTACCGGCAGCTCGACGACTTCACGGACCTTCTCAAGCGGACGCTGCAGCGGGTCCCCATCGTTGCCAAGGTGGACCGCGCGGGGATCCTCCCCGAACAGATCTACCTCGAGTACTCGCACGATCGGCTCGCCGCGTTCGACTTGCAGGCATCCAAGATCAAGGACGTGCTGAGCGCCCGCAACGTGACCGCCCCCGGCGGCATCGTGGAGACCCAGAGCAGGAACGTCCGCATCGATGCGACCGCCGAATTCCGGAGCACGCAGGAGATTGGCGACGTGCTGGTTGGCGCCTCGTCGACCGGAGTACCGGTGCACCTGCGAGATCTCGTGCAGATTTGGCGCGGGTACCAGAGTCCGACGCAGTACCTGAATCTCCTGACGTATCGCGACGCCACGGGCCAGTGGCGCCGCAACCGCGCGATCACGCTCGCCGTGCAGATGCGCTCGGGAGAACAGATCTACAGCTTTGGCGACGCTGTCGACAAGGCGCTCGCCGGCGTCCGCTCGCAGCTCCCGCCCGACCTCATAATCGAACGCACGTCGGATCAGCCGAAGCAGGTCAAGGAGCTCGTCGATCTGCTCACCGGCAGCCTGTGGGAGGCGATCGCGCTGGTGGTCATCGTGGCGTTGATCGGCTTCTGGGACTGGCGCGCCGCCATGCTGATGGCCGCGTCGATCCCGCTCACGCTTGCGTTGACGTTCGGGGTCGCCCTCATCCTTGGCATCGACATTCAGCAGGTCTCGATCGCCACGCTGATCATCTCCCTCGGCCTGCTCGTCGACATGCCGGTCGTGGCGGGCGATGCGATCAAACGCGAGCTGGGTCACGGCTCGCCGCGCCGTCTCGCCGCCTGGATCGGCCCGAGCAAGCTCGCCAAAGCGATCGTGTTCGCGACCATCACGAACATCGTTGCCTACCTGCCGTTTCTCCTGCTGACAGGCGACACATACTTCTTCCTGTACAGCCTGCCGGTGGTCATGACGACGACGCTGCTTGCGTCGGTGATCGTCTCGTTCACGTTTATGCCGCTGATTGCCTACTACTTGATCAAACCGCCGGCGCACGCCGACCCGCCCATGGCCGAGCGCCGCACGCACGGCTTCGCAGGGTTCTACTACCGGGTTGGCGATTTCGCGCTGCGCCACCGCTGGGCCGTCCTCGTCAGCTCGCTCGGCATACTGGTGGCCGGCTGGATGTTCATGTCGAGGCTCAATCCGCAGTTCTTCCCCAAGGATCTGTCGTACCTGTCCTACGTGGACGTCTGGCTCCCTCCGGATGCACCGCTCGGGGCGACGAACGCAGCCGCGGCGAAAGCAGAGAGCGTCATCCAGGATGAAACGGAACGTTTCGGGAAGGAACATCACGTCGACAAGGTCTTGAAGACGCTCACCACCTTCGTTGGCGGCGGCGGCCCGCGGTTCTGGTTCTCGGTGGATCCCGAGCGGCGCCAGCGCAACTACGCGCAGATCATCGTCGAAGTGACCGACAAGCACTTGACGAACGAGCTGGTCGGGCCGCTGCAGACGGCCTTGAGCCGAGAAGTGCCAGGCGCGCGTATCGATGTCCGGCAACTCGAGACCGGCAAGCCTGTGGGCATCCCCATTTCGATCCGCGTCTCGGGCGAGGACGAAAGAGTCCTGCACCAGCTCTCGAGCGAGCTGCAGGCGATCTTCCGGGCTCAGCCCACCGCCACCAGGGTCCGCGACGATTGGGGTGAGCCGGCAATGACCGTCCGGCTGCAGGTGGATCCCGATCGCGCGAACCTCTCGGGCGTGACGAACTACGACGTCGCCGTGTCGTCTACGGCCGCCTTGACCGGGCTGCCAGTCGCGACCTACCGGGAGCTCGACAAGCAGATTCCAATGGTGGTTCGCCTGCGGATGGAGGATCGCGCCGCTGTGTCGGAGATTCAGAACACGTACGTATACTCGAGCAGCAGCAATCAGCGAGTGCCGCTCAGTCAGGTGTCGAGCGTCGTCACCGACATCGCGATCCCGAAGATCAAACGCCGCAACCAGTTCCGCACGGCGACCGTGTCGGCATTCCCGATTCCTGGCTTGCTGCCGTCCCAGGTGCTCACGCCGCTGATGCCGAAGATCAAGGAGTTCGAGGCCAACCTGCCCGCCGGTTACTTTCTCGAATTCGGGGGTGAGTACGAGGAGCAGGTAAAGGGCTTCAACCAGCTCACGGTGGTGATGGCCGTCTCCGTCGCCCTCATCTACCTAGCCCTCGTGCTCCAGTTCCGCAACGCCATCAAGCCGTTGCTCGTGTTCGCGGCCATTCCCTACGGCATGTCGGGCGCGATCGCGGCGCTCGCCGTCATGGGCCAGCCGTTCGGGTTCATGGCGTTTCTCGGGGTGGCCAGCCTGGTCGGCGTGATCGTCAGCCACGTGATCGTGCTGTTCGACTTCATCGAAGAGGCGCACGAGCGCGGCGAGCCGCTGCGTGAAGCGCTGCTGGATGCCGGTATCGTGCGTCTGCGCCCGGTAATGATCACAGTCGGCGCGACCGTGCTGGGCCTGGTGCCGCTCGCGATGCACGGCGGCCCGCTCTGGGAGCCTCTGTGCTACGCGCAGATCGGCGGACTCACGCTCGCAACGTTCATCACGCTGCTCCTCGTCCCGGTGCTGTATTCGATCTTTGTATTGGATCTGAAGCTGATCCGATGGGATGAGCAGGCCTCGACCGAGGAATGACTTGGCTGCGGCGGTCTGCGCCGATATCGCGGGCGGAGCCAAGTGGAGGCCCTTGTCGAGTTCGTCAATAAGCAAGGCATGCATGAGACGCAGGAATCGTGCAGCCGTTCTGGCCATCGTCGTCGTGATGGGCGCCGGGAGGGCGCAGGCCACCGCTCAGGATCCTCTCATCGGTGATTTGCAGAGACAGCCGGACGCGCTGCGCTTGCAGCTTGCACGTTACAGAGCCGGGACGCTCGCCCAATGACAAGTTCGTCGTGCGCGAAGAGTCCAGCGCCGACATGATCTCCTTCGCCGTCTGCTCGGTCGATTCAAGCGGGTGAGTTACGAGCGAGTCCTATCCGGCCCGGGTCTGCAGAACAACTATCAGTATCTCCGCGATACCAGCGGCGGGCATGAGCCAGCCTGGCTAACCGACCGGAGGCGGGAGCAGGGCACAGCCGCGGCCATCTCGAGCGCTGGTCTCGATGGCACGAGCGAGCTCTGCGTGGAGGCCCTCGACATGTTCGTTTCCATGGTGTTTTCCCAATGCGCAAGCCACGACCAATCTCTCGCTAAGGTGGAAGCTGCGGAGTTGCGGCTCATCGCGCTGTCGCCTCGACGCTGCCGGCCGGTTCGCGATGTCTGCCGAACTCGTATCGCATCGCCGACAACACCCGGTCCGCGAACTGCGACTCGCCCCGCGAACTAAAGCGCTGATACAGGGCGGCTGACAGGACCGGCACGGGAACGGATTCATCGATGGCGGCGCTGATGGTCCAACGCCCTTCGCCCGAATCGGACACACGACCGGAGAAATCGGATAGGCCGGGATCCTTGACGAAGGCAGCCGCCGTGAGATCGAGCAGCCAGGAAGCGATCACACTGCCGCGGCGCCACAGCTCCGTGATGTCGCCCAGGTCGAAGTCGTACTGGTAGTGCTCGGGCTGCCGCAGCGGCGCCGTCTCGGCATCCATGACGTGCGATCGCGTTCCAACATTGGCCGCGCGCAGGACGCCCAGCCCTTCGGCGTAGGCGGCCATCAGGCCGTATTCGATGCCGTTGTGCACCATCTTGACGAAATGGCCAGCGCCGTTCGGCCCGCAGTGCAGATACCCTTGTTCGGCCGTGCTGTTGATGCGGTCCCGCCCAGGCGTGCTCGGAATGTCGCCGATGCCGGGCGCCAGCGCCGAGAAGACCGGACCGAGGCGCTCGACAACGTCCGGCTCGCCGCCGATCATCAGGCAGTAGCCGCGTTCGCGTCCCCAGATGCCTCCGCTGGTCCCGACATCCACGTAATGGATGCCGGCAGCGGCGAGCTCCCGGGCGCGCCGGATGTCGTCCACGTAGTACGAATTGCCGCCATCGATGACGATGTCACCGGCTGCTACGTGCGGGAGCAGGTCGGCGATCGTGGCGTCCACGACAGCCGCCGGCACCATCAGCCAGACGGCCCGCGGCGGTTCGAGCTTCGCTGCCAGATCCGCCAATGACGACGCTCCGACCGCGCCTTCCGTCGTGGTCTCCTTCACGGCCTGCGGCGACCGGTCGAAAACGACGCACTGATGGCCGCTCGCGAGAAGGCGGCGGGTCATGTTGGCGCCCATGCGCCCGAGTCCGATCATTCCAATCTGCACGGCAAACTCCTTTCAAGTGCCGCGCACCCGGACGGAGTGAATTCGTCCTCTTCCTGGGTGCCCCGCCATCTACGCGGGCAAGACCCGCGCCGCTCGAATCAACTCGTGTACGGCGTGTTTCCAGAGTCTCGCAGGCGCGCTCCGTTTCCTGGCCATTCCAGTGGTGCGCAAGATCACGCGCTGGGTGCACACAGACGCATTCAGGATCTGGCGACACGTGCTGCGCTGTGCCGGCTGGTTCATCCGCGCATCGTTCCCCAGGTTGAGCACGTCCTGCAGCGGCGCCGCGGCGAGGGCAGGTCCGCATCCCATCCCCGCGTGGTCGGATTGTCGTGCGTGCCGGTGTAACAGAGCGAGTGACGCGCGCACGGGGTCCGCTGGGGCTGAAGGTGCTCGGTATTGCGCACCGTGCGTGTTCGTGCACACCGCGGCGACGGCGCCGCTCGTGGATAACCGGGCAGTCACGCGGCGCGTCACCTGGAACGCGGGTTGAAGAGATCGCCCGTAGGCGGAACATGAAAGGGAAATGGCATGCCTAGGATCGCAATTCATGGTTTCGGGCGAATCGGCCGGTCGTTGATGAGGGTGGCACTCAAGGACGACCTGTTCGTTCCCGTGTCCATCTCTGACATCAAGGACGTCCGGACGCTGGCAGCGCTTTTCGAAGTCGATTCCAACTATGGCCGCTGGCCCGAGGAGGTCACGGCGAAAGGCAGCTGCTTCGTCGTCGGCGGTCGCGAGATCCCGTACTTCGACTCGATGAAGGCGCTGCCGAACTGGAAGGCCCTCGGTGTCGACCTGGTGATCGACTGCACAGGGCGGGCGTCCACGCGTCCCGGCGCCCAGGCCCATCTCGACGCCGGCGCCAAGCGCGTACTGATCAGCGCGCCGAGCAAGAAGCGCGAAGACTGCGATGCTGTGTTGCTGCCGGGCATCAACCTCGACACGTTCGACCCGGACAAGCACAAGATCATCAGCCTGGCGAGCTGCACGACCAACGCCCTGGCCCCGGTCGTCAAGGTGGTGATCGAGAACTTCGGCATCAAGTACGGCCTGTTCTCGACCGTGCATGCCTACACAAACTCGCAGGCGCTGACCGACCAGCCGATGAAGGATCGTCGCGACTCGTGGGCCGCGACCGAGAACGTCATCCCCTCGTCATCAGGCGCTGCACGCGCGCTCGCCTTCATCTGGGAGGGCCTCAACATCTCCGGCAAGGCCTACCGCGTCCCCACACGCACCGGCAGCATCGCCGAGCTGAACCTGCTCACCGAGCGTCCTGTGACGGTGGAACAGGTGAACGACGCGTTCCGCAAGGCGGCTGGCGTTGCACCTCTGAAAGGCGTCATGACGGTCCTCGAAGACGAATGGGCATCGTCGCGCATCGTCGGCGATCCGCATTCGTCGATCGTCGATCTGCCGTTGACCGCGATCCAAGGCGATTTGCTGTCAGTCGCGGCTTGGTATGACAACGAGATGGGCTACTCCACTCGCCTCGCGGAAGCGGCAGCGCGCATCGCCTGATCAATCTGGAAGACGTCGCGCTCGGTCCGATTCGACGGAGATGTGAAATGGATTTGCGAATTGCCGGCATTGAAGGCCGCGAGGTCCTGGACTCGCGTGGGAGTCCGACGGTTGCCGTGGAAGTCACTCTTGCTGACGGTGCCACCGGCGATGCGATGGTTCCTTCGGGTGCCTCCACCGGGGTCAACGAGGCAATCGAGTTACGTGACGGGGACAAAAGGCGCTTTGGTGGCAAAGGTGTGCTCAAGGCCGTTGAGCACGTGAATACGGAGATTGCGCTCGCGTTGAAGGGCGTCGACGCCAGCGACCAGCGCGGTATCGACCTCGCGCTGATTGCACTGGACGGCACGCCGAACAAGAGCACGCTCGGCGCGAATGCGATTCTCGGCGTCTCGCTCGCGTGCGCCCGCGCGGCGGCGACGGCACTTGGCGTGCCTCTGTACCGCTACCTTGGCGGCGTGGACGCTCACGTTCTGCCGGTGCCGATGTTCAACATCCTGAATGGCGGCAAACACGCGCAGGATTCAACCGATATCCAGGAATTCATGCTCGTTCCTGCCGGCATGCGGACGTTTCGCGAGGCCGTGCGCTGCGGAGCCGAGGTCTACGCCGCACTCAAGTCCGTGCTTCACGACCGGGGCGCCTCTACCAACGTCGGCGACGAAGGTGGTTTCGCGCCGTCATTGCCGTCGAACGCAGCAGCCGTCGAAGTGATCCTCGCGGCTATCGGAAAGGCCGGATACAAGGCGGGCCGGGACTGCTTCCTCGCGTTCGACCCGGCAGCGAGTTCGTTCTATCGTGACGGCCTCTACCACCTCGAACGCGAAGGACGAAGCCTGACCAGCGCTCAGATGGTCGATTTCTGGGAGGACTGGGTCAACAAGTACCCCATCGTCAGCATCGAAGACGGGCTGGCAGAGGATGACTGGAACGGCTGGCGTCTACTCACCGAGCGACTTGGTGATCGAGTGCAGTTGGTCGGCGACGATCTGCTCGTGACCAACGTCACGTTCTTGCGGCGGGCGATTCGCGAGCGCAGTTGTAACAGCATCTTGATCAAGTTGAACCAGATCGGCACGCTCACCGAGACGATCCAGGCGGTCCAGGAAGCCCATCGCGCGTCGTGGACGGCGATCGTGTCGCACCGCTCCGGCGAGACGGAAGACACGACCATCGCCGATTTGGTCGTCGCTATGGGCACCGGGCAAATCAAGACGGGTGCGCCAACTCGCAGTGAGCGCACCGCAAAATACAACCGCCTGATGAAGATCGAGGCGGAACTGGGAGCCAATGCAGTCTTCAAGGGCTTGACCGCCTATCCATTGGCCGTCGAAGTAGCGGGAGTCACCTCGTGAACAAAATGACCGTGCGCGACATCAGCCTCGAGAGCAAGCACGTTCTCATGCGCGTGGACTTCAACGTGCCAATGGCCGACGGCGTCGTGACCGACGACAAGCGCATCAAGGCTGCGCTGCCGACGATCGAGTACGTAATCGACCAGGGTGGTTCGCTCGTCCTGATGAGCCACCTGGGCCGCCCAAAGGGAACGGGATTCGAACCGGCCTTCAGTCTGAAAGCGGCGTCTGAGGCGCTGGCCAAGTTACTGGGCAAGCCGGTGCAGATGGCCCCCGATTGCGTCGGCCCCGACGTTGAGGCGATTGCCAAGGCCCTCAAGCCCGGCGATGTCCTCATGCTCGAAAACACACGCTTCCACAAGGGCGAAGAGAAGAACGACCTCGACCTCGCCAGGCAGATGGCCGCCCTGGGCGACGTGTTCGTCAACGACGCGTTTGGCTCGGCGCACCGCGCGCACGCCTCGACGGAAGGCGTCGCGCGTTTCCTGCCGGCCGTTTCCGGCTTCCTCATGGAGCAGGAATTGGAGTACCTGGGCCGCGCCACAGACAACCCGGCGCATCCCTATATCGCCATCCTCGGAGGAGCCAAGGTCACTGACAAGATCGCCGTGATCGAGAATCTGCTGACGCAATGCGACACGTTGATCATCGGTGGTGGCATGGCCAACACCTTCCTGGCTGCCAAGGGCTACAACATGCGGGACAGCCTCGTGGAAGCCAGCTCTGTGGCGACGGCCAAGGCGATCATGGCGAAGGCCGGCGATCGGCTGATGCTGCCGGTCGATGCCGTCGCGGCCGACAAGTTCGACGCGGCGGCGGCGAGCCAGGTGGTGGATCTGGACAAGGTTCCGGCCGGCTGGCGTGTGCTGGACATCGGGCCCAAGAGCATCGCGCAGTTCGGCGAGGCGCTCAAGCGCGCAAAGCTGGTGGTGTGGAACGGCCCGATGGGCGTGTTCGAGTTCCCGGCCTTCGCAGAGGGTACGTTCGCCCTTGCCAGGCTGTTGGCAACGACTGGTGCCACCACGGTCATCGGCGGCGGCGACAGCGCGAGCGCGGTTAAGAAGGCCGGTGTGGCGAAGAAGATGACTCATGTCTCGACCGGCGGGGGAGCCTCGCTGGAGTTTTTGGAAGGCCGGGTGCTGCCAGGTGTGGCGGCACTCAATGACAAGCAATAGTTGACAGGACAGGACCATGTACAAAGTCGTGCTGCTCCGCCACGGCGAGAGCACGTGGAACATGGAGAACCGCTTCACCGGCTGGACCGACGTGGATCTGTCGCAGCGAGGCTTTGCCGAGGCGCATCGTGCCGGGTATCTCCTGAAGGCAGAAGGCTACGTCTTTGACGCGGCCTTCACATCCGTGCTCAAGCGCGCTGTCCGCACCTTGTGGATTGCGCTCGACGAAATGGATCTGATGTGGATACCGATTCACTACTCGTGGCGCCTGAACGAGCGCCACTATGGGGCGCTGCAAGGGCTCAACAAAGCCGAGACCGCGGCGAAGTACGGGGACGATCAGGTGAAGATGTGGCGCCGCAGCTACGACGTGAGGCCTCCGGCGTTGACCGGTGATGACGCGCGCTGGCCTGGTCGCGACGCGCGATACCGCGACCTGGAGCCACACGATATCCCGCTGACCGAGTGCTTGAAGGATACGGTGGTCCGCTTCCTACCCTGCTGGCACGATGCCATCGCTCCGGCGATCAGGTCAGACCAGCGGGTGATCATTGCGGCTCACGGCAACAGCCTGCGGGCGCTGGTCAAGTTCCTGGACAACATCTCTGACGACGACATCGTGGAACTGAACATTCCGACCGGCGTGCCGTTGGTCTACGAGCTTGACGCGAATCTCAGACCGATCACGCACTACTACCTCGGCGACCCGATCGATATACGCAAGGCAGAGCAAGCAGTCGTCGCACAGGGGCAAGCGTAGTACGCAAGGGAGCGACTGTGACCATCCCGAAGACAATGAAAGCAGCGGTCGTCGATCACTTCGGCGCACCCCTGGTGGTTCGAGAAGTTCCGGTCCCCACGCCCGGACCGGGGCAGGCACTGGTGGAAATCCACGCGACCGGAGTGTGTCATACCGATCTGCACGCGGCCGACGGTGACTGGCCAGTGAAACCAACACTGCCTTTCATACCGGGTCATGAAGGCGCTGGCATTGTGGCGGCACTCGGTTCCGGGGTCAGACACTTGAAGGAAGGGGACCGGGTCGGAATCGCATGGCTGCACTCTGCGTGCGGGCATTGCGACTTCTGTCTGTCCGGCTGGGAAACGCTGTGCCTGGAACAGAAGAACTCAGGCTATTCGGTGAATGGGAGCTTCGCGCAGTATGCCGTGGGTCAAGCCGACTATCTCGGACGCATCCCCAAGGATCTTTCATTTGTGGACGCGGCTCCGATTCTCTGCGCCGGCGTCACCACCTACAAGGGTCTGAAAGAGACCAACGCGCGACCGGGCGAATGGGTCGTCATCTCAGGCGTCGGCGGCCTCGGCCATGTCGCCATTCAGTATGCGAAGGCTATGGGACTGCACGTCGCAGCGGTGGACCTGGGACCAGAAAAGATGGTGCTGGCACGGAAGCTGGGAGCTGAGATTTCGATCGATGCGAAGACGCAAGACCCGGCGACGGAAATTCAGAAGCAGATTGGCGGGGCTCAAGGGGTTCTGGTGACAGCGGTTTCAACCGTAGCGTTCAAGCAGGCGTTCGGCATGTTGCGTCGCAGTGGCACGTGCGTGCTGGTTGGTCTGCCTCCGGGCGACTTTCCCATTTCCATTTTCGATATGGTCCTGAACCGCTACACGATCCGTGGATCGATTGTGGGCACGCGCCTGGACCTCGAAGAAGCGCTGGCGTTCGCCGCCGAAGGCAAAGTCAGAGCGACCATCGAAACGCTGGCGCTCGAGTCCATCAACGATGTCTTCGAACGGCTCCGGACCGGACGGGTCAGTGGCCGCGTGGTCCTCGGAATCGGGTAGAGACGATCGAACTATGAAAATCGGGATCGTTGGATGCGGAATGGTCGGTTCAACTTCAGCCTACGCACTCGTCATGAGCGGCGTGGGACGGGAAATCGTGCTGGTCGACTTGAACCGCGCCCGCGCGGAAGCGGAAGCCAACGACATCTATCACGCCGTCCCGTTTGCTCACCCGCTCACCGTCCGCGCCGGCGATTATCCGGATCTGGCGGGCGCCCGGGTGGTGGTCATTACCAGCGGCGTGGCGCAAAGGCCGGGCGAACCCCGGCTGCAATTGTTGCAACGCAACGCCGACGTCTTCCGCCAGGTTGTTCCATCCGTGCTGCAGCACGCGCCCGAGGCGGTGCTGTTGGTCGTCACGAATCCGGTGGACATCATGACGCATTTGGCCGCTCACTTCGCGGCCGGGTTTGGCGTCGCCGGTACGCGGGTGCTGGGTTCCGGCACAACCCTCGACACGGCACGCTTTCGTACGCTGCTCGGGCGGCACTTTGGGGTGGATCCGCACCATGTTCATGCGTACGTCATCGGTGAACACGGTGATTCGGAAATCCTGGCTTGGTCGCAGGTCACCATCGCCGGACTGGGCGTCGATGAGTTTGTCAAGGTCAGTGGAACACCGCTGCCGGAGGCGGAACGGCAGCGCATCGACGAGAACGTTCGCCGGGCCGCTTATCACATCATTGCCGGCAAGGGGGCGACGTATTACGGCATCGGTAGCGCCGTGGCCCACATCGTCGACGTACTCCTGCACGACCAGCGGGCGATCCTAACCATATGCTCACGCATTGCTGCAGTGCCCGACTGCCAGGACGTAACGCTGGCCTTGCCGCATCTGGTGGGTGGCGAAGGTGCTCTGGCCACGATTCCCATGCCACTGAACGCTGCCGAGCGCGAAGGACTCCGGCGCAGCGCCGGCATTCTGCGGGAGGCGTTGGAATCGCTGAACTTGAAATGACCGCTTTTTCCCTAGCGACTTGCCATGTATGAGCCCAAACCCGTCAGCCTATCGCCGAGCAAGACAAGGATTGTTGCAACCATCGGCCCCGCGTCGAGCTCGCCCGATGTGCTGGAACGGATGATTCAGGCGGGCATGAATGTCGCGCGCCTGAATTTCTCCCACGGCGAGTTCGCCACCCATCAGCAGAACATCCTCAATCTGCGGGCGGCCGCCCGGGCGACCGGACGCCCCCTCGCCATCATGGCCGATTTGTCCGGACCCAAGATGCGCATCGGCCGGCTGACGGTCGAGCCTATTCATCTCAAACATGGAGATCTATTCACTCTCACGACGGACAGCATTGTCGGTGATCAACAACGTGTTTCGGTTAGTTTCGCGCGATTGCCGAAGGTGGTGAAGCCTGGCGACAAGCTTTCGCTCAATGATGGCTACATCCAGTTGGAAGTGGTGGAGGTTCGCGGCCCGGACGTTTCGTGCAAGGTCACCGTGGGAGGCGAATTGCGTTCCCGCAAGGGACTCAATCTCCCTGGCATTGACCTCGGCGTCAGCGCCTTCACCGACCAGGATCGCGAATGTCTGCAATTCGCTTTGGCACAGGGAGTGGATGCGGTCAGCCAGTCATTCATCGAAGGCGCTGCGGATTTGGAAGCTGTTCGCCAGGCGGCCCGCGACGTTGGCCGTCAGCCATTTCTCATCGCGAAGATCGAACGCAAGCGCGCGTTGGAACGCATCGACGAAATCCTCGAGGCCGCCGACGGGATCATGATTGCGCGCGGGGATCTGGGCGTGGAAGTGCCCATCGACCAAATCGCCGTGATCCAAAAGCACCTTATTCGCGAGGCCAATCGCAGGGCAAAGCCGGTTATCACAGCCACGCAGATGCTGGAGTCCATGATCCATAACTATCTGCCAACTCGCGCCGAGGCCACTGACGTTTCCAATGCCGTCCTCGATGGCACCGATGGCGTGATGTTGTCCGCCGAATCCGCGATGGGCGATTTCCCCGTCGAGTCCGTGGCGATGCTCTCGCGGATAGCCGCGACGGTCGAGGCCAACCGGCGCCGAACGACGGTCAAGGAGATGTATGCGGACGTCGATCTCACAGGCAAGGTCTTGCCTTTGCACCTGATTTCTGTCGGAGTTGAAGCGAGTCTTGAATATCTCAAGCCGGCCGCCATTTTCGCGCGAACCGACAGCGGCGCGTCGGCCCGCCGCCTGGCCGGATTCCGACTGCCGGTCTGGACCGTGGCCATCAGTCCCGATGCGAAGACTGCTCAGGATTTGTTGTTCTCGAGCGGCGTCATCCCGGTGCATCAGCTGGAGCCGCCGGCGTCCTGGAACAGTTTCGTGAAGGAGTGGGTGAAGCGTTACGAATTGCCGGGCGGATTCGCCATCCTGACCCAGGGGCCGTCGGCGAATGACCCGGCGAGCAATCACCGGATGGAAATCATCAATCTATGACCTTCGGCTGACGAACAGTGAAGGCAAGGTCTGCGACAGGAGGCATGGCCTGCCGGCGGAGCAGCCAGACATCTTCACAGCGGTGTCCGCCGGTTGACCGGCGTGTTCACGTGTTGGCACTACGTTGACACGCCGGCCCGGGGTCCCGAGCTTCGAGCTCAGGCTGCGGGTGGAACCGCTGCGGCCGCTGCTCTGCTGGCCGCGGCGGTAAGCTGGCCGCGCATTTCAGCCGCGTACTGATCGGCGTTGAGACCGGCCAGGAGGTGAAGAAGCCTTCCTTCCAACCTGACCACGGCGGCGATGCCTTCGGCTAGCAGGGCGGATTCGCTCACCTTGCCGTCGTCGCGCACGACGATCCTGAGGCGAGTCTCGGCGCAGGCGTCGACACGAACGATGTTGTCGGCGCCGCCGAGCGCGGCGATGTAAGCGCTGGCTTTGCGTGCGGCATCCGCATCGCGCAGCCGCGGCTGGATGCCCGAGGGTGGCGAGGCCTTCACCGGCGAGGGGGGCTCTATCTCGTCGGCCTCGGGGCCTGCGCTCTTGAGATACTCCGCCATCTCGGTCTTCAGGTTCTCGCTCCGGGTACCGAAGATCGCCTGCATGCCGTTCCCCACCACGACGACCCCGGCGGCACCAAGCGCCTTCAGAGTGTCGGGGCTGGCCTTGGTCACGTCAGCAAGCGTGACGCGGAGCCTGGTGATGCATGCATCGAGGCTGACGATGTTCGATCGGCCGCCGAACGCGCGTACGAGCTGCAGCGCGAACTGGTCGCCCGACGCCGCACGCGCGGTCTTTGCCACCTCCTCCACCTCGCGCCCCGGGGTGAGCAAGTTGAAGCGCCGGATCGCGAACGCAAAGATGCCGTAATACATGGCCGCCCAGACCGGGCCGATGACCAGGAGCCACAACGCTCCGTGAGACTTCGGGAACAGCACGATGTAGTCGATCAGGCCATGCGAGAAGGTGAACCCGTGCTTGATGCCCAGTTCGACGCACAGGAAATAGGCGAGGCCGGCGAGCAGCGCGTGCACGACGTACAGCAGCGGCGCCACGAAGAGGAAGGCGAATTCGATCGGCTCGGTGATGCCGGTGACGAACGCCGTCAGCGCAGCGGAAATCATGATGCCGCCGACTTTTTTGCGCTGCTCCGGCCGAGCGGCGTGCCACATCGCCATTGCCGCCGCGGGAAGCCCCCACATCTTGAAGAGGTATCCGCCCGTCATGTGTCCCGCCGTCGGATCGCCGGCGATGAACCGCGCGATTTCGCCGGTTACGAGCTTGCCGGTCGTGGGATCAACATAAGAGCCCGCCTGAAAGAAGAAGGGCACGTTCCAGACGTGGTGAAGGCCGAACGGAATCAGCGCGCGCTCGACCACGCCGTATATCGTGAAGGCCAGCGCCGGTTGTACGTCCACCGCCCAATGAGAGAACGCGGCGATGCCGCGCCCGATCGGCGGCCAGACCACGCTCAGCACGGCGCCGACGACGATGACCGCAAAGGCGGTGATGATCGGCACCGAGCGCTTACCCGCGAAGAAACCGAGATAACTCGGCAGCTCGATCCGGTAGAAGCGATTGAATGCTGCCGCAGCAATGAGCCCGACGATGATGCCGCCGAAAACGCCAGTCTCGATCGACGGAATGCCCATCACCGTCGTCGTCTCCAAGCCAAGGAGCTTGGCGAAAGTTCCCATCGCCGCGAGCAGGACGCCGTAGCCCACAGTCGCGGCGAGCGCGGACACACCGTCGTTCTCGGTGAGACCAATCGCCACGCCGATGGCGAAGAGCAGCGGCAGATTCCCGAAGATCGCGCTGCCGGACGCGGCCATCACCTGCGAGACGGTGTCCGGCAGCCACCAGAGGTTCGCGCTGCCGACGCCGAGGAGAATGCCAGCGACGGGCAGCACCGAGACCGGCAGCATCATGCACTTGCCGATCTTCTGAAGGACCGAGAAGGCGCTTTTGAAAGTGACCATGTTTTCAGGACCCCGCATTGCCTGATGTCGGTTGTGCGTGTGGATCGGCGACGAGCGCGCGGACCTCCTGCGCAGACTCCGCCGCGAGCGCGCGCTCAGCGAGCCGTTGGCACTCGTCGAAGCGAAGGCTCCTGATCTGGGCTTTCACCGCGGGGATTGCCGGCAGGCTGACGCTCAGTTCGTCTACGCCGATGCCGAGGAGGATGGGCACGGCACCGGGATCGCTGGCGATGGCGCCGCATACGCCGATTCTTCTGCCCAGCGGCTGGGCGCCCCGGACGGTGTGCGCGATGAGCGTGAGCACAGACGGGGTGAGACCATCCACCTGCCGAGCGAGCTTCGGATGTCCTCGATCCATCGCGAGGGTGTACTGCGTGAGATCGTTCGTCCCGATCGAGAAGAAGTTCGCTTCGCGAGCGAACTGCGCGGCCATGATCGCCGTCGCCGGGACTTCCACCATGATGCCGGCCGCTACCGGCGGGACCCCGAGGCTGGCGGCCTCTTCACAGAGCATCGCTTTGACGTCACGAAGCTCGTTCAGGGTTGCGATCATCGGAAACATCACGCTGACCTTGCCGAATGCCGTCGCGCGGAGGATCGCGCGGAGCTGTGTGCGCAGGATCTCCGGACGATCCAGGCCGACCCTCACTCCGCGCTCGCCAAGGAACGGATTGTCCTCCTTGGGGATGGGCAGATAGTCGAGCGGCTTGTCGCCGCCGACGTCCAGCGTCCGGATGATGAGCGGGCGCCCGGGACCCACCGCTTCCGCGATGGCCTTGTAGGTTTCGAACTGCTCCTCTTCCGTCGGTGCATCGCGTCGTCCCATGAAGAGGAACTCCGAGCGCAGCAGCCCCACCCCTTCACCGCCGAGCCCGGCGATCCG
>Ga0207701_10000821_pt1 | contig 32968 bp, 29 predicted proteins | sample KBSSwiSSwithPhiX_FD_184294 | JGI IMG/M metagenome (GOLD analysis project Ga0207701, IMG submission 184294) | Switchgrass rhizosphere bulk soil microbial communities from Kellogg Biological Station, Michigan, USA, with PhiX - S5 (SPAdes) (version 2) | ecosystem: Environmental > Terrestrial >... | reverse complement strand
CGTAAGGTAATTCGCAACCACGAATCAGGAAAAGTCCGATGTTGGCCGAAGTACGTGTGAAATAATTTGATATTCTAGCGGCGGTGGTCACCGGCACAGTCAAAGAAATCGGATTAGGCTTGTCCGATCAAACAGGGTCAAGGGTTGTTCAGAACTGCCCAAGTAGTTTAAGGCTACCATCCGCGAATTGGGAACCTTGACTTCCCGGAGTTCGAATCTTTGAGGAAGCCTTGTCCAGCCAGTCACCAGCGTCCCTGACCCGCACTGAAGATTGCTTCAATAAATCTCTTCCAATTGATCGGAAAAGCGCCTATAGATGAGAAACATCGTATAATGTGCCTGTTGCCGTTATCATCTGTTCTATCTAGAGCCAACTCACCATTCCGCCGACCGTGAAGTTGCGAGCACCGTGTCAGCACGAACGCGTACCAAGAGAATCCGGCTTATCGTGTGTGCACCGGAATATGAATGCGCCGTTCGCTAACCTACCCTTCGTCGCGAGCAAGACTGAATTTGAACAACCTGCGGGTCCCACTGAGCTGAGCAGCGTCGGCGATTTCCCAAGCAGGCTGAAAGATTTCTGCCTGCTTCATTCGGCAAGTGACCCAACACGCAGTCGCTGTTCGCGGATGCCCACTCTCTTGCTGGCAATTGTCGTCGGTCTCCTTGCATTGTCTGATTGCCGTGAAATCTCAGCGGCAGAGGTCACGGCTCTCAAGCTCGAGACCCAGGCGTTCAAAGGCGATTGGGAAGCGATCTTGGCGCGGGGAACGATTCGCGTCGCCGTGCCCTACAGCCGTACACTATTTTTCAACGATCGCGGGACTCAGATGGGATTGACGGCAGACGCGCTCTACGAGTTTCAACGGTGGCTGAACAGGAAGTACAGCCTTAGCCACCGGCCGATTACGGTTCTGCCGATAGCTACAACTCGAGATCAACTATTTCCGAAGCTGCGGAAAGGCTACGCCGAAATCGCTGCAGCTAATCTCACCATTACGCCGGCGCGTCGGGCTCAAGTCGATTTTTCGGATTCGATTCGAAGCAATGTTGCCGAGATCGTTGTGATCAGGAAGAGTGCGCCGCCCTTAACTCACATAGATCAACTAGCGGGTCGAGAGGTGCATGTGCGCAAGACCAGCAGCTATTATGACAGCCTGGTCGGCCTGAATAAACGCTTTCGTAAAGAAGGCAAGTCCCCGATAAAGATAACTTTCGTTTCAGACGCGCTCGAAGACGAAGACATGATGGAAATGGTGAGCAGCGGGTTGTTGCAAATCATCGTTGTCGACGATTGGAAAGCCGAACTCTGGGCAAAAATATTGCCCACCATTCAGCCGCTGCCGGGTATTGTCCTCCGTAGTGGCGCGCAGACCGGGTGGGCGATGCGTAAAAATACGCCCACTCTCAGGCGAGTTGTGAATCAGTTTATCGCTGAGCAGCTCCAAGGGACGCGCACCGCGGCCGTTCGTCTCGCGAACTATCAAAAGCGTTTCAAGTCGGTGCGGAACTCGACAGACACTGCTGAATGGAAGAAGTTCGAGCGCACCATTGAGCTATTCAAAACCTATGGTGAGAAGTATCGCTTCGATCATCTGATGCTGGCGGCGCAAGGGTACCAGGAGTCGCGACTGGACCAGCAGGCGCGCAGCCGCAGCGGCGCCATCGGGATCATGCAAATCCTGCCGTCGACGGGCAAACACCTGGGCGTAGGCGATATCACGAACGCCGAGCCGAACGTCCACGGGGGGACGAAATACATGCGGCAACTGTTCGATCAGCATTTTCGCGATGCTGATTTCGACGAACAGAACCGCGCGCTGTTCGCGTTCGCGAGCTACAACGCCGGACCTGGCCGCATCGCCAAAATCCGAGCCGAGGCGAAGCATCGTGGGTTGAACGCAAACAAGTGGTTCAACAACGTCGAAATCGTCGCTTCCAAGCGGTTGGGTCAGGAAACCGTCCAGTACGTTCGCAATATCTACAAATATTATACGGCGTACCGCTTGCAGCTCGACACGCTGGCCGCTCAGGGTTTGGCAAAGCGGCGCGTTGCCACAAGTGAGCCCGCGGAGGGATGACGATCCCGGCCGGGCAGCTTCCGCTGCGAATTGACGGTGCGCGGCATTGGGGCATTCCCTTCGATCCGCTAGCCTAGAGCGAATTTAAAAATTACCGTTGTTCGATGATCATTCGAAGCGCGAAACACGAACGATGGCACGCTTCGTTCGATTCCATGTGACCCAGCGCAAATTCAGATGCGACTGCGGCGGTAGTCCAATGGAGTTTTACCCGTCCATCGTTTAAATGATCGATTGAAGGTACTTACTTCCGAATAGCCCAATAAAAAAGCAATTTGCGTCAGGGTATTGTTAGAATCTCTCAGATAGGCTAGCGCCAATCGCTTCCGGGTATCATCGAGCAAGCTTCTGAAGTCAGTTCCGCAAGTATTCAACTGTCTCTGGAGCGTGCGCGTGCTGCATGCCATTGACCTTGCGACTTTGCCGAGATTAGGATAGCCATCTTTTATCGCCTCGGCAATCTTGCGACGAAGTGATTCAAAGCTTTGATCCTCCTTCGGTGTGTCGCTCAGGACGTTCTCTAGATAGCGGTTGAGAACTTTGAACAGATTTGGGTCTGCGGCAGGAATCGGCTGCTGGCAGAACTCGCGGTCCATCACGATGGCGCTGTTCGCACATGAGAACATCACTGGCGCTCGAAATAGTTGTAGATGCTCGGAACTCGTTGTGGGCGGCTCATGCGCGAAATGAACCTCGCGCGGACTCCATTGGCTGCCGACCATGACTCTTAGGGTATTGAGAGCGGCGGCCATGCCGTATTCGATGAATTGCCGAGGTTCGTCGAAATCCAAGGGTTTCACGCTATAACATAGGTAGCTGAGATTATTTTCTTCACTGAAAGTCACTTGCGCCGCTTCATTATGAAGGTGGAGATAACGTGCTCCGGTTTCAAAAGCGGCGGCGACCGTGGGTGAATTCAACACTGCGTAAGTGAGGGCGCCAATATTTTTTGGGTTCGAGCGGGCGCCAAAACGCAGCCCGAAAGCGCAATCGCCGGTTAGCTCTGCGACCCTTTCCAGCATGCGCGCAAAACTCGAGCAAGGAATAAATCCTTCAGCTCGAGAAAAAACCGCAGGATCCAAATCCAAACTCTCCAAAACTTTTCTGGGATCGATGTCTGCGGCCTCGATCGCTTCAAGCAGGCCGATCGTGACGCTGGCCGAGATCATCGGTCTAGATTGCATAAAATCTCGCGGCTCCGTGGCCGACCCCTAATCAAGCGCTATCTGTCAATCTATTGTCGCAAAATGTCAAGAAAACCCTCCCCACAATCATTAACAGCAAGTTGGGAGGGAAAAAATGGATTTCCAAGTCAAATTGTTCAACTGGGAGGATCAGGGAAATCACCTGATCATTCTAGCCCGTGGAGTCATCGACAGCGAAGCTTTCAGATTGCTGTTTGAGGAAATCGAGGCGGCGACGCGCGACCTAAGCGAGTGCAAGGTGCTCATCGACCTGTCGGACAGCGCGTGCCGGATCGAATGCGCAGAAATTCAGGGACTTGTGGCGCGATTATCTCTCAATAGATGGCCGCTAAACAACAAAGTCGCGTTCGTTTCGGCGTCTGACATTGCCGATTATCATCGGTTGTTTTTCTTGCGTACCGAGCTGGCCGCGCACCATTTGGCCGTAGGCGTTTTTCGGAACTCAAAAGTCGCCATCGATTGGCTCGCCGGCATAGTGTAGTCGAGGCAGCGGCGTGGACCATTTACTGCACCACGCATGAATACCAATTAGGATTTAGCTAAGTTTCCTAAAGTTGATTCTGGTATGGGGTTGGTTGTAAAGTCACGGACGTCGTGGTTGCTCCCCCTGCTGTTCGTCTTACAGCGCGCCGGTTCCAGCGCCGGTGTTCGATTATTTCTCTGATACTGGTCTTTGCCAGCTTTTTGGCCTCAAGTCGTAGCTACAGTGCGGAGAGCGAGCGACCCAAGAGAGTGTTGATTATTTCGACGGGAAGTCGGCTCGCGCCGGGGTTCATCATTGTTGATCAGCAGTTGCTCGGAATATTGGGGAAGATTCAATCGCCACCGATTGAAACTTATGCTGAGAATCTTGATCTAGTTCGCTTTCCAACCGAACGTTATCGTCAGGTCTTCAGAGACTATTTGAGTTCAAAATACAAGGAGAACCCTCCCGATCTCGTCATCCTGGTTTATGTAGGCAATTTGGGAACGTCCGGAACCCTGCTACCGGAACTCTTTCCCGACACACCAATCATTGTCGCGGGTTTCACTGAAGAAAAACTTCATCTGGACCAGTTTGGCAAGAAAGTCAGCGGATTGGCTCAGCGTCTCAATCCTCAAGCCACGCTGGAATTGATCGCTCGATTGCAGCCCGAGGTAAACCGCGTCGTGGTGGTCAATGGGACGGCAGAGGTCGATCTCCAAGTGAAGGAAAAAATCCAAAACGCTGTGCAGCCGTTCAAAAATCGGATGAAAATAGAGTTTTGGGACAATCGTACTATTGACGAATTGCGGGAGGCTGTCAAAGTTTTACCGCCACACACCGCCGTGCTGTTCGGCCAGATGTTTCGCGATAGCGCCGGGCATGCTGTGCTTTCCTCAGAGGTGGCTCGAAGTCTCGCTCAGGCGGCGAATGCGCCGATGTATATCATGACCGAGACAACTTTAGGCGCCGGTGCGGTTGGTGGATCGCTCGCCAGTGTCGAGGCGTTTGGCAAACGGGCAGGAGAGCTGGCGCGTCTGGTTCTGACCGGCACGGATATAAACTTGCTGCCTTTTGAAATCCGAACTGATCCGGCGCCGATCTTCGACTGGCGCGCTTTGAATCGCTGGGGCATCCCCGAAAGCCGTCTGCCGCCGGGCAGCGTCGTGCGGTTTAGGCCACAGTCTTTGTGGAACCAATATCGCTGGTACGTTTTCGGCGTGCTTATGATTATTCTCGTTCAGGCCGCAATGATTGCCGATTTGCTGTTGCAACACCGGCGGCGGCGTCGAATTGAAGCGGTTTTGCGAGAGAGTCAGCAGCTAGTGGAACTTGCCACCAGTGCCGGCGACGTGGGGCTGTGGTCCCGTGATTTAACAAATGACGATGTCTGGGCCAACGAACCGCTGCGTGCTTTGTTTGGCTTCGAGGCTGCGAAGCCGCTCCGTTTTGACGATTTTCTGAAACTTTTCCATCCTCACGACCGCGAGCGCATGCTTTTGTCGGTCGAGCACGCGGAAACCGCCCAAATGCCATTTGAGGGAGAATTTCGCCTTATTCTCCCCAATGGTACGCAACGTTGGGTATTGACGAAGGGCCGGACAATTATCGATTCCACTGATAGCGACACGCGCAGAATGGGCGTTGTGCTGGACATTACGGAGCGCAAACGAGCGGAGGAAAAATTCCGCATCGCTGTTGAAGCATCGCCGACCGCAATCATTATGGTGGATCGCCAAGGGACAATTTTGCTGGCTAATCCTCAGACGGAAAAACTCTTCGGTTATTCGCGCGAGGAATTGCTCGGCCAATCCATCACTATGCTGGTGCCAGAGCGATTTCGGAATTCCTCTCCTGTGGCTTGGATGGGCTTTGGCGGAGTGCCCGAGGCCCGGCCAACGGGAACTGACCAAGAGCTGTCTGGCCTGCATAAAGACGGCAACGAGGTTCCGGTGGACATTGGGGTGACCCCGATTGATACCGCTGAAGGAGCGCTGACCTTAGTGACAATCATCGATCTATCGGAGCAAAAGCACAGCGCGGAAGCACTGGCGCATGTGATCCGTGAAGGTGAGGTCGAACGCGAACGAGAAGGGGCGTTCCTGCGGCAAATCATTGATACCGATCCGAACTTTATTTTTGCGAAGGATCGTCAAGGCCGCTTCACTCTGGCCAATAGAGCCGTAGCGGACGCATACGGCACGACGGTGGAGAATCTAATTGGCAGAACCGACGCAGAGTTGAATCCAAATCGCGAAGAAGTGGAGGCGTTCCGGCGCGACGATCTGGAAGTGCTCGAGACGATGCAGGATCGGTTCATAGCGGAAGAGCATGTGACCGATGCTGCAGGAAGGGTGCGCTGGCTGCAGACCGTAAAGCGGCCGATTATCGAAAGCGATGGACGTGCAAGCCAAGTCCTGGGCGCCTCAACCGATATCACCTGGCGGCGAGAGACAGAACTCGAGTTACGTGAGCAGCGCGCCCAGCTTGCCCACGTGACGCGCATCTCGACGATGGGCGAATTGGCGGCTTCGCTGGCGCACGAGTTGAATCAGCCGCTCACGGCTATTCTGAGCAATGCGCAAGCCGCACTCCGTTTCCTGAGCAACAAACCAGCCGATCTGGAAGAAGTGCACGAAATTCTCAAGGATATCGTTGAAGACAATAGCCGCGCCGGCGAAGTGATCCGGCGCATGCGGGCATTGGTCAAAAAGGAAGAACCCGAGTTCACGTCGGTCGATCTCGCGAGCCTCATCCCCGACGTAGTGCTGCTATTGCACAGTGACGCGATTCTGCAAAACGTCAGAATCGCGCTTGAATTAGATGACGATCTGCCGCCGGTGCGAGGTGATAAGGTCCAGCTCCAGCAAGTGATGCTCAATCTGATGCTCAATGCCTTCGAGGCGATGAAGGATTGTGCGGTTGCGGAGCGCGAGGTGAAATTGCGTGTAGCACGTGAAAACGCAGGCTCAATCCAGGTTGTCGTGAGCGACCGCGGCACGGGGTTCAGCAGGGACAAACTCGACAAAATCTTTCAACCGTTTTACACCACGAAACGCGAAGGACTCGGCATGGGACTGTCGATCTGTCGATCCATCATCCAAGCTCACGGCGGACGTCTCTGGGCGGAGAATAACCGCGACCACGGGGCGACGTTTTACTTCACAGTGCCAATTGCCGAAGCAGCCGCGGAAGAGACACCCGCGATCGAACCGAGAGAGTTTGCCGGCGTCGCTCGATTGAGTCTTGTGTCCAACCGCGCGAAAAAGGGCCACTGAGTTACGTCTATCCCAGCAGTTTTGATCGTTTAGGATTTGACTGACCCTATCGACAGTCGCTTATGCTCGCTTCGCTGAAGACAAAATTGCCGATGGCCGAGATAGTTTTGCCGACCTGGATTGGCCTGCTGGTGGGAATCGCCTACTACTTCGGCGCGATGGTCGGCTTCGCGTTGACTTTACCGAATCACTCAGTCTCGACGCTATGGCCGCCGAACTCGATCATGCTCGCCTTTCTGTTGCTGCAACCTCGCCAAAGGTACTGGATTATCCTTCTAGGGGCGTTTCCTGCCCACCTTGCGATTCAGCTGCAAAGCGGTGTGCCGCTGCCGCTCATCTTATGCTGGTTTATCAGCAACTGCAGTGAAGCATTAATCGGAGCAATTTGTCTGCGTCGCTACATCGTTGGGCCGGTGAATTTCTCCAGCGTCAGATGCGTTCTATTGTATGTTGTTTTTGCGGTCCTGCTAGCTCCGTTCGTCAGCTCTTTTCTCGACGCCGGCTTCGTGTCGCTGCTCGGCTGGAAACCGCAAAGCTATTGGGAAGTTTGGCTCACACGATTTCCATCCAATGTCCTCGCGGAAATGGCAATTCCACCGGTGATCCTTCTTGGGGCTTTTAAAGGGATCGAATGGTTCAGAGGCATGGATTGGCGCCACCATCTCGAAGCCTTTTTCGTCATGGGTGGATTAATCGTCGTAAGCCTCTTTGTTTTTGGTTCGCACAACGCGGGGATCAGGACCCCGCCCGCGTTTCTATATCTGCCGCTGCCGTTTCTATTGTGGGCGGCGATGCGATTCGGCGCGGCTGGAGCAAGCAGTGCCCTGTTGATCGTCGTCCTGGGTTCGATCTTTGGTGCCACGAGCGGCGGCGGACCTTTTATCAGCGCCTCACCGGCGGAGAATGTATTTTCATTACAAATGTTCTTGATGGCGATTTCTTTACCCATCGTGTTTCTCGCTGGATTGGTCGAAGAACAGCGGGAAAAGGCAAAAATGTTGAGCGATAGCGAGGCCCGGTTTCGTTCAATGGCCAACACCGCGCCGGCTCTCATATGGATGTCAGGCACAGACAAGCGCTTCACATTTTTTAATAAAGCCTGGTTGGATCTCACTGGGCGCACACTCGATCAGGAACTCGACAACGGCTGGGTCGCAGGGCTTCACTCGGAGGACTCGCACAGCTTCTTGGAACAGTACGATCGAGTATTCGACGCACGCAAAAATTTTTCCATGGAACACCGTCTGCGCAGGCATGACGGTCAATATTGCTGGATTCTCAACGCCGCCGTACCGCGCTTCGAATCGGACGGTACTTTTCTCGGCTATATCGGTTCTGCGATCGATGTCTCGCAACGCAGAGAGGCAGAGAGAAACCTGCGGAATCAGCGCGAACAGTTGGCGCGTATGACGCGTATTTCCACCATGGGTGAGCTGGCTGCTTCACTGGCGCATGAACTGAATCAGCCGCTCACGGCGATATTGGCCAATGCGCAAGCTGCAGAGCGTTTAATGGCAGCCAACCCGCCCGACTTGGAAGAAGTAAGCGCTATCCTGAAGGACATCGTGAAGGACAACAACCGCGCAGGCGACATCATTTGGCGGATGAGGGCACTGGCCCGAAAGGAAAATCTCGAACTGGCTCGGCTTGATCTACCGACGGTGGTTAGAGACGTTGCTTTGCTCCTGCATAGTGACGCGATCCTGCACGACGTCCGACTCCGGTTTGATGTGCCTAACAGGTTTTCACCGGTCCGTGGCGATAGAGTTCACCTGCAGCAAGTCGTACTCAATCTTTTGCTCAATGCGTTTGAAGCGATGAGGGATGTGCCGGCACACGAGCGTGAAATCCAACTATGGGTTGCGGCCGAAGGCGATGATCGCCTACGGGTAGGAGTCAGCGATTGTGGCGCGGGAGTCCCGGACGAGATCCTCGAGAGGGTTTTTGAACCCTTTTACACCACCAAAGGCGAAGGACTTGGCATGGGACTGGCGGTTAGTCGCTCGATTATCGAAGTACATGGAGGGAGACTTTGGGCGGAATGCAACGATCCGAAACCCGGTATGACATTCTGTTTTACCGTGCCGCTGTGGCGCGAAGAGTCGCGCTCTAAGCGGGATGTCAATCAGCAGTAATATGCCCAAACTCACTCCCGAAGCAAAAGATATAGAAATGGTGAAAAGCGCCCGTGTGGTTTTTCTCGTTGATGACGATTCTTCCGTGCGACGAGCGCTGACGCGGCTGATCAAGTCTGCGGGTTATGACGTGCAGGCGTTCGCTTCGGCGCGTGATTTTTTAGCATGCCGGCGGGCGACTGATGAAAGGCTAGCTTGCCTGGTTCTCGATGTGCGCATGCCTGGCTTGAGCGGGCTCGATCTGCAGCACGAACTGCAAGCCATGAATACTTTGCTGCCCATCATTTTCATTACCGGCCACGGTGACATTCCCATGGGCGTGAAAGCAATGAAAGATGGCGCCGTCGATTTCCTGCCGAAACCGATAAAAGACACCGTGCTGTTAAAGGCAATCGAGCAAGCCCTCGCGCGAGCGGCATCGGAAAAAGGCGAACGACAAGAACTCGAGAACCTCCAAAGACGGCTCAACAGCTTGACGCCGCGCGAGCGAGAAGTGATGAGCTTAGTCGTCCGGGGTTTGTTGAACAAACAAATCGCCTTCGAACTTGGAACCGTGGAAAAGACTGTGAAGGTTCACCGCGCGCGGGTCATGGAAAAAATGAAAGTACAATCGCTTGCCGAGCTGGTCCGCATCGCCGAACGCGTAGGTGTCGGCAGGGCATGAAGCGCCGCATTTTATCAGCTCTCGGTGTTTAGAATTCGCAATCGACACCGCCTCTACACTGAAACCAGAAACCCTTTTCTCCGTCCTCTCAGTATTGGACCAAAGTCCAATATACGCAAGTTTTACCCTTCGCTAGAGTCAATCCGTTCAGCGCAATCGCTGTGAATCTTTTACTGATGGTTTCGATGGTCGTGTGGAACCAACATTGTTGAGTAACTCCAAACCGCTAATTGTCATCGTGGATGATGATGAATCGGTATGCCGTGCGCTAAGACGACTCATCCGGTCGATTGCCATGGATGCAGAGACATTCAGCTCGGGGCAGGATCTTCTCGATCTTCTCGAGGCGATGCCGTCTTTTTGTCCCGATTGTCTGATTCTGGATGTGCAAATGCCCAGAATGAGCGGCCTCGCCGTTCAGGATAACCTTGCCCGAGTCGGCAAAACGTTTCCCGTCATTTTTATCACGGCCCACGATGACGTCGGCATCAGAGAGAAGGCGCTCGCCGCTGGCGCCGTGGCGTTTATACGCAAACCTTTCGTTGATGAGTTGCTGATTAGAACGATTCAAGAAGCGCTGCGCCGCGGAGGCGCCGGCAATTGATCCGCTCACACGGGGATCATCGATCTGCGCGCTCGCGGCAACCATCGGTTTACTGCGGTGCTTGTACGCTCTGTATCCCGAACACATAAGCGAAGCAGGAATTGAAATGGAACCTAACTCGACGGGAAAAATGCGAAAGTTAATTTTGCTGGCGTTATCATACATTTTCTTGGTGCTACACGATCCAATCCAAGTTGGCGCCCAGACCAGTTTCGAACCTCCTGCGACGCTCAGTGCATCCAAGATTCTGCCGCCGGATCTTCTGTCCGGTCCGAATCATCGGGTCGAAGAAAGAGTTTACAACGACGGTTACCTCAATACCTATCGGATCGGCTCGAAGTTCGGTACTTTCGTCGCCGTCTCCACTCCGATGCTGCGCAAGCGTATCGGAGAGATCAATGCATTGGTGCGCATGGAGCAGATCGAAGGGACGAAGGAATTTACCTCAGCACTCAAGGAAGCAGGCACCGACGCGCTGGTTGGCTTCAAAAATCTCGTTACCAAGCCGGTGGAGACCGTAAAAGGCGCGGCTTCGGGGTTAGGTGTGGCGTTTCGGCGGGCGAGCGACGCACTCACGGGTCCGAAGCGTAGCGATGCCGAAGACAGCAAGATCAAAGACCTGGTCGGGTTTTCCAAAACCAAGAGAGAATACGCCTATCAACTCGGTGTAGACGCATATACCGACAACGAAAAGCTACAAGACCGCCTCGAGGTGAAAAGCTCAAGGCCATGGACGTTCATCCGGAGGTCGCTGATGCGTTCTTGAACAATTCCGTCTATTCGCCGCGTTATCAAACGCTGCTCGTCAATGCGCTGGAGGAAATGAAAGGCGTCGGCAATCGCGCGACCTTCGTTCGATTGGCCGCGTCGAGTGGGAACAAGGACATTGCGTTTTTCCGTGAGCGGCAGGCAGAAATGTACACGGGGTTTCATAAAGCGGTTGCTCCGGTTGAAACGTTTACGCGCTGGGCGAATTTGCCGCCGTGCGAACGACCAAAAACGACGTGGTTTTCAACGTGCCGCTCGACCACCTCGTCTGGATCCAAGACATGGCGAAATTGTTGACCGCCGCGGACGCGCGCGTCACTCAAATGACCCGTCCCGCCACCAAACAATTATGGATCACTGGAACAATGAGCCCGCGAGCAAAAAAGGAGATCGAAGCTAAAGGGTGGCAGGTGCACGAGCGCGCAGAAGAGCAACTGCTCAGTTGGTCCGAAGAGTATCCGAGCTATCAAAAGCCGGAGGAGAAAGTCCCGGATGCTCTGGTCAAACTAAATTTCAAGTCTGTGGGGCTCGGTATCGGCGGCAGCTCCGGCGATGGCGTTCTTTCGTACCAGGGCAAGGACTATCCAGTAGCGATCTCCGGAATCAATATTGCCGATCTCGGCGTATCGCAGTTTGCGGGCGCCGGCAAAATCTACGATCTAAAGAACGTCGGCGATTTCTCGGGTAACTATGCCGCGGCGCAGGCCGCATTCGCGGTGCGGGGCGGACAGAGCTCTGTATCCATGCGAAATGCGAAGGGCGTCACCATCGTGATCTTGCAAAACGAGGGCAAGGAATCGGGGACGCGCTTCAGCCTGGGGCCGTCAGGGGTGAATTTGAAACTCAAGTAAAGTTCATCAGGCTAAAAGGACGCACAATGAATCGAAATATTGGCCGGCGAATCTCTGTCTGGTTGATGATCATTTTTCTTGCGGTACCGCCAGAATTGTTTTCCCAGGAGACCGAGCAGCCGGTGGTCTTCAAACAGGAAGAACTGGAGCAGCTAGTAGCGCCGATCGCGCTCCATCCGGATTCGCTGATTGCGCAAATCTTGATGGCGTCGACTTATCCTTTGGAAGTGGCACTCGCCGATCGCTGGACAAAACAAAATAGCAGTCTCAAGGGCGACGCGTTGACCAAGGCGCTCGAAGGGCAGGACTGGGATCCGAGCGTCAAATCGCTGGTCAATTTCCCTCAGGTGCTCACGATGATGAGCGAGAAGCTCGACTGGACACAGAAACTCGGCGATGCGTTTTTGGCGGACCAGAAAAAAGTTCTCGATACGATTCAAAGCCTCCGGGCAAAAGCACAAGCATCGGGTAATCTCCAATCGAACAAGGAACAAACGGTCGTGGTCGAGGAAAAGATCATCAAGATCGAGCCGGCGAATCCACAAGTCGTTTATGTGCCGACTTATAATCCCACGGTAGTGTATGGCTCGTGGCCATATCCGGCTTATCCACCGTATTACTATTATCCGCCAGGATATGTGGCCACGTCGATGATGGCCTTCGGCGCCGGCGTGGCGATGGGAGCGGCGTGGGGTTATGCATGGGGTAATACCAACTGGAACGGCGGAGATGTCGATATCGATGTGGATCGAAACACCAACATCAATAGAAATATCAACCGAGACCAGGCCAAGCAAAACTTGCAGCAGCGAGGGCAAACCAATCAGAAAGGTCAGGGAAAGTGGCAGCATAACCCGGAGCACCGCAAGGGTGTTTCCTATCGAGATCAGGGAACGGCCGGAAAGTTTAACCGGGTGAGCAGCAACGACGCGATCAAGTCGCGCGAACAGTTCCGCGGCCGAGCCGAGCAGGGAAGGCAGGATCTTCCGCGCAATGGGGTTGGTGATCGTGGTGGAGTCGGCGATCGTGGGGCCGCAGGCGGCCTCGGCGATCGCGGTGGAGCTGGCGGTAGTCAACTCGGCGGCGGCAACCGTGCCGGAACAGCGGACCGTGGTGGTGGCGGAGGCAACTTGGGTGGCAGCTCGGGCAACCGGGGTGGTGCATTCCAAGGCGCTGGCGGCAGCGGTAGCTCGGCACGGGCCGCCAGCTCGCGCGGCAGCGCGAGCCGGGGAAGCGGTGGAGGAGGTGGTGCGAGGGCCGGCGGTGGCGGTCGTGGTGGTGGCGGTGGTGGCGGTGGTGGGCGGCGCCGGTAACAACAGTATGCGCTGAGGACACTTCGGGTGTCGGGAGTGAACGATGGAGGACGCAATGATTTTGTCAGGTAAGAAAAGGAAAAAGCACGCGACTGGCCTACGGAGTTGTCTTGCCGCGCTCGGCTTAATTTTCGCGTTTATCATTAGTTCGACGCCGGCCTGGGCACAGAAAATGTTCTCCTCGCCGGAGGAGGCGGTTAAAGCCGCGATCGCCGCAGCAAGGAGCAATAACGATAACGAACTGCTCGCAATCTTTGGCCCCAAAGCAAAGGAAATTTTGTTTTCCGGCGATCCGGTCGCGGACAAACAGAGAAGATCTGAATTTGTTGCAGCCTATGATCAAGCGAACCGTCTTAGCACCGAGGGAGAAGATCGGATTCTAATCGCCGGCAAGCAGGATTGGCCGTTTCCGATTCCGATCGTGAAGAAAGGCCAATCATGGATGTTCGATACCGAGCAGGGCAAGCAGGAAGTCCTGAACCGCAGAATCGGCGGCAATGAGTTGTTCACAATCCAAACTATGCTCGCGATCGTCGATGCCGAACGAGAGTATGCGATAAAGGATCGCGATCGCAACGGACTCTTGGAATATGCTCAAAAATTCCTGAGCGACCCGGGTAAGAAGAATGGCTTGTATTGGGAGGCGAAGTCAGGCGAACCCGAGAGTCCCCTAGGACCGATCATGGTGCAAGCACGAAGCCAAGGCTATGGAGCAAAAATTACAACCGCACCCGGCCCATATCATGGCTATAACTATCGGATACTTACCGCGCAGGGTAAGGACGCCCCGGGCGGCGCATACAGTTATCTTGTCAAAGGAAAAATGATCGGCGGGTTCGCCGTGGTTGCCTATCCCGCGGAGTACGGTAACTCCGGCATCATGACATTTATCGTCAACTATGACGGCAAAGTGTTTCAGAAAAATCTTGGACCCAATACGGTGGCCGCCGCGAAAAGCATGAAGGAATACAATCCGGATAAAACCTGGACCGAAGTGAAGCAGTAAAATCGACGTAGTACCAAGTCATCGGGCATGAAGACTGCTCGTCGCTGAAAAGGGAACAGAGCAGCAAAAGTCACCGCATCGAAGTGCTGGTCTATCGAGACGCAAACCAGCTCCTCCGGATTCTCAAAATCCGAGATTCGCATTGCTCGTCGGCTCAAACCCCGAAGTTTCGAACCAACTCCGCCGGAGAGAGCCGATAAGCCACTCCCCATCGCTCCGAGTCCCAGGAGCGAGTCTGACGATTTCACCCATCAAAAATGCAGGCCTGATCGATTTAGCGGTTGAAACAACAGGAGGAGCGTAATATTAGAACGAGAGAGACAACCGAGTATACCCGTTCAAAACTCGCACATGGCAAACCACCTTACGCTAGCCACTTTCCAAAGAAGGCTTGCTAAAATCTCGCGTCAGAAAAATGAGACCGACGCCACCATCGAGATTCAACAATATTTTCTCGAGCGTAAATCGCTTGTCGATGCTGCCTTAAATCAATATTTTAGGCGCAAAGACCCACAAATCTCACCGCTGCTTCATGAAGCAGTTTGTTACAGTGTCTTGGATGCGGGAAAGCGCTTCCGTCCGATATTGACTCTAGCGGTGGGCGAACTGTTTGGCGCACGACGCGTTCCGCTTCTCTCCTTCGGGTGTGCTATCGAGTTGATTCACTGTTATTCGCTGATACATGACGACTTGCCCGCGCTCGACAATGATGATTTCCGCCGGGGTAAAGCTTCCTGCCATAAGCGGTTTGGTGAGGCGATAGCGCTTCTCGCCGGGGATGCATTGTTGACGGAAGCGTTTTTTATCGTCTCGGATCCGGCGCTGGCGCGCGTTTTGGGATCCTCTTTGAGTGCACAGCTCATCCGCGAAATATCCGCATCGGCTGGGATGAGAGGAATGATTAGCGGACAAAGCAGGGAACTAGAATTGGACAGATGCGAGGTGACTCCACAGATTTTGGAAGAGCTCGATCGGCTCAAGACCGGCGCCCTGATTATCACGGCAGCCCGCATTGGCGCGCTGATTGGCGGCAGCGCGCGCAAGGATCTCGATAGGATCACGCGGTATGCGCAATGTCTGGGATTGATATTTCAGATTACCGACGACATTTTGGACGAGCATGAGACCGCGGACGCCCATAAAGGGCTAACGAATTATTTGTCAGTTGCCGGGAAGGCAAAGGCTAGGGAGCGTGTGCAGTCCCTTTTTGCTCAGTGCCTAAGGGAAATGGAACCGTATGGCAAGGCAGCCGAACCGCTGCGCGAGATTGCCCGCTACGTTACTGACAGAAAACAGTAGCTGGAGCACCTCACGAACCCGATTAGGTCGGGTTGCGAGGTCGCTAGAGAGGGGGAACAGAGCATGATGCGGTTTAAGAACCGAAGCGCCATGGCTGAATTCACTTCGCTCTCTCGTCTGGATCGAATCGACACTGCAGCCCGGAAAAACTGGCGCAGCGACGACGACTTTCAATCTGACATGCTGGAGCAAGTTTCACGCACATTCGCTTTGACGATTCCGCAGCTTCCGCCTAGCCTTCGCAGGGTGGTGGCGAATGCCTATCTTCTTTGCCGCATTGTCGACACCATCGAGGACGAACCGCTGATCGACAGCGCGAGCAAGCAGGTTTTTTGCCAGCAGTTTGTCGGAGTTCTAAACGGGGTCAACAAGGCCGAACGGTTTGCGCGAGAACTGGGTTCTGCACTTTCGAGCCGGACACCGCCGGCTGAGCACGAGCTCATCCGAAACGTGCCGCGAGTGATTGACATCAGCCGTAGCTTCTCAGCGCCGCAGCGCCGTGCGCTCCAGCAGTGCGTCACCATTATGGCCAGCGGAATGGCACAATTTCAGTTAAGCCACGACAAACACGGCCTGAAAAACCTTCACGAGCTGGATCGGTATTGTTACTACGTTGCGGGCGTCGTGGGCGAGATGTTGACGGCGCTGTTTTGTCTCTATTCCCCGCAAATAGCGAAGCAGCACGACCGCTTGATGCGATTGGCGGTTTCCTTTGGTCAAGGCTTACAAATGACGAACATCCTCAAAGACGTCTGGGAGGATTACGCAAATGGAGCGTGCTGGCTGCCGCGGGAAATCTTTGCCGATGACGATTTCGAACTGCGTGAAATTGCTAGAGGAGAAAACTCGGCGCAGTTCCAACGCGGGATTCAGCGCCTGGTTGGTGTCGCCCATGGACATTTGAAAGATGCACTGAGCTATACGCTGGTGATTCCGCGCCGCGAGATCGGCATCCGTAATTTTTGCCTGTGGGCCATCGGATTGGCGGTACTCACCTTGCGCAAAATCAACCGCCACCTTGATTATAGCGAAGGCAATCAAGTAAAAATTTCCCGCACCAGCGTAAAGGGTACTGTCGTCGTTAGCCGACTCGCAGTGCGCCACGATCATGTTTTAAGGCTGCTGTTTTGTGCTGCCAGTCTGGGCTTGCCTTTAACCAAGACATCGAGCATCTGCTCGCCTGCAGAAGGCGCAGGTGCGTTCGACAGAGCCGTTTGACGTTCGCTTACCTCGCTCTTTCCCGCTGTATGAAGGACAGCACGGCCTGGCTCGATTACCAGCGCGCGGCAACAGAAACTACCGACAAGTTGTCGTTGTCCGGAGTTAAGGGCGCAATTTACCGTTCGGTCGGCGCGCTGCAGCGAGCGCAACACGCCGATGGCTACTGGTCCTTTGAGCTTGAGGCCGATTGCACCATTCCAGCCGAATATATCCTGATGATGCACTATCTGGGCGAGATCGATCACGAACTCGAACGCAAACTCGCTACGTATCTGCGCGGTCGCCAGGGCGACGACGGCGGTTGGCCGCTGTATTACGGCGGCGCCGCCGAAGTCAGTTGTTCCGTTAAAGTCTATTATGCGCTGAAACTCTCCGGCGACGATCCTGACCAACCACACATGCTAAGAGCTCGGAAGACGATTCTTCGGCTCGGCGGCGCGGCACGGGCCAACGTATTTACCCGGATTGCGTTGGCAATGTTCGAGCAATTGCCGTGGCGCGGGGTGCCGTTTTTGCCGGTGGAAATCATTTTACTGCCGCGCTGGTTCCCCTTTCATATTTATAGAGTTTCCTATTGGTCGCGCACGGTTATGGTGCCTCTATTGATTCTCTGGACGTTTAAAGCGCGGGCACGTAACCCCAAAAATATTTCCATCCGCGAACTGTTTGAGCGCGATCCGTGGAGGCAAAACGACTATTTTCCCACTCGCTCAGTTTTAAATCGGCTCTTCCTCGTGCTGGATCGACTTGGATTAAGGCTGTACCCGCTGCTGCCGGACAGGTTTCGCCGCCGCGCGATCAAAAAAGCCGAAGCCTGGATAGTAGAACGGCTTAATGGCGTAGGCGGGCTGGGCGCTATTTTTCCTGCGATGATCAATGCCTACGAAGCGCTCGAGATGCTTGGTTATCCGTTGAATCATCCGCTCCGCGTGCAAGCAAGAAAAGCCATCGATGATTTGCTGATTGTCGGAGAGCACAGCGCCTATTGCCAGCCTTGCGTGTCGCCGGTTTGGGATACGGCGTGGGCCAGTATCGCTCTGCAGGAGGTCGGCGATGAGGCAAGCCAGAAAAGCGTAAAAAAAGCCTTGAGTTGGTTAAGCGCAAAACAACTGCTGGACCAGCCCCAGGATTGGGCGTACAACCGCCGGCATGTCAGAGGAGGTGGATGGCCTTTTCAGTTCATAAACTCACACTACCCGGATTTGGACGACACCGCGGCAGTGGCTTATGGGATGAATAGAAGCGGCGAGCGCTCCTATGACGGGGCGGTGCAGAGGGCAACCGAATGGATTTGCGGTATGCAGTCGAAAAATGGCGGCTTCGCTTCGTTCGATGCCGATAACAATCACACCTACCTGAATGAAATTCCCTTTGCTGACCATGGCGCGCTCCTCGACCCGCCGACGGAGGATGTCAGCGCGCGCTGTCTGATGTTGCTTGCACGCTTGGGAAACTCGTCGGAAGTCAGCACGGCTAAAAAAAAATGCATGGATTATATTTTACGATCTCAACAACCCGACGGCTCTTGGTACGGAAGGTGGGGGACAAATTACATCTACGGTACCTGGTCTGTGCTTGTGGCCTTGGAAGAGGAGGGGGTTGGCAGCGAAGACAGCGCCGTGCGGAAGGCCGTTGCCTGGCTCAGCAGCGTGCAGCGAGATGACGGTGGATGGGGGGAAAGTTGCGACACGTACTTCGAGCCCGAGGAAAAAGGCCATGGTGGGCGCAGCACATCTTTTCACACCGCATGGGCCGTGTTGGGCTTGATGAGCGCCGGCGAGGTCCACTCAGCATCTGTTCGACAGGGAATCGAGTTTCTTTTGCGAACCCAACATGCGGACGGCTTTTGGCGCGATCCCGAATTCAACGCGCCCGGGTTCCCGCGCGTCTTTTATTTGAAATACCATGGCTACGACAAATACTTTCCGCTGCTGGCGTTAGCGCGTTATAAAAATTTGACTGCCGGCAAAAACTGATGCTCGGAATCGTCGTTTCGCTGTCTTGGGAACTAAAAACCTTAACCCGCCAATCCATCCCGTTAGGATCATACCTCGCAATCAGCGACAACACCCTGGTGGCTCTATCCGGCATTGGAGCCCAACGAGCGCGCACGGCGGCAACGCTTCTGGTATCGCGCGGAGCCACGGCTCTTCTCAGCTGGGGCTGTGCAGCGGCCCTGGAAGATGAGATCAGAGCGGGAAGCGTACTGCTTCCGGAAGGAGTAATCGATACGCGGGGTGAAACTCTTTCGGTTACGACCGAGTGGCATCACCGCTTGTATCAGGAAATCGGCTCGCGATACCCGGTCCGCACCGAGGCGCTGGTCGAAAGTGCCGGTCTGTTGAAAACTCCGGGAGAGAAGCAGTTATTGGCGCGCCGGACACACGCGATCGCAACCGATATGGAGAGCGCCGCGCAGGCGAAAGTTGCACGTGAGCACCGGCTCCCCTTCATCGCGGTACGCGCCGTTCTTGACAGCCTCTCGACTCCACTGCCGGAAAAGCTGATGCGCTCCCTTGATGCACGCGGCGAGATCAGCCCGAGGAGTTTTCTGCAGCACATCGTCCTCCGGCCGGCGGATTGGTCAACCCTAGTGACACTCTGGATGCAATTTAGCGTCGCGCGAAGGACGCTGACGCGAACCAGTCCAGTGGTGCTGGACTGTTCCCGGAGTTACTTAAATTCTCTTGTTATGTGAGGTAGCGCTTTTTCATCTTCGAGCCAGCGGATGACGGTGCTGGCTAAGGCGATGGCTGTGATATCGGGGTGATCGTTCATGAGAAAGTGATCGCCCCCAAGCTCGGTCAGAGTTATCCCGCCCGGAAAAATCATGTCGGCGAGCAGCACCACGCCATCATTGGGTCCATACTTCCGCATGGGAAAAAAACCTCTGCGGGCGCGAAAACCAACAGTGCCGCTCACCGGAATACCGAAGAAATTCACCACGAGAACATTTTGCGGGACGTGGAATGATTTGAATCGCTCGCGGCTACGGGCGACGGACATGCTTTCAACGCCGGCCGGGTCTAACTTCCCGACGATGAATTGCAGTTCGGGGATGACATTGTCATCCACCAATGGCGTACCCTGAAGGGCACCCACCGTATTGATCCAGGCTGCCACGTGACGGGTTTCCGCCGGTCCGAGCTTGGTCAGCGCGAGAGCAACCTCCGCGCTCGATTTGCTCGCGCTCACAATGATCAACCGGCGTCCGCTTTGCGCGCGGGCGCGAATGGCGTTTATGACGATTTCCGCGTTCGACTCAACAGGACCGTCGTCGCTGGTTTCGACAAAGTGGCACATCATTCCGACTTTTTCTAAAGCCGCCCGCGGCCCTGACAAATCAGCGCCACTCAAGGTCGGTCGATTGTAGAGATAGGTCGGCACGATCAACGCTTCATAACGATCGGCCGCGTCGGGCAGTTTTGCGTTCCCTTCGGGAACGGCCTTGCGGGCGTAGTCGTATGCGACGTCAAAGAGGCTTCGAAACTGACGATTGAGTGGCACTCGTGATATCTCGTCAGCGAGTAGTAAAGCAGCGAAGTCGGTGGAAAACTCATCGCTCAATTCTTTAAGCTCATTGCGGCCGGGAATTTTGCCGTCGATAGTCTGATAAACCCGATCGATGCGGGCGTCGAGAATTGGATTGTTGTGTTTGCCTGCGAGATAATTCGCCAGATAGTAGCGCGCCGCTTCCGAGTCCACGCGGGTTGCAATGGTTTGTCCGCCCACTGTACCACGCACCGACAGGCCGGAGCACGCCGAGACCCCTATCAAGAGAGCTATTACTGGAATGGCCGCAAATAATTTAAAATTAATCACGACGAAATAATTTCATCGAACCGAAATTTAATCAACCAGGCTGACGCTTTGCCCTTGCGAAATGAGTGAATTAGAAAGGCAAAGGGGTCGCCGAAGAACCGTTGGAGCAGTGTTGGCGGTGTCTTGAATCGGTGGCTCACAGACGGGAACACACCAATGACCACTCTATTGACCGGTGCCACGGGCTTTGTCGGCGCGGCAGTTCTGCGCGCGCTGGTGGCTGCTGGCCACCGCGTACGAGCCCTGGTTCGGCCCAACAGCGATCGACGCAATTTGAATGGCGTCGACTGCGAGGTTGTCACAGGCGATCTCCTCGAACCGGCCTCGCTGCAGCCGGCGCTGCGTGGCTGCGAGGCGCTCTTCCATGTGGCCGCGGATTACCGGCTCTGGGTGCCTGATCGAGACAAGATGCTCCGGATCAATGTTCACGGCACGGTGGATCTATTCCAGGCGGCCGCCGCGGCGGAACTGTCGCGCATCGTCTACACTTCGAGCGTTGCCACCTTGCGTTTGCGCAACGACGGCTCCAGCGCCGATGAGCAATCCCACGCCGATCTTACTGACATGGTTGGCGTGTACAAACAGTCGAAATTTTTGGCTGAGCGTGAGGTGAACCGGCTGGTGCAGGAAACCGGGATCCCGGTGATTATCGTAAAGCCGACCACACCATTCGGGCCCGGCGATGTCAAACCGACCCCAACGGGACGAATGATTGTCGAAGCCGCCTCAGGCCGAATGCCGGCTTACGTCAACACGGGGTTGAACGTTGTACATGTCGACGATGTGGCGGCCGGCCACCTGCTGGCTTTTAATAAAGGAGCAGTTGGCGAAAGCTACATCCTAGGGGGCGAGAACCGAACCTTGCGATGGATCTTGCAAACGGTCGCTGAGCTTACGGGCCGCTCCCCGCCGTATGTACGATTGCCGCACTGGTTTGTCACTCCGGTGGCCTACGTCGCTGAATCAATGAGCCGCGTTCTCGGCGGACGCGAACCGCTGGTTACCGTCGACGCGGTGCGCATGTCCCGCAAGCTTATGTACTTTTCCAGCGAAAAGGCGCGGGGCGAGCTCGGCTATGCTCCACGTCCGGCCATCGAGGCGCTGCGCGATGAAATAGAATGGTTTTACCAGCACGGATATGTGGCGCAGAAGACCGCCAAGACAAAGTCTGCCTGTTAAAAACTCCGCCGTTCGCGGCAGCTAGTTGCTCGGCAACTCCGGCGCGAAGGGACCGTCGGTCCTCGGCCCCTGCAGTGAAACGCGCAAGCCTTTCAATGGATGCCTCATCGCGTCATTGACAGCGCTGGCCTCGTAACCGCAGTGCGCCATGCAGTTGGCGCATTTGGGATTATTGCCGGTGCCATAACGATCCCAATTCGTTTCTTCCATCAGCGCTTTGAATGTCGGCGCATAGCCCTCGTCCACGAGCAAGTAACAGGGTCTTTGCCAACCGAACACGTTACGCGTTGGGTTGCCCCAGGGCGTGCAGCGGTAGGTCTCGTTGCCGGCCAGAAAATTCAAAAACAGACTGGAGTGATTGAGCCGCCAGCCGCGCTTCTTGCCCAGCTTGAAGATATTTCTAAAGAGCTGCTTGCTCGCATTGCGCTGCATGAAAACGTCTTGTTGGGGCGCGTGCTGGTAGCTAAAACCAGGCGAAATGGTCACGCCCTCCACGCCGAGCGCCATAACATCATCGAGAAAGGCTGCCACCTCTGGGGCGGACTCGCCCTGGAACAGAGTGCAGTTGATGGTTACCCGGAACCGTTGTTCAATCGCTTGTTGAATCGCTTTCACCGCTTCATCAAAGACTCCTGTACGGCAGACGGAGGTATCGTGTCGATGCCGATTGCCGTCCAGGTGCACCGAAAATGTCAGATAGGGTGAAGGCGCATAATCATCCATGCGCCGCGCCAGCAGCAAGGCATTGGTGCATAAATAGACGAATTTTTTGCGTTCGATAAAACCGCGCACGATCGCCGGCATATCTTTGTGGATCAACGGCTCACCGCCCGCGATCGACACTACAGGAGCGCCACATTCATCGATGGCCGCCATGCATTCTGCCGGACTCAAGCGGCGGTCGAGAATCTCTTCCGAATAATCGATTTTGCCACAACCGGCACAGGCCAAATTACAGCGGAGTAACGGCTCGAGCATTAGTACCAACGGATAGCGCTCGACACCGCGCAACCGCTGTCTCAGAACATAGCGCAGAATCGCCAGAGTCTGGCGCAGGGGTATGGCCATTTTGCCGTACCTAGTCAGAAAAGAGAGAAAGCCGAAATGAAGTACGGGATAGCCTTCATAGCGGCGCAATTCGATCATTCGTTGATGTATGAACGCGCATAGCCGAGATCCTATTAGACTAACCGACGAGAGACAACTGCAAATCGTGAAACTTTGCTCTTCGCTGCGTTGCATTGGACTAAGGTCCAATGTACGGCTACGCAAATTTCTGGTAGGAGAAGGTTGGGTAGTTTATCGACGGACGGGCGAAGGGAGCGATTTGTCTCGAAAGGAGAAGTTCATGCGGCTTCAGCTTATTGGACCTTTGAGCAGTGCGCTAGTGCTTGCTTTTACAGTTAGTCCTATTCACCGGTTACGGCTAGCCGACGTGCGAACGCTATGAAGTTAGAACCTTTGTACAAAATGATGCTGCAAAGCCGCAGCTGGATTATTTTTGTGATCGTCAATATGGCCGTGGCGCTCGCAGGCTGCGCCACTAATGAGCCGGTTCCCGTTCCCGCGCCGAGCACATTTGATCGTTCCTGGAGCGCTGCCTTGAGTGCGGCGCAGGATGCAGGTGTGCGAATTACCTCCGAAGATCGTGGGAGCGGAGTGATCCGGGGTGTTAGCAACGAGCAAGAAGTCACGATCAATCTCCGGAGCCAGGCGGACGGCAGCGTGCGCATCGAGATCAGCGCTCGCGGCCCGAAGGGATCAGATCCGGGACTAGGCAGTAGGATTTCGCGCGCATATGACCAGCGGATGGGTCGATAATAACGGCCAGCCGCTCACAAGCTTGATTCCTGTCGCGCCTGGGCGATTTGCCCGCTTCAAGAGTCACAAACCCTCCCGGCATCTTCATCAATGCGCACGATGAGCCGTCTACGGAGGTAGAAGCCGAGAGGATGGATGCAGGGCACATTTTTGCAAAGCATTTCACCGTCAAGCATTGTTGGAAACATTGATGTTGCCATGAGCCGCAGCGCAGGCCTCTTTTGTAGTCCGAGGCGGACAGAGTTCTTTGTCCATGCGCAACTCCCAAAGGCGTCACGATTGTGATCCTGCAAGATGAAGACAAGGAATCAGGAACCCGCTCTGGCCTTGAGCCATCCGGGATAACACTGAAAGTGAATTAGAAACGGGCAAGGGACGAGCGTCGACCACCTTCCTTGGTGAACTGTTGTAACGCCTATTAGACCAAAGTCCAATATACGAGTACGTACGCATTGGGTAGAAAGATCCTGGTGCCCGACGTTAGCTCATTCCAGCTTAGACATTTCTCCGACGTGTCTTATGTAGCGATGGCGTCGCTCCAGCGACGAACCGCTGAGCAATTGTCATGAATGTAAGGAACTGGTCCAAATTCGCCGGCAGGATTTCGCTCAGCGTATGACCGGCGCATGCGGCGATAGAGATCTAGATGTCTTTTGAAGATAAGCGTGCCGTAGTATTCCGTTGCAATTTAGTCTGCTTTGCACTGGCCTTGATTCTTCTCGCGTCGGGTTGCGCCACACCCATCGGTGTCAACTACGTCGATCAGCACATCGCCTACCAATCGATTACTGCGAACATTCTTTCCGCCGACCGGCCGAGTTCGTTTTCCGCACGCGAGCTGATGAATCTCAATTTGTATCAGCGTTTTGAGGATGAACCGGAGAAAGCACTTGCCGAGATGCACGCCGGATTGACACCCCAAGGCGATGAGGATCGTCTTTTCGCATTGACTGAGCTTTCTTTTGCCCATGCTGAAGCCAGTGGTGAAAAATCCTATTATCTCGCCGCGGCCGTCTACGCATATGCATTTATGCTTCCAGGAGAGCACGGAAGGCAACCCAGGGCTATCGATCCGCGTTTTAGATGGGCGGCGGATATTTACAACCAGGCCCTCACGCGCGCCGCGATGATCGATGAAACGCCGGTCCCCAGAGGCGGAACCTTCAAACTACCCTTCGGTGAGCTCACCGTTGATTTCAACGAGAACGATCTGGTTTGGGCGGGCTTTCGCCTCATCAATTTTGTTCCCGCGGCAGATATCGAAGTGCGGGGTTTGCGCAATCGCTATCGCATTCCCGGTATTGGGGCCGCTCTTGCCGCTTCTCTCGAGCCGTTAAGCGAGACCCCGAGGAAGGAGTATGCGCGTATTCCACCTCGGCTGAGAGTTCCGGTAACGGCATTTTTGCGGCTCGATGACCCTCGAGGTGCATTGGCATCCGGAAAGTTGAAAGGCAAGCTGGAGTTTTACACTCCGGATTCGGCGCGCACGGTTAACATTGCTGGTAACGATGTTCCGATCGAATATGAGACGACCACTGCGCTTGCGCTGACTTTGGAAGGCGCGCCGGTTTGGGACTTTGAGCTCGCAGGTTTTCGCTCCGGCGATTTCACTGTGGGTCAGGGAAATCTGCAGCGCGGGCTTTTCATGCTTCACCCGCATCGCGTCGGACGTATGCCGCTGGTGCTGGTGCATGGAACCGCATCGAGCCCGGCCCGATGGGCGGAGCTCGTTAACGAATTGGAGAACGACCGCGGGTTCTGGCAGAACTATGAGATCTGGCTTTTCATGTACAACACAGGCAACCCGATTGCCTATTCGGCGCTGCTTTTGCGCGACGCGCTCACAGAACTAGTGGCCGATCTCGACCCCGCGGGTACCGATCCCGGTCTGAAGAATATTGTCCTAGCCGGACATAGTCAGGGTGGGTTGCTGACGAAAATGACGGTAATCGACAGTGGTATGCAACTTTGGCCGTTCCGTGTTGCTCCGGAAGAACTCAATGTCAGTGCAGAAACGCGGGATTTGCTGACGCGTGGCCTCATCCTCAAGCCTCTTCCGTTCGTCAAAGAAGTCATCTTTATCGCCACACCGCACCACGGCAGTTATCAGGCACTGGGAATTTTCGGCGATCTGGCCTCATGGTTGGTCAACTTGCCGGGACGCTTCGCGAAAATGAGCTTCGATATTTTAACGCTGCAGAAGCAGGGGGTTTTTCTGACTCCGTTCAGAGGGATTCCGACAAGTATTACGAACATGAAACCAAACGATCGTTTTATTAAGGCGCTCTCGGCCATTCCCATCGCCCAGGGCGTCGTGGCGCACTCGATCATTGCGGTCCAGGGAGAGGGCCCGCCGGAGGAAGGAGACGATGGCGTGGTTAAATATTCGAGTGCTCATATCGATGGCGTCGCTTCGGAGAAAATAGTCCGCTCCAGTCACTCGACTCAGGGGAATCCAGAAACGATTCAAGAGGTCAAACGGATTCTGTTCGAGCGGTTAAAGGGCGTATCCGGAGAAGAGAGCGCCCCGAGCTCTGAGCTTCGATAGATGAATTCGAAAAATGACTGCTTTTACTCCGGCTACAAAACCGCCCTCCGTGGCGACGCCTGATGAGGAGAAGGACCTCGAAATGCAACCCTGACGGTTCGGTACTCTTGCTAAGAATGCGCGCAGGGACTCGATCAGTTGCTTCTATGTGCAAGCTCCTGACGATTCTCTGCCCTTCTTGCGTTTTTTGTCACCTCCAGCGATCTTCCCGCTACTGCGTACTGAAGACTATGGAGAAGATTCCGCCGGGTTTGGTGAAAGGTCTTGGCCCACACTCAAAATATCGGAGGGCTGGCTTGCCCTCAGCTGATTAGCGGGATCGGGCGATATTTGATCGTGGCTTTGGACCCAGCCCACCACCGTCATCGCCAACGCTACTCCGGCAACATCAATATCGTCGTTGATCTGAATGTGGTCACTGCCCAGTTGAGCTATCGTAACGCCACCGGGAAAAATCATGTCGGATAACAGCACTACCCCATCATTCGGTCCATACCTTCTTAGCGCGAAAAAGCCTTTGCGGACCAGAAACGAAATGCTTCCGATCGTGGGGATACCAAAGTAGTTGACGACAAGAACGCTTTTGGGGACTTGGAAGGAAGCGAAACGTTGCCGACCGCGAACGGTCGTCATACTTTCAGCACCGGCCGGATCTATCTTGCCGACTATAAATTCGATGTCCGGCATAACTTTATCATCCACCAATGGCGTGCCTTGTAGGGCGCCTACCGCATTGATCCATGCCGCAACGTGCCGGGTTTGGGCCGGCCCAAGCTTTGTGAGCGCGAGGGCAACTTCTGCACCGGACTTGCTTGCGCTCACGACAATCAGGCGCCGCCCGCTCTCCGCGCGAGCTCGAATGGCGGACATGACTAGTTCCGCATTCAATTCAACCGGCCCGTCGTCACGCGTTTCGACAAAGTAGCCAGTAAATCCTACCTTTTGTAATGCCGCCCGAGGGCCAGCCATATCGGCACCCGTTAAGGTAAAGCGTTTATACAGGTACGTAGGAACAAAAAGGACGTCATAGTTATCTGCGCCGGGCACCTGCATTTGTCCCTTGGGGAACGCTTGACGAGTGTATTCGTACGCTTGATCGAAAGCGCTCCGAAACCGACGATTGACAGGTACTCGAGCGATCTGGTCGGCCAGATACAAGGCGGCAAAATCGACAGAAAAACTGTCGCTTAAATATTTGAGTTCTGCGCGATTGGGCAAATGTCCATTGGCGGTTCGATCAACGCGATCGATAAGCCCATCCAAGAAAGGGTTTGTGTGTTTTCCTGCAAGATAATTGGCCAGGTAATAACGTGCGACTTCAGAATCTACCCTGGTGTTAATTATTTGGCCGCCGATGCTGCCGCTTACTGGCAAACCGGCACAGCCTGACAATATACCGATGAGCAGCGCACAGAGAGGGAGTCGCCAGGGAGTGTCGTACACAATTAAATATTTCCATTGAAAGATGGTCGTATCAATAACCGGCAGGGATCTGTTGCTAAAACTTGGGGTGGCCTCGTGTCGGCTGCATAATGATTGTCCTGGAAAGACGAGTTGGCGTTACAACGCCTGGCGATGTTGTTACGGCACTCTCGCCGGCATTTGGTTTTCGCGCCATCCTCGTGCGGGTTCACAAGTGTATTGGACCAAAGTCCAATACACAAGCTTCAACTCTCCGGTATACGCTTCCATTCTAAAACTTCCGATTGCATATCGCAGGACCTATCGCTTTGGCGCGCCTGCGAATCAAACCATGACGGTTTTTCAGGGATGCTTAAATTCTCCCGGCCCGAGTGGTTGTAGGCAGCGGGTTTTCGCCGCTTAAGCTTCCGCGGATTCGTGGCACAGGTCGTGCTCAAAACAGCTTTTTGCCACATGAAAAACGCGGCGATGCCGGGCAATGTGTCGATGGAAATGACGAACTCAGAGCAAATCGAGCGTCCCTTAGATCAGGAGGTCGGAACGGTGGAACCCGAACGAGAAAATTCCTCATCTCAAAAGCAACCGCGAAGTTTCACTCCTAGTGATAACCTGACCGGTTTATTTCAATCCGACCCACTGTTCGTTGAAAACTTTTTCAATGATCGGCGTAACCAAACACTGATTCCTGAGAAACGACTCATGCTGGCTGTTTTGGAGGATGCGCTGTGGGGCTTTCAAGAAAATGTTCGTGCACGACATGGCAAGCGGAAGCAGCTGTTCGATGACGTCGTGAGCTGGTTTTTCGAGACCAACGGTGATTGGGTTTTCGATTTCAAAAACATCTGTAACAGCTTGGGATTCGACACTGATTACATTCGCAAGGGCTTGCTGCAATGGAAGAAAAAGCAATTATCGAAATATTATCGGGTTGCGAATAGTGCGGCAGCCGCTATTCAGCAGCACACTCTCACATAAAGATTGATAGGATTTCTGAAATACGGATGCGCAAACTTATTGGACGTGAACTGAAATGAAGCTAAATCTTTCCACCGCTCACAATCTCTACTCACAGCGGGTCAAAGCGGAGGGCGCGAAATAAAACCGTGAACTTAGCTCGGCATCGGGAGGAAACAACCATGAAATATCAGCTGAATCTCGCGATGATGACTGTTGCGATTTTACTCGGCACCTTGTTAGGGCTTGGCTCGCTCGCGACCACCACCGCACAACCGATCGAAACCACCACCGACGAACCGACTGACTTGGCCAGCATCATCCAGCGGGAACGGTGCTTGAATTTAACGTCAGTGACGCCGGTAGTGACGGATGAAGAGACGGTGGGCGTGGTCGCAATCTATGACGATCCATCGACCCAGCGCGCGGAAGATTATTTAGAATTGTACGACAGCGACGGGGGTCTCGTCGCGGTGGGTTGGTTCGATAAATTCGGTATTCAACGGCTGGCTGTGGACCGTGCTTTTATCGACGGGGCAGCCAAATTTCAAGGGACTTTTGTCCGGGTGGTAGACGGTGACTTTATCTGAAGCATGGGCCAGACGCAGAGTGAACAAGGGCAACAATAGATCCAGACGCAGCAAGTTGAGATTGAAAGACGACAGAGGGACTTGCAACGCGACTAAAAGCGCAGCAACATGAGCGCTCGCTGAGCTCGGTACGGGTCGTGCGCGTCCGAGCTCGCCAAAAGCGGAAATTCCTTAATTCGCTGATTCGGTCTGTCAGAGGTGGATGGATTCGTTTTTCTGCTGGTTTTGTTCTGACAAAAGTAGCGCCAAGTCGAGAAATTCAGCTGTATATCCGCAGGTTACGAATCTACGAGAGTCTATAATCCTCGTGCCGTGCCTGTTCATCTTCCCAAGCTTTCGGTTTATCGACCGCAAAAGATAGGGGCGCGTTTTCTGCTTGGTAGTATTTCTATGCCGGTATTTAACTACAGCGAAGGAAAATGATGGCACATGCCCAACTAGCAAAAACCAAAAGGGCCTCTTCAGAGAACGGTTTCCGCGCTAAGGTTTCCGCCGAAGCGAGGGCATATTCTTTGCTTGATGCGCTGATTATGGAGTATTACTGCCAACGTTGTGATCTCTATAGAAGCGGAGACGGATACAGAGTGATGAGCGAGGAATTCGGGTTAACCAGGCTAGACATTATCGTTTGCTACGACTGCTATAATGACGCGCGACGATTGGGTCTGCTTACAGCCAAAATAGTAGGATCCAATTCCGCTAATGAAGCGTTGGATACGGTCAGGCAACAGGAGCAGATCGCCTAGGTTAAACGTTCATAGCCTGAAATGCATGACACTTTTCCGTAAAGCTTCGCGCCCATCCTCTGGTTCAGCGCCATTGGCCACCCCGCTGGACGCCATTTTACGGCACACGCACTCCCGCTAGTGGGGAAGCTGTCAGCTCATGCGAGTTACGACCGGCGAGGTGGACAGCTAGAAAACTAATGCCGCCCATGATTATCGAGGTCGGGGACGCCCGCGGCGAACCAGGCTCCGAGAACGCCGGTAGTGAGATTTATGCTTCGAATAAGAAGTATCGGTGTCTCACAGGTGCTTGGTACGGGCAAAGGGCTGAGTATCCCCTCAATTTTGAAGTCGCCATTATCCTCGAGCGGTACACCAGGTGATATGAAACTCTGATCATCACAAAAGAGCTGCGCAGCCACGCTCTGTCCTGCATTCGTTCCAATATTATTGCCTCCGGCCAGCAATAGACCCTCTCCGTCTATCTTGATGTCGCCATTATTTTTGATCGTTGCCTCCAAGTCCTTAATCCTCCAAATCTGACCGGGAGGATTGACCCCGTGTACCGTATTTCGGGTAACAGTGACAGCGCCTGTGGTCGCGTCCACGGCGACATTCGAGATTGGGATAACTCCGATTCCGCCGCTAAATTTCACGAAGCTTTTATCGTGGTTGCGATCCTTGTTATTGTCGATTGCTCGGGACGGAGCGAAAAATCCTCCTATCAGAACGACCACAATAGATACCAGCAATCTTTTTTTCATGACTACACCTCCGTGTGTATTCTTTTGCTCTCCCTAGGTTGACCAAAACATCATCAGCTGCTGACTATAGCTGCTGTGGTGCTAAATGACGTCAATCCCCGCTTCGGGGGAATTTTCGTTTACCCGAATGGGGATGTGCGGTCTGCGCAGCTTCGTCCTTATCGGCAAGCAGGCCGCACAGAATTTCGTGTGGGAGTGGATTGTTCTACGGGATTGAGAACGACGTCAGTACGGCAGTGTGCGATGCCAGCTATTGGACCAAAGTCCAGTATGTAAATTTTTCAATTCTCCGGTATAAACGCAGCGAATCACTGTTTCTCAACCATTCGCTTCGGCGTCGGCCCGGTATGCCGACCGATGGCCATTGGACCAAAGTCCAATGGACTATCGATTCAACACTGCGCTATTAGACTATGTATGTTTGTAGCCAAAAATTAAAAAATTCACGAGCTCGGCTTTTTCGCGTCGATTCGAATTAGGTCCTTGTGATTTGCCAGACCTGTTAACGCTTTTCGCTATAGGTACAGATGGACAGGGTCAATATGAGGAGAAATGATGAAGCACATTATTTTTAAATCGCGCGCAGCGCTAGCCCTCGTGCTGCTGGCCATGCTCGCTACGGCTGAAGTTTATGCGATCGATAGCAACAACCGCTACTTCGCCTATGGATTAGGACAGAAGACCTGCGATGACTACATCAAATTTCGTGAGCACAGACTGGATACTTTGGAACAGCAGCATCCTCGCTTTACGAAAGATGAGCTGTATGACATCGTCAACCGAATCATCGAGCAGTGGATTGCTGGATTTCTGACCGCGCACAATCTCTACGTCAGCGATACCTACAACGTCGCCGCCAAGGGGACCATGGATGATATCGAGGCTCGCCTCGAAGCTGCATGCCGGGCGAATCCGAAAGAGTATTTCGCCGAGGCCATGGTTTCGGTGGTGCAGCAATTGAACCCGGAGCGGGTAAAAACCGAGAGCGCAAAATAGCCGTTGCCTCGCTCGCACACAAACGCAAGGAGTTGGAGATGAAAAAATCGGTAGGATTGATATCTGCTGTGTTGCTGACGCTATTTTTTATCGGATGCTCTGAACCGCTGACCACAAGAGAGAAAGGTGCCGCGATCGGCACGTTCGGCGGCGCCGGCTTAGGCGCGATCATTGGCAGCGCGACTGGTAATGCCGGAGCAGGAGCCGGCATTGGCGCTGCCGTGGGTCTGCTCGGCGGCGCGCTGATCGGCGATCAGATGCAGAAGCGGCAAAACCAGGATGCGGCTGTGCAACAGCAGATCCAGGCGCAGCAGGCTGAGATCGACCGACAGCAAAGAGAGCTGAATCAATTAAAAGCACAGCAGCAAGAGCGCTAGGGTCATGGACTAAATACCTTGAATAAATATGGGTGCATTTTGTCGCCATGCGGTCAAAGCTTGTCCAGGACCGCGGCGGCGCTAGGGTCCGACGATGCTAAACCAAAACGGAGTCATCATGAATGTAGCGACAACTCAAGGATTGACCTGCAAGCTTGCGATGAGCTGAAGGACCGACTGCACATAACAAAGGTCAGAGTTGGCCCCATGATCTAAGGGATTTAGCCATCAAAAAACGGTATTTCCCTGACTGCCCAAGGCACCATCGAAAGCGTAATGTCATGAGCGGGAACCCAGCCAACGCGTAAATAGCAAGCTACAGAAAGTGCTGGTGAACGCTGATCGAGTCATCAAGTACGGTGGCGTAACTATAAGACTTCTTAAGATTGGAAAAAATTGTACCTCTACATATAAACAAATGGCGGGTTTTTTGCCCGAGACTCAGCGGCAATGCAGTCCCGCTCAACTACGGCACAAGAAAAAACAAGTAGATTGGACAAGGCACGGTTTCCGGATGCCAAAAATTCGGCCACCGTATGCATTTATAGCTATGGTTGGTCTTTCGAAATCTAACTCGCGGCGTTCTTTGTCCATGCGGCGAGCGTTGTGTGCGCTCTTTTTTTTCGCCTTGGTGAACACTGCTGTCGGAGGAGAGGCAACACCCGCCAAGCGAGTGTTGATGCTTTCAACTGGCAATCGGTTTTCTATTGGTTTTCCGATCGTCGAGCAAAATGCCGTCGACAAGCTGCGACAGCTGCGCCGGAGCGTGCTGGAGCTGGCGGACCGGTACAAGATCGCGATCGTCGGATACTCGGCCGCGGGGACTCCGGCGCCTGCGCCGTCCGCGGACGCGGCGGAGGCGGCGTCATCATGAGCGACCTG
>Ga0207701_10000820_pt1 | contig 32981 bp, 31 predicted proteins | sample KBSSwiSSwithPhiX_FD_184294 | JGI IMG/M metagenome (GOLD analysis project Ga0207701, IMG submission 184294) | Switchgrass rhizosphere bulk soil microbial communities from Kellogg Biological Station, Michigan, USA, with PhiX - S5 (SPAdes) (version 2) | ecosystem: Environmental > Terrestrial >... | reverse complement strand
TTCGAACCCACGGTACGGTTGCCCGTACGCCGCATTTCGAGTGCGGTGCTTTCGACCACTCAGCCACCTCTCCGCATGTCGTGAAGGCATGTGCCGGGATACCGGCTCGCGGTCGCGGCGCGCCTGTAGCAACGGACCCCGCCCTTGCCTAGCCTGACTCGGTCCCTAGATTGCAGCCATGTCGCCGATGGAACGTTCAGCCGAGATGGATACGAGGCATTCGCTTTCAATGCCCGAAGCCCGCTTCGCAATTGGCGAAGTGGTTCGCCACCGCTTGCTCGACTTCCGCGGAGTCATCTTCGACGTCGACCCGGAGTTCGCCAATTCCGACGAATGGTACGAAGCCATTCCGGAGGACATCCGCCCATCGAAGGATCAGCCTTTCTACCACCTGCTCGCGGAAAATGCGGAGTCCAGCTACGTCGCTTACGTCAGCCAGCAGAACCTAGTCCCCGACGACAGCGAGGAGCCCGTCGACCACCCCGCGATAGCGACGATGTTCGACAGCTTCGACGGCGAACGTTACCGCCTGCGCCCCGAGCATCGCCATTAGTTGACACCGCGCGGCCGCTGCCATAGGCGGCTCGCTTCGCGCGAAGGCCCGGCCTGACGCGCGCCACAAGCATAGAAGAGAAGCCAATGTTCGCAGTCGTGCGCACGGGCGGCAAGCAGTACCGCGTCGCCCCCGGAGACAAGATCGTTGTCGAGAAGATGGACGGAAACGCCGGTGATACGATCACCCTTGGCGACATCCTCCTCGCCGGCGACGGATCGGACCTGAAGAAGACCGACGGCCTGACGGTCTCGGCAGAAATCATCGCGCAGGCGAAGGGCGAGAAGGTTACCGTCTTCAAGAAGCGGCGCCGTCACAATTATCGTCGCAAGAAAGGCCATCGCCAACAGCACACGATCCTGAGGATCGTCGCGATCGGCGACCACAAGGCCGAGAAGAAGGCGGCTCCGAAGGCTGAGAAGGCTCCGGCTCCTAAGGGGGAAAAGGCTCCGGCTCCGGCAAAGACCGAAGCCGCCGCGACTGCGGCTGCCGGCGAAAGCGTCGAAGCCAAGGCTGCGCCCAAGACCGAAAAGCCCAAAGCCGAGAAGCCGAAGGCCGAGAAGAAGGCTGCTCCGGCCAAGGCTGAAAAGCCCGCCGCCAAGCCGTCGACAAAAAATGCTGCACCTGCTAAGGGCGGCGCCAAGAAGGCCCCCAAGGGCAAGTAATCAGGATACTATTTCGTCATGGCACATAAGAAAGCAGGCGGCTCGTCCCGCAACGGCCGCGACAGTGAGAGCAAGCGCCTCGGCGTGAAGTTGTTCGGCAGCCAATCGGCTCGCGCCGGCAACATCATCGTGCGCCAGCGAGGCACGAAGTGGCATCCGGGCACCAACGTCGGGATCGGCAAGGACCATACCCTCTTTGCGCTTACCGACGGCACGGTCGCGTTCCGAGACGGAAAGCTCGGCCGCAAGTACGTGCACGTCATGCCGGCCGGCGAGGAAAAATAGGAACGGTCACTGACAGGCCGTTCCCTTGAAGGGGCGGCCCGGACGAGATCAACCGATCGAGACCAAAAGGGAGAAGGGGACGCCCCGAAAGGGCGATCCCCTTTTTCTTTTCCTTCTCCCGAGACTGTCACCAGCCCCTGGCATGGGGCCGGCGAGGAGAAGGACCATGTTCGCCAGAACGCAAAGATTGCTGCTTCGGCCCGGCTTCCCGGAGGACGCGCCCGCTCTTGCGGCCGCGATGGGGGATGAGCAGGTCGTGCGCAACCTGGCCCGCGTCCCTTGGCCCTACGGGCTGGCCGACGCACAGGCCTTCCTCACAAAGCCTGCCGACCTGTTCCTTCCGTCGTGCCTGATCACCGAGCGTACGGGCTCCGCACCGCTTCTCGTCGGGGGCTGCGGACTCCACCGGCGCGAATCCGGGACCGTCGAGCTGGGCTATTGGATCGCTCGCCCGCACTGGGGCCGTGGAATTGCGACGGAAGCCGCGCGGGCCATCGTCGACATCGCCCGCGCCCTTCGTTTGCCCGCGCTCGAAGCCGGGCACTTCCTCGACAATCCGGCGTCCGGGCGCGTGCTGGAGAAGCTCGGCTTCAGCCCGACGGGGATAATCGCTCCGCGCTTCTGCCTGGGCCGTGGCGAGGAGCTCCCGGCGCGGCTCTACCGACTCAAGCTGGCTGCGAAGGCGACACGCGCAAAAGCGCCGCTGGAGGATTGTCTCGCGGCCTAGGCCGCGTTGCGGACTTTCTTGCGTGGAGCGGGCGCCGATCGAACCTCGGCGCCCGCTTCATAATGGCGAAGCAGCTCGCGATCGTCCTCATTCCAGGGATGAAAGCCGGGCAGGAAGAACTTCAGCCACGCACCGGCGATCTTGCGGAACATGCCGGGGCGGACCCACAGGTGCCAGAACAGGCTCGACCAGGCCCGCAAGCCGGTAACTCCGTCCTGCCGCATTAGCTCTAGGGCGCCCGCCGTCCGGTCGACGACGAAGTTGCGGGTGATGTAGATCATCACCTTCGCCTTCACCTTCCAGCGCTTCCACCGGCTCCAGTGGCGCGTAGCATGAAGCCAGGTGTCGTAAGCGACGGCCTTGTGTTCGATCTCCTCGACGGCGTGCCAGCGCCACAGCGCCGCGGCCTCCGGATCGGCACCCTCGAGATGGCGCGGATCGCTTAACAGCTCGTGGGCGAGGATCGCGGTGAAATGCTCCAGCCCCATGGTGGCAGCGAGACTCACGATCTTCGGCTTGTCGCGCGTGATCGCGAGCCGCTTCTCGACCTGCGCTTCGAGCTTTCCGAGATCGTAACCCGCGTCCGCTGCGCGGCGGTTGAACGCGTCATGCTCGCGGCTGTGGATCGCTTCCTGGGTGGTGAACGCCTTGATGTCGGAGGCGAGTTGCGGCGGTGCGCCTTCCCGAAAGGCTCTCACGCTCTCGACGAAGAAGGCCTCGCCGGCGGGAAAAGTCGTGGACAGAGCGTTGTAAATTGCAGTGGCCGGGACATTGCCGCCATGCCACAGGCGCTGGATGAGCGCTCCGCGGTCGAAACGGCGGTCGCGCGGAGTGATCGTCAGGTCCGCTGGAGTCGGGAGGATGTTGGCGGTCATGAGCGGAAGGTATAATAACTTACACGTATGTCAATAAGGTCGAAACGCCTTAGCCCGCAGGAAAGCCGATCCGCCGCCGTGGGTGCTGCTCGCAGGCTGCTTCTGGAAAAAGGGCCGCAGGCCGTTACCCTGAAGGCTGTAGCGGGACGAATCGGCCGCACCCACGCCAACCTCATCCATCATTTCGGCTCTGCGGCCGGGCTTCAGGCTGCACTTGCTCAGGACATTGCCGAGCGCGTGACTGGACATATTGCCCAAGCCGTCGAGCGCGCCCGGAGCGGCGAGGCCGACGCCCGCGAACTTGTCGACGGCACGTTCGACGCCTTCGATCGAGAGGGCGCGGGCGCGCTTGCTGCCTGGATGATCCTCTCGGGCGACCGAGAAGCCCTCGATCCGATCCTCGAGTCCGTTCGCGCTCTGGTCGCCCAGCTCAGCGTGGGCCGCGACGAGCGCCATGTTGCCGAGACGACGCTGTGGCTCGTCCTGTCTGCGCTCGGGGATTCGTTGCTCGGCAGCGAAATCGCTAGGGCCCTCTCGCTGCCCCGGGATTCGGCACGCGCAATCGCAGCCGAGAGAATCCGCATCCACTTGAACGGCTGACTCCGTCAAAACGGCAGTTTCTGGCTGGCAAATTCCTGATATACCTAAGGTTAGCGTTTGCGACTTGCAGCGCTCCGGCTCGGGGGGCGAATGTTCAAGGGTGTACTGAAGCATCGCTCCGGCCGCGTGATTGCACTGGCGCGCGCGGTGCTTGCTGCCGTGTTCCTTTTCGCGGTGTGGATCGATCCCACCCATCCGGCGCAAGCCGCGGCGGCCACATATACAGTGTTGAGCGCCTACGTCGCAGCGGCTGTGCTGCTGACGTTGCTGACCTGGGACAATTGGTGGCTCGATGGAAAGCTCGCCGCAGGCGCGCACGTCGTCGACATCGCCGCCTTCACTCTCCTGGTGCTGGCCACCGACGGCTATACGAGTCCCTTCTTCGTCTTCTTCGTCTTTCTCATCCTCTCAGCGGCAATCCGCTGGGGATGGCGCGAAACTGCACTCACTGCTGCCGCGGTCAGCCTCCTCTATTTCGGCGCCAGCCTGCTTACGGGAGATGTCGGCCCGCCGTTTGAGCTTCAACGCTTCATCATTCGAAGCGCCAATCTCGTCATCCTGTCCGGGATCCTGATCTGGTTCGGCGTGAACAAGGGCTTCGCGAGCCTGAAGTTCACCGTCGATTCCTTCCTCCCGACGGCCTCGCCCAGCTCTGCCCCCATGGAGACACTGCTCGAGGGAGCGATGCAGATCACCGGCGCGGAATGCGGCCTGCTGCTTTGGCGGGATGACGGGGGACATTCGTTGGTCGGCATTTCGGCCGATCAGTCCGGGATTCGTGCTCGTCTGCTTCCCAATTCCGCATTGAAGGAAGCCGGCCGGAGCTTCCTTTTCGACATTAGCCACGATCGCTGCTTCGCCCGGGATTCGAATCGCCGAATGCGTTTCTTCAAGGCAGGCGCGGCAATGGACTTGGCCATCGCCAAGCAAATCGGGATTGACTCGGGGCTGGCCGTTCCGATCCACAGCCCGACCGGTCGCGGAATGCTTTATCTCGGCGGCATCAGCGGCCTCTGCACGGACCATGTCGATTTCGGCGATCAACTTTCCGAGGCACTAACTGCCCACCTCCAGCAGGAGGCGCTGGTGTCCGCGGTAGACGAGAATGCGACCGCCCGGGCGCGGCTTTCTCTGGCGCGCGACCTTCACGACAGCATCGTCCAGTTCCTTGCTGGAGCGACTTTCCGGATCGAGGCGATCCGCCGTGCGATACGTTCCGGCGATCAGCCGGATCGGGAGCTTTCCGAGCTTAAAGATATGATGCTCGAAGAGCAGCAGGAGCTGAGGTCGGCAATCGGGGCCCTTCGGGCGAGCAAGATTTCGCTCCCAATGCTGGCTCGCGACATTCAGATCCTGTGCGAGCGCCTCGGCCGGCAGTGGGACATACAATGTTCCTTTTCGTCTGAAGTCCCGGATCAATCGGTGTCCATGCGCATTCACCTGGATACCCACCAGCTGATCCGCGAAGCTGTCGCCAACGCCGTTCGCCACGCGCACGCCAAGACCGTGAACGTTGAGATGACGGCGGAAGGAGCGCTGCTCCGCCTCGACATAGGCAACGACGGGAGCGGCGGTGAGCGATTGAAAAAGGGCAGCCCCTGGTCGCTTCGTGAGCGGGTCGACGAGGCCAATGGCACGTTGATGCTCGCCAGCCGCAAGACGGGGACCAACGTATCCATCACACTTCCACTCAAGCCGGAGACACGGCCGTGACCAGAATCATTCTCGCCGACGACCACCCGATGATCCAGGCCGCCGTCGAAGCGATGCTCCGCGGCAGCGACTATCAGCTTGCCGCTAAGGCAAGTACCGGCGCGGAAGCTCTCCAGGCCATTCAGGAGACGGAAGCCGACATCATAGTGCTCGACGTTCAGATGCCGGACGGGACCGGGCTCGATGTTCTCCGCAAAATGCGCATGAGCGCGGACGACCGCCGCGTCGTCCTCCTGACGGCGTCGATCGACGAGGCCGGATTCTCCGAGGCCCTGAAGCTCAAAGTGGACGGCGTGCTTCTCAAAACATCGGACCCGGCCCTGCTTCTCGACTGTCTGGATTCGGTGAAGGCCGGCGACGAATGGATTGACCCGCACCTCAATGCAGAAGCCGCGCGCGCCGAAACCCCCCGCGACAAGTCGATCCTGTCCCCTCGCGAAACCGAATTGGTGCAGCTCGTCCGCCAGGGCATGAGGAACCGCGACATCGCCGAATCGCTGGGCATAACCGAAGGCACGGTGAAGGTTTATCTGCACAGCGTGTTCGAGAAGACGGGAGTCGCCAATCGCACCGAGCTCGCAATTCGCGCGGCGGAGTGGGTGGGAGATTGAAGGCGCAGGTGCGTCTGAATCCCGCCGCGGGACAGGTTTTCTTCCTATCCTTTGATAGCCTTACCGGGCGATAACTACTTCGATTAATCCCCTGCCGGTAAACGCAAAGTTGCTCGCGAGTCGCGATTCGTCGCCCGGCGGGCGTTTGATAAACCGGGGCAAGGGAATCCTCATGAAAAAGACCTTTTTGGCTGCTGCTGCGGCCACCGCGCTCATTTCGACTGTGGCTTCGGCCGCAGTGATCTTCGACAGCAATACGGGCACGGGCTTCGTCGGCAAGGGCGATATCCAGGTTCTGTACGGCTGGAACAACCAGAAGCTCCAGCAGAATGCCGCCGGCGTCAGCTTCTATTATGACGCGACCGACACTTACGACGTGGAGTGCTACTGGGAGACCACCACGGGCGGGCCGCACCCGAACACGATCGTCCACGACATCACTGTTCCGCGGCACACGAACGTATCGTCATCGATTGCCTACGAATCTCGGAAGAATTCCAATGGCCTGAACGGGCCAGTCACGGGCTTCTACCTCAATGGCTTTGGATCGACGACCAGCCAGGGGACCGTTCCGGTCGTCGGGGGCAGCTGCCCGGGCGCGAGCGATGTTGCGACAATCATCGCGGTGACGCTGACTAGTTCGAACGGCGGACTTTCCGTGAGCTTCGGCGGCACGAGCTATCCGCTTCCGAACACGCCGACCATCTAACCGGGCCCGCGGCCCAGAACCGCGAGTGCGGCCCTTGGCGGCGGGCGCAAGCCCCAACCGCCGAGGGCCGTTTCGCGTAAGGGCCATATCCCATCGCCTTTCTGGGGGGCGCTCTCAATGAAACTCAAACGGCCGGGAAGCAGTGGACTGGCGGCATCCCGCCCGCTTCGCCTCATGCTCTTGGCCTCCACAAGCTCGCTCCTGGCCGTGGCCGGCGCGGCTCCTGTCCATGCCGACAGCTCGACATCGAAGGCGGATGCAGCCGAGGCACAGGCGCCGACGAGCACGCAACAGGGCCAGGATATCGTCGTTACCGGCAACGCGCTGTTCCACGACGTTCGGCCCGAGCGGTTGCTCGATCAACAGGCGGTTGCAAGCTACGGCCTCAGCACGGTCGACGAGCTCGTGGAAGAGCTGGAAGCGGAAGTCGGCAGCGACGAGGAGCCTGTTTTCGTCGTCAATGGCGAACGCGTGTACGACCTCGACGATATCGGCGCTTATCCCGTCGAAGTCATAAAGCAGCTTCAGGTGCTTCCGCGGGGATCGGCCGTCCGGGTCGGCGGATCGCCGACTCAGCGAGTTTTCAATCTCACGCTCAACAACAAGGCACGGTCCGCGACCGTCACCCTCGCCCCCCGAATCTCCACGGAAGGCGACTGGCACTCGGTGCGAGGCGAATTGCTGCTGACGAGCCTCGATGGACGGCGACGCGGCAATATCGCGCTTCGCGTCCGCGACGAACATGCGCTGCTGGAAAGCCAGCGTGGAATCATTCAGCCGACCGGCGACATTCCCTATGCAGCTGGCGGCAACGTCATCGCCTATCCCGACCTTTCCGGAGAGATAGACCCGATCCTTACGGACGCCGCGGGCGAGGTGGTGACCGTCGCGCCGATCCCGCCGGGCGCCTCCCCGACCATCGAAGATTTTGCTGCCGGCGCGAACGATCCCAACGTCACCGATACCGGCCCTTTCCGCACGCTTCGGCCCGCGGTTCGAAACTATGACTTCAACGCGACCTACACGGCGCCACTCGCTTCCTGGCTGACCTCGACAACGACTCTCCGGCTCGGACGATCGGAAAACCGGTCGCGGCTGGGACTCCCGTCGGGGCTGTTCGTTCTCGACGCCGATCACCCGGCTTCGCCGTTCTCGCAATCTGTCGCGCTTGCGATCCTCGGCGCAGAACCCCTGCGCAGCCGTTACCGCCGCGATTCCGGCGAGGGTAACATGACGCTCACGGCGAAGCTCGGCGGCAACTGGACGCTCGCGTTCAACGGGAGGCATACCGAAAGCACCGACCGCACGCGGACCGAGCGATCGACCAGCTTCAACGAGCCGATAGACGATTCCGTCAATCCCTTCGCGACCGACCTTGCGGGACTCATCGAGCTTTCGACCGACCGAGCGCGATCGCATTATCGCACGACGACTGGCCAGCTGACGCTCAACGGATCGCCCTTCCATCTTCCAGCGGGCGACGCCTCAGCCACGCTGGAGGGTCGCCTTGGATGGCAGGATGTTCATTCCGAAAGCCGCTTTGCCGCCCAGCCGACGAATATTCATCGTTCCGAGCAAGCGATCCGGGCATCGCTCGACGTTCCGATAGCAAGCCGCCGCAACGGCTTCCTTCCCCAGATTGGCGAGCTCAGCGCCAGTGCCGAATATGCCCGAATCCATTTTTCGGACGCCGGCGATTCCTATCGCAGCGCGCTTGGACTCACATGGGAACCCGCGGACTTCATCCGGCTTCGCGCGGCCGCGGAAAAAGCAAAGGATCCGGCGCCGATCGAGCTGCTTGGAGCGCCGACGATCGTGACGCCCTTGGTGCGCTTGTTCGATCCGCTTACCGGCGAAACCGTCGACGTCACCACGGTCTCCGGCGGCAATCCGGACCTCGGTGCGCAATCGACCACGACGAAAACCATTTCCGCGATCCTGCGGCTCGTCCCGTCAATCGGGCTGCAGTTGAACGGCGAATATACAGACCTTGAGGTGAGGAGCTTTGTCTCGGGCCTCCCTGCGACCAGCCAGCAGATCATGCTCGCTTTTCCTGAGAGGTTCGTCCGCGACGCTGACGGGACGCTGACGCTGGTCGACGTCAGGCCGGTGAACTTTGCAAATCACCGGCAGGAACGGATTCATTGGGGCTTGAGCCTGAACGCTCCTCTGGGTCGTGGACCGAGGAGCGCGCCTTCTTCCGCTGCCGATGGCGAGGAATCGACGGAACAGGCGGCCACTGCCGCTGCAATCGCGGAAGTGAAGCACCCGCGTCCGCGACTGCAGCTGACGGTCAATCACACGATCCTTCTGAACGACAAGATTCTCATCCGGCCCGGACTGGAGCCCGTGGACCTTCTTGGCGGCGGCGCGGTGGGCATCGCCGGCGGCCGCGTCAGGCACCAGCTCGACGCTACGTTGGCGGTCACTTCGGGCGGTACTGGGATAAGGCTAGGTGCCCTTTGGAGAGGGGCCAGCAGGCTCGACACTATCATCGATGGAGCGAATGAAGAGCTCCGCTTCTCACCGCTTCTCACCCTTAACCTGCGGGCCTTCGCAGACGCGAAGCGCCTTTTCCCGCGATCCGGCTTCGCCTCCGGAATGCGTTTGTCGCTCAATGCGATCAACATCACCAATGACCGCCAGAAAGTGCGGGATTCCTTCGGCAATACGCCGCTGCAATACCAGCCGGCCTATCGCGATCCGCTCGGACGGACGATCGAGTTCGAAATCCGCAAGGTATTTTAGAGCGCGAGAACGCGGTTAACGATTGTTGAATTTCGCCGACTGCTGTAGCTCTTGGGACAACCGGGAGGATCGGGCGCGAGTCGCGATCCGTAGGTTGGCTTTTCACGCCTGGATTTCGGTCCACGCGTGGACTCCCTCGCTGGCGTCCCGGCGCCGGCGAGGGCAGTCTCTCCCGCAGTCGAGCCTGATCGACGTCACGAATTCACTTCGTGACGGCTGGCTATTGCCAAAGTGGCGCTCGGCGCTGCTCCAGCCTACATCCGCGCGATGCATTTTCTCGACCAAGCGAAAATTTACGTAAAGTCCGGCGCGGGCGGCCCGGGCGCGGTCAGCTTTCGCCGCGAGAAGTTCATCGAATTCGGCGGACCCGACGGCGGCGATGGCGGCAAGGGCGGCGATGTCGTGTTTGAGGCGGTGCCGGGCCTGAACACGCTCATCGACTTTCGCTACACCCAGCATTTCCGCGCCCCTCGCGGCAAGGGCGGATCGGGGTCCAACCGGACCGGCGCCGGCGGCAAGGATCTCATCATCCAGGTGCCGGTGGGCACGCAGGTCCTGGCTGACGATGACGAGCGCACCCTGATCGCCGATCTTACTCGTGCGGGCGAGCGCGTGGTGCTGCTCGCCGGTGGTCAGGGCGGACGAGGCAATGCGAGCTACAAGACGTCCACCAACCGCGCCCCCCGTCAGCACCAGACGGGCGAAGCGGGTGAGGAGATGTGGGTCTGGCTTCGTCTTAAGCTCCTTGCGGACGTCGGCCTCGTCGGCCTTCCCAACTCGGGCAAGTCGACTTTCCTCAATTCCGTGACGAACGCGTCGGCCAAGGTTGGCGACTATCCGTTCACCACTCTCCGTCCCCAGCTCGGAGTGGTGCGCCACAAGGGCCGGGAGTTCGTCCTTGCCGACATCCCGGGCCTGATCGAGGGCGCCGCCGAAGGGGCGGGCATCGGCGACCGCTTCCTCGGGCATGTCGAGCGCACCCGAGTTCTTCTCCATCTCGTGGACGCCGCGGGCGAAAAGCCGGCTGCCGCCTGGAAGACCGTTCGAGAAGAGATGGCAGTCTATGGCGCAGGCCTGATGGACAAGGCCGAGATCGTGGCGCTCAGCCGATGCGACCTCGTCGATCAAGAGCAAGTGACGAAAGCCAGGGCCGCCTTGGTCAAAGCCGGCGCGCGCGATCCTTTCGTCATTTCGGCGGCCGCGGGAGAAGGGCTCGATGCCCTGCTGGACGCAATCATCGAGCGGCTGGGACCGGAGGCGGAGACGACCGACTTCGAGGACGGGCCGGACCGCGCCTGGTCGCCTCTGTGACGATCGCGGTCACGGGCGGCACCGGTTTCGTCGGCTCCCGCTTCCTGGACGTTGCAGTGCAGGCGGGCCAACAGGTCCGCGCCCTGACCCGCAAGCCGCAACCGGCGCGGGACTGTGTCGAATGGGTCGAAGGTTCGCTGGAAGATCCGGATTCGCTGCGGCGGCTTGTCACCGGCGCAACTGCTATCGTCCACGTCGCGGGCGTGATCAACGCCCGGGACAGGCAGGGGTTCGAGCGCGGAAACATTGAGGGCACGCTGGCTATGCTCGCTGCCTCCACGGCAGCAGGGATCACTCGCTTCATCCACGTGTCGTCCCTCGCGGCGCGCGAGCCCAAGCTGTCGCTCTATGGCGCGTCGAAGGCCCGCTCGGAGGAACTGGTCCAGGGATCCGGCCTAGACTGGACGATCGTCCGACCGCCGGCGGTCTACGGTCCCGGCGACCGCGAAACCCTCGAGCTCTTCAAGATGGCGAAGCTGAGGCTCATGTTCCTGCCGCCGGGCGGGCGGCTGTCGCTAATCCATGTCGACGACCTTGCCCGCCTCCTCCTCGCGCTCGTCAACGGCGACGAGGGGCGCCAGATCATCGAGCCCGACGACGGCAGGCCTGAGGGCTGGTCGCACAAGGAGTTCGCAAAGGCGATCGGCGACGCCGTCGGCCGCCGCAACCTGTCGCTGTCGATGCCTCGCGCGATGCTTCGGTTCGGTGCAGCGATGGACCAGCTCCTGCGGCGTGAGCGCGCGAAGCTCTCTGCCGACCGCGCCGCTTATTTCAGCCACGATGATTGGGTGGTCGACGCCGCCCGCCGCCCATTGCCCGCCCTCTGGCGGCCGCAGGTCGATACGGAAGAAGGGTTAGCCCGTACCGCTCTATGGTATCGCGGCGAAGGGTGGCTCTGACGCCGCCAAGCCGCCGCATTCGCGCCCCATTGCATTGCGAAAGCGCTGCCTCGCGAATAGGGGCCTTGGCATGGACGAGAGCGACGAAATCTACACCCGCGTGAAGGAGCAGGTGGACGCCTTCAACAAGAAGGGCGTGCCCGTTACTCCCGATACGCGCTTCCAGCAGGATCTGGAGTGGGACAGCCTCACCGTGCTCGACTTCGTTGCGAGCGTCGAGGACGAGTTCGACATCATGATCACGATGAACATGCAGGCCGAGATCGAGACCGTCGGCCAGCTCGCTCAGGCCGTTCGCGACCTGATCGAGAAATAGGCGGTTCCTTGACCGACCTGTTCTCCAAGTTCGACCCGCTCATCCAGCAGCGCGAGACGCTTCTGGCGACCGGCCTCACCGACCCGTTCAATCTGGTCATGGAGAAGGTCGAAAGCCCGACCGTCGCTATCTGCAACGGCAAGCGGACAATCCTGCTCGGCACCTACAATTATATGGGGATGACCTTCGACCCCGACGTGGTTGCGGCAGGGAAGAAGGCGCTGGACGAGTTCGGGTCGGGCACGACCGGAAGCCGCGTTCTCAACGGCACCTATGTCGGTCACCGCGCGGTCGAGGACGCGCTTCGCGAGTTCTACGCGATGGACCATGCGATGGTCTTTTCGACCGGATACCAGGCCAATCTCGGCATCATTTCGACCATCGCCGGCAAGGACGACTATATCGTCCTAGATATCGACAGCCACGCGTCCATCTATGACGGCTGCGCGCTCGGCAATGCCCAGATCGTGCCCTTCCGCCACAACGACATTGAAGCGCTGGAAAAGCGGCTAAAGCGCATTCCGGAAGGGGCCGGAAAGCTGGTCGTTCTCGAAGGCGTCTATTCGATGCTCGGCGACATCGCTCCTTTGAAGGAAATGGTCGCCGTGTCCAAAGCGAACGGCGCTATGGTCCTGGTCGACGAGGCTCATTCCATGGGCTTCATCGGCGAGAACGGCCGAGGCGTCGCCGAGGCGCAGGGCATTATCGACGATGTCGACTTCATCATCGGCACCTTCTCGAAGTCGGTCGGCACGGTGGGCGGCTTCTGCGTCTCCAACCACCCGAAGTTCGAGATCCTTCGGCTCGTCTGCCGCCCCTACGTCTTCACCGCCTCGCTGCCCCCCTCAGTGGTAGCGACCGCGGCCACGTCCATCCGCAAGTTGATGGACGGCGCCGACAAGCGCGCGCACCTGTGGGAAAATTCGAAGCGCTTGCACGCGGGCCTTCGCCAGCTCGGGTTCACGCTCGGAACCGACGAACCCCAGTCTGCAATCATCGCGGTCATCATGCCGGACCTCGAGACCGGCGCGGCCATGTGGGAGGCGCTTCTCAAGGAGGGCCTCTACGTGAACCTGGCTCGCCCGCCGGCGACGCCGGCAGGCAAGACGCTGCTTCGCTGCTCCCTCTGCGCCGAGCATACGACCGACCAGGTTGGCGAGATTCTTGCGATGTTCGGAGCCGCCGGGCGGGCGACCGGCTGCATTTGAGCCCCGCCCTAGCCTTCCGTCGAGTAGAAGACGGTACTACACTGACATCATGACATCAGCCGGGGACGCGATCCGTTTCGACTGGAGACGCGGGGGAGCTGCTGCAGGCGCGCTGGTCGCTGTCCTGCTATTGCTGGGCCTCGTTTTCCTCGTCGCATGGTCGAACGGCGAGCGCGACAAGGCGCTCGAACTGGAGCGCCACGCATACGACGTCACTCTGCTTACGCGGTCGATCGACGCCAGCGTGTCGCGGGCAGAAACCGGCCTCGGCCAGTTCGCACTCGACGAAGACGTCAAAACGGGAAACATCTATTACAGCTACTGGCAGCTTGCCGGACGGCAGATCCAGCAGCTGAAGTCGTCGGCAAGCGCGAATGCCGAGCAGCAGCAGCGGCTGAAAGATCTCCAGGACATATACAGCCAGCTCGGCGGCAAATTCGACAATGTCGCCCGCGTCGTAACCGCGCGGAAGGGCGATCTCGGAGTCAGCTACTACTACAGGGCGATGAAGGACCCGCTTCAGGCGACAATCCACGTCAAGCTCAGGGATATTGCCCAGAACGAGAGCGAGCTGCTTCTCGAACGAATGCAGCAGACGAGGATCTTCACCGCCCGGGCCGACCGCCTGACCGATTATCTTTCCTGGCTCGGAGTGCTCGTCGGGATAGGCGCAATCTTCCTCGGCGCGGTGGCCGTGCAGGCGATTCGGCAATTCTCTACCGCGCGCCGCGAAGCCGAAAGTGAGTCCGAGCGGGCCGAAGCGCTGGAGATGGCTGTTCGCGACCGCACGCATGAGCTGTGGGAGGCCAACCAGGCGCTCAAGGCCGAAGCAGCCGACCGCGAGGCTGCCGAAGCGCAGCTCCGCCAGGTCCAGAAGATGGAGGCAGTTGGCCAGCTGACCGGCGGAATCGCGCACGATTTTAACAATATGCTGGCAGTCGTCGTCGGAGGTGTCGACCTTGCGCGCCGCCGCCTGAATGGCCCCCGCCGCGAAGTGCTGGCTCATCTCAACAATGCGATGGAAGGCGCAACGCGCGCTGCGGCGCTCACCCGCCGCCTGCTTTCCTTCGCGAGGTCCGAGCCGCTTTTGCCCGAGCGAGTCGAGCCGAAGCATCTCGTCGCGGGTATGTCCGACCTTCTGGACCGCACGCTTGGCGAACAAATCCGGATTAAGGTCGACCTCGCGGGAGCGACCTGGCCGGTTTATGTCGACCCTCACCAGCTCGAGAATGCGATCGTCAACCTGGCGGTCAACGCGCGCGACGCAATGAACGGCTCCGGGCGCCTGAAGATCAGCACCGAAAACGTTAAGGTTTCGGCAAACCAAGTCGGCGACATTCGGGCTGGCGAGTATGTCCGCATATCGGTGAGCGACACCGGCTGCGGGATGCCGCCCGAAGTGAAGGAACGCGCATTTGAACCGTTCTTCACGACCAAGCCGGTCGGCAAGGGCACGGGCCTCGGGCTCAGCCAGATTTTCGGTTTCGCCCACCAATCGGGTGGCGAAGTCGGAATCGAAAGCCACGTCGGCAAGGGCACAACCGTGTCCATCTATCTCCCACGCAGCTCCGCCGAGCCGCCGGTGCGGCTGCATGCGCCGCAGCCGCGCATGAGCGAGGAGCAGCGAGTGCCCGGCGCGCGGATCCTCGTGGTCGAAGACGATCCGCGGGTTCGTACCTCGACCGTCGAGGCCTTGCAGGACCTCGATTACGAGCCGGCCGCCTGCGCAAGCGGCGAGGAAGCCATCAAGCTCTTCGACGCCCAGACGTTCGACCTTGTCATCAGCGACGTGATCATGCCCGAAATCACGGGACCGGAGCTGATCAAGATCCTGAAGGAGAAGCGCCAGGACTTCGCGGTGCTCTTCGTCACCGGCTATGTGGGCGAGAGCGAGGGCGACCATTTCGTTGGCCACGAGCTTCTGCGGAAGCCCTTTACCGTCGCGGCACTTGCGGCGGCCGTTGCCACCGCGCTTCAGTCTAGCGAATTGCCCCGGACTTCAGGAGCCGCGGCAGCAAGGTAAGCCCGGCGAGCAGGGGGTGCCGACGCTGCCAAGGCTTCAGCTTGATCTCGGTGCCCGCATGGCGGTTGATCTTCCATGCGATGTAATCCGCGCCGCCGGCGAAGGTGGCGCTGGCTTTCACCAGGCGAAGGACGGAGAGCGCCTTCCCTTCAGTTCTCCGCCAGGTCCAGCCCGCCTGACGTGGAAGCTTGCGGGGGATTGCCGCGATCGTGGAGTCGCTGAACCGCTCGTAACGGGCGCGATCCACATCCACGACGGACATTTCCCGGCCCTTGCGCTCGGCGCGAAGCTCGGCGGAATAAGTGAGTGCGAAAGCGCGGCGCCACCAATCGAGCGGAGCTTCGCCGGGGTGCTGCCCAGCGGCGGCAAGCAATGCCGGCGCGGCGCGGGAGACAGCCTTTACGGCTCGCTCGCGTGCGGTCTTGTCGGCTGCCCAAACCAGGCGCGATGGCTGGGCAAACCGGGCCCACACCGACACGCTGCTCGTTTCGGGTCCGTTGAGCCGATGGAAGTCCGCTTCACTGAGAACCGCATATTTGGCGGCGAGCCCATCATGCTCAAAATAGAAGACGTTGGGCGGAATCTGCCGGTTCGCGACTGCCAGCCACTTCTTGTCATAGGCTTCACGATAGTCGGACACGATCAGGTAGAAATCGAGCATCAGCCCGTCGAGCTGCTTCTGCCTCAGGCACGAGCCATAGAAGAGAACCGCACGCGACGCCTTGCCGTGCTTGGCCGCGATCGCCTTAGCCATCGCCGTAACGCGCGGGTCGACGGGCGCGCTCAACTCCTCGGCGACGAGATCGCGCAATTTACTCATCGGCTGTCCTTGCGAGCAGCAGCGCTCCGGCGCAAGCTGCGGCTCGTCGCGAAGCTCTCGCCCTAGCGCTTGCGTGCCGGGACGAGCGGACGGTCCCCAGGGTCGGCTTCAGCGCGCACCACCGGCACATAGACGACGGCATCGAATGAGTCGGTCAGCCGATACGGCCGATAGGAAGCCGACACCGCGCTGTCGGGAGCGTAGATGCCGCCGACCCAGCGCATCTTGTGCAGATCGGCGAGCCACGCCGGGCGGTCCGGTTTCTGGCCGCACGTCCAGGCGGCGACATGCATTCCGCTTCGTACCTGCGCGAGAACGGATTCGATGCTTTCCTCGTCGGATGTCGAAACCGCATGCGAGCGAAGTCGGTCGGTTGGATCGTTCGGAAGCTGGGCGAGAAAGCCTCCGCTGCCGAAGCTGGTCGCCAAGGCTCGATAGCCGCAACCGAGCGAGCCGCGCAGCAGTGCGCCCACTGTCTCGGATCCCGAGGCGGAAACATGGGCATTGTGTCCCCAATAGATCGCCTTCGAATCCGGACCGATGGCGTTCAGGACGCTTAGCGCCATGTACCAGTCGCGCGATTTCGAGAGCGTGCCGCCGCTGTTGAAATCAGCAAAGGCTGCAAGTTGGCCAACCATGTCGAGAGCCAGGCCATAATCCGAGTCGCCAAGCCGCTTTCGCAATATCGGCGCATCGACCACGATGCGCGCAAGCATGGACTGAACGAAGTCACGCGTCGCCGATGCGACGCTGGAATCCCCGAAAACCTGCGTTTGCTCGTCCGCGGCGGCGAGCTCGGCCTGATGCGATTGCCACGCCTTGGCGACGTCCTCCCCATAGGCATGCCCGATCAGCGGCGGCAGCTGCTGCTTCCAATAGGGGTTGTCCTGTGGATCGGTTCCGATGAGCCGGACGCGGTCGTTTGGATGGCTCAGGTTCCACGATCTCGCCCACTCGAGCAGCTGGTTTCGCGCACGGCGGCCGATCCAACCCCATTCGGTGGGAAGTGCCGGCCTTGCCGTGGACCCGGCCACATACGGTTCAAGCGCCCGCCAACGGGCGACGCTGTCTTCGAGCGCGATCAACCGGAAGCCATGCCGTTCAACGAGCCGCTTCACCAAGGCCAGCCGGACGTCGTTCAGTTCGACGCTTCCGTGCGTGGCTTCCCCAAGCCCGACAACTCGCGCGTCCGCGGCCAGCCGGTCGAGCGGCGGAATCGAGGTTTCTGCTTCGATGGCGGAAATGCGGGGGATCGCCGCGTCGTTCTGCCTCAGCCAATCGGCCGCTGCACGCCGAAGTTCGGTACGCTGCCGGGCAATCTGTGCCGTCTGCGCAACCGACCGCAGGGCCGTAACTCGCACGTCGATGCTGCCTTGCGGCTCGGATGCTGAAAATGGCTGGACATGAATTCGGTAGATTCCGCTCGTCCGGGCGCGGATGCTCACTGGCTCGTCGCCGTTACGGCCGTTGGGACTATCGATTTCGTCCAGCAGGGTCCCGTTGGGCGACCGCATCCTGACGACTACGTCGATGCCATGCTGCGTAATCGCGATATCGGCGGACTCGCCGCGGCGCAGCGCAATCGTGGCCTCCTGCACGCTCGTAGGGCCGAAGTCCCGATGCATGGAGGTGCCGGCATGAAGCTCGAGCGGACCTGCACTGGCTTGCGAAAGGACGCCGGCTGCAACCCCGAGAACAAGCTTCGACATCACGCCCCCCATCTTGCGCGCGACGCGACTGTCCGGTTCCGGCAAACCTCCTGTCCGGAAACGGACATCAGAGGATCGGCCGTAGGCAACGTCGTCTCGCGATGAAAACCACGTTCATGCCTGTGAATAGGCAAGCGCCGTGCCAAACCGGCGGTCAATCCTGTGGGGCGGTTAGGCCGCGAGGCGAACGAACGACAGTGGCTGGGCGGGGTTCAGGCGGATCGGGCTTCCACGGTCGGCGCTGAACGTTTCTCCGTCGAGGATCACGTTGGAGCTTTCGCCCTCGATGGTGATCTCGTCGGCCTCTTCAAAATGAATTCCGCGCATTTCGCGGCCCTTGTAGCCGCCCGTCATGCCCGCGATCAGCGCCCGGAAGACCGAAGAGGGCCGCTCCTCGATAGCGACCATCTTCAGCGGCTTGCGGCCCTCGCCTCCCATCTCGCCCGACAGCAATAGCTTCTCGAGCGTCGTAACGATGAGGAGGGTGAACCGCCCGGTGATCGAATGGGTCGCTCCGGTCGAAACGTGAAGCGGCCTTGCCTTGGGCGGAAGGAAGCTAGCCTTGATCCCGGACAGCAGCCTGAAAAACAGCGCAAGCGCGGTCAGTCCGTGACTGACCGCATTGGGAAGGCCGAGCGGATAAATCTTGTCCCGGCAATAGAGCATCGTGTCGGCGAGCCCCGCGCCGCCAAGGAACATGCCGATGACGGGCCGCTCCGATCCGTCCTTGCGGAGCGCAATCAGCTCGCGCGCGACGACATGCGTGCTGAGGTCGCCCTGGGCCAGCTCAACGAGCCGCATCAGCGCCGCGATCGGATCCCCGTGAACGCCGAGATCGAGGGCGATCAGGTTGGTCTTTCCGCTCGGGATCACCGACATAGGTGGCGGCGACCCGTCGAAATGATTGCCGTTGTGGATCTCGGTCAGCGCGGCCTGCACGGTGCCGTCGCCGCCGTTGATGACGAGCATCTTGGGGCGCACCCGGGCGATCGACGTCAGCGCGTCGCCGATCTGATCGACATGCTCGACCTCGTAATGGAAAATGTCGGGATGGTCGGCGCAATAGGCGCGGATGCGCGACAATTGCGCGAGATTACCGGTCGATTTCGGGTTCGACAGCAGCGCAACGCGCGGACGGCTAGTCACCGCCCGGCACTGGGCGGGCGAAGGCTCCGCGGCGGGCGGAGCTCCTATCGTCTTCTGCTGTGTTTCCGACATGGCTTCGAACCGCTAGACCTCGACAAGACCTGGCCATTTCGGGAAAGGCTTTGGTCCGCTTGCCGGTTTCCATCCGCTTTGCGGCCAAATGATGGTGTAGGAACGACGAAAAATTGAGCCTTCTGCCGCTCATGGACCGCTACCTGGCCCGCTCAATCGCGATTCCGCTTTTCGGGACGCTGGTGCTGGCGGCAATGCTGCTGGTGCTCGACAAGATGCTGCGGCTGTTCGACTTCGTGGTCAACACTGGCGGCCCGGTGAGCGTCGTCTGGCGAATGCTGGCCAACCTCCTTCCCGAATATTTCTCGCTCGGAATCCCGATCGGCCTTCTCCTGGGTATCCTGCTCGCGTTTCGGAAGCTGGCCCTGTCGTCGGAGCTCGATGCGCTGCGCGGGATCGGCGTGGGTTTTGGGCGGCTGCTACGCGTGCCCTACATGTATGCTGGCGTGCTGATGGTGCTGAACGCCATCATCGTCGGCTATTTGCAGCCCTACGCCCACTACAAATATGAGGGGCTTCGCTTCGATCTCCGTTCCGGGGCGCTGGGCGCTTCCATCAGGGTCGGCGAGTTCAACCATATCGGCAAGAAGCTCACCTTGAGGATCGACAAGAGCGAAGAGCGCGGCATGCGGCTCCGCGGAATCTTCGTTTCCGCCGAAGACACCAAGGGCGGGAGCGTGGCTGCAACGGCCGAGGGGGGACGCTTCCTGTCAACCGACGATCCGCGCGTGATCCTGTTTCGGCTGCACAACGGCAAGCTGGTCCAGCAGTCCCCGAAGTTCTCGACGCCGCGGACTCTCACCTTCAACAGCTACGACCTTCCTATCGCGGTCCCGGCGATCGATCCGTTCCGCGGGCGCGGCCTCGATTATGACGAGCTCTTCTTCAACGAGCTGTTTCGGCTTGGATACGACGGTGGGGCCAAGAACCGCGAGCAGATGCTCGGAGCGCAGGCCAACTTCAACTACCGGATCGTCGAAATCCTCATGATGACGATGCTTCCGATGCTCGCCATCGCTCTCGCGGTTCCACCGAAGCGAAGCACTTCGGCGCTGGGGATTTTCGTCGGGATCGTGATGGTCGTGGCCTATCACAAGGTGAACCAATATGCGCTGTTCGCCGGAAGCAAGGACCGCATCGACCCCATCCTGGCGATGTGGATTCCGTTCGCACTCCTGGCCGGCCTGATCGGCTGGATGTACCATGTGGTCGCGCACCGCCCCGGCGGCCAGCCGATCGGCGCGCTCGAATGGGCGGCGGCCAAGGCCATCCGCCGCGTGAAGGCGCTGATGCCCAGGGCCCGCACCGCTTGATCAACCTCGAGTTCTTCCCCTCGCGCCAGCTCGCGCTCTACACGGTGCGGCTGTACCTCACGCGAAGCTTCGCGGTGCTGGTCGGCCTTGTGCTCGTACTCATGGCGCTCGATCTGCTGGGGGAATCTGGAAAGATCCTCGCAGTGCCGGGCAACGGCGATGCCCAGCTCTGGCAATATGTCGGCTTGAGGGTGCCCCTGCTCGTCGCTCGATTCCTGCCGTTCTCGGTGCTTCTCGGGACGCTCATCGTTTTCGTCGCGCTGAACCAGAACAGCGAAGTCGTAGCGATGAAGGCGGCCGGCATCTCCGCGCACCAGATGCTCGCCCCGCTGATCGTCGCCAGTATCGGGATTGCAGTCGCGGCCTTCGCCTTCAACGAAACTGTGGTCGTCAATTCCGCGCGCGCCGTGAACGCGTGGACGGATAATGACTACAAGCCGGTCCCACCTGAAAGCGGCATCGTCAGCAACGTCTGGCTGAACCACGACGGCGACCTCGTCAGGGCCAGGCGGGTCGCCGGCACGGGGGCGAGCTTCCACGCCGACGGCCTCACGATTTACGAGCGCAAGGCGGGCGTGCTGGAGCGCATAGTCGATGCGGATCGTGCGTCGCCTTCCGGCAACGCGTGGCGGCTGGAGAATTTGCGCATCTACGATTCCGGAATGAACATGGTCCGCAAGGCACGCGAGGCGACTGGCCTCGAGGGACTCGCGCCCGAAGAGCTGACGCTGGCGAAGGTCGATCCCGATGAAACGGGCTTCTTCGAGCTCATGCGCAAGATCGACCAGATGGAGGCCGCCGGAAAGCCGACGTCGGAAGCCCGCGCCGGCCTGTGGCACAAGATTTCCGGTCCATTATCGATCCTTCTGATGCCGCTTCTTGCCGCAGTCGCCGCCTTCGGCCTGGCCCGATCCGGCCAGGTCCTCCTGCGCGCGTGCATCGGCATGGCGCTAGGCTTCGCTTATTTCGTGGCCGACAACTTTAGCCTCGCGATGGGGAATGTCGGCGCCTACCCGCCGCTCCTAGCCGCCTGGGCGCCGTTTTTCCTCTTCCTGCTCGTCGGCGAGGCCGTGCTCATCCGCTCGGAAGAATGATCGCGCCGCAGCCTGTCCGGGGGACAGGCGAGCACGAACATGTCCGCTTTGGAGCAAGGTGCAAAAGCCGATTAGCCGCTCGCTCGCCAATGCCGGGCGATGCTCCTGCTTTCCGTCCTCGCCTCCGCGGCGCACGTCGAACCACGCCGCGACGCGACGGCGACCGTCCGAATAGAACGGCCATCCATTGTCAGGAGGGACACGTGGAACGCGATTCCGAGGTCACGGCGTCGCGAAGTCACGATCCGCGACGAGCAGGGCCGCGAACTACTCCTTCGGCTAATCGAGAATGAGTAGCGTCTAGGTTCCGCCGTGCCAGCTGCTACGGGCAAGCCGAACGACCAGTCCTGGAAGGCCGCGATGGCTGGACTCGTGATAGATGGAATCCTGCTGCAGCTCGGCACATAGACGACGGTGAGCGGTCCCGAGGGCGTGATAGGGCAGGCCCGGGAGCAGATGGTGCAGCGCGTGATAGCGAAGGCCCACCGGCGCCCAGAAGATCACGAGGGTCGCCGGCGGCGGCACGTTGACGCTGTCGAGATACTGCGCGGTCACGCTCATCGGCTCGCCATCATTTTCCCACAAATGCGCGACGAGGGTCCGGACCTGGTTCAGGAACATGACGCCCGAGGCCACGGCAAGGAAGATCAGGAATGCGCGCAGCGGGATCGCGCCTGTCGCGGTGAGTGCGAGAACCGCAATCGCCCAGATGCTGCAAGCGGTCTCTAGCAGCGTCCAGTCGCGACGGAATTCACCTTCTGGCGCCGGCCGGCGGAAACCGGGATTGATCTGAAGCCCGGAATATTTGGCCACAACCGTCTCGCGCAGCCGCTTCGAAAATAGAGACAGCGGCGAAAGCAGCGCGAACCGGATGAACAGCCCCACCGGCGCGAGCAAAGAAGCAATGAGGAACACGGGCAGTGTCCACGGCTTCATCAGCGCAAGCGGCAAATATTCCGGATCCATCGCGGTCCCGTAATAGCGCTTGGCGTGATGCTGGTTGTGGACGCCCTCGTACATGAAGCTCGGCACGAGCAGCGGGATTCCGATGATGAGGTTCCAGACGAGCCGGAAGCCCGGCACGGCGCGCGGCTTCAAATGCGTAAGTTCGTGGATGAAGCTTCCGGCGCGGTAGAGCGCCAGCACCGCGACCAGGCCGGCAAGCGCCGCCAGTCCGGCCGATGGCAGAGCGATCGCTGCAGCAAGCGCACCATAGCCGAGGGTCGCCGAGCCGAGCAGGTCGGTCCAATAGATGGCCGCGCTCGGGCTGTTGAGGTCGCGCGTCAGGTCGGCCGCAGCTTTCAACATCGCCTTGTCGTCGTTCGCATGCGCGGCGTCGCGCGCCGTCGTCGGCGCGGCAGTGCTGCGCTTCAGGGTTGCCGTGCTGCTCACAAGTCCTTGCCTCTGCATGGAGATAGTGGCCGGACTTTGGCGAAACAATGAACTGGCGCAACTCGAAGGCACTCGCTAGCGCCGCGCCATGGCAAGCAACCTCACCGTTCGCCCGGTCGAAACGAAGGCGGACAAAAAGGCCTTCGTGGATCTCGCCTGGGACGTCTATCGCGACGATCCCGCCTGGGTTCCGCCGCTGAAGGACGAGGTCCACGGCCTCATCACGCCCGGCAAGAACCCCTGGTTCGAGCATGCGAAGGCGAAGCTCTGGCTCGCGGAGCGCGATGGAAAGGTCGTCGGCCGGATCAGCGCCCAGGTCGATGAGCTCGTGCAGGAACATATGGGCAAGGGCATCGGCCAGTGGGGCATGTTCGAAGTGCTCGACGAAGAGGCCGCCGCAGGTCTCATCACCACCGCCGAGAACTGGCTTCGCGAGCAGGGCATGACCAGCGCGCTCGGCCCGATCAGCCTCTCCATCTGGGACGAGCCGGGGCTCGAGATCGAGGGCTTCGAAGAGCCCCCGACGGCGATGATGGGCCACCACCGTCCCGAATATCAGCAATGGATCGAAGCTGCCGGCTACGAAAAGGCCAAGGACCTTCTCACCTACGAGGTGAACATCGCCAACTGGTCCGACCCCAAGATCAACCGCCTGATCGCCGCCGGCGAGCGAAACAAGCGAATCCGCATCCGTATGGTCGACAAGAGCAAGTTCAACGAGGAAGCGCGGATCATCCTCAACCTGTTGAACGACGCCTGGTCGAACAATTGGGGCTACGTCCCGCTGACCGAGAGCGAGATCGCCTACGCGGGCAAGAAGCTCAAGCCGATCATCTACAACGAGCTCGTCCGGGTCGCCGAATATGACGGCGAGCCGGTCGCCTTCATGATCACGCTTCCCGACATCAACGAGCTGATCAAGGATTTGAACGGCGAGCTGTTCCCGTTCAATTGGATGAAGCTCCTGTGGCGTCTCAGGAAGCCCCGCACGCGCCGCGCCCGGGTGCCGCTCATGGGCGTCGCCAAGAAGTTGCACCACACGTTGCTCGCCAGCCAGCTCGCCTTCATGCTGATCGAGTTCACCCGCCGCGATTGCGTTTCGAAATTCGGAATCCAGACGGGCGAGTTCGGCTGGATTCTCGAGGACAACAAGGGAATGCTTTCGATCGCCGAGCTGCCCGGCGCGCGGATCAACCACCGCTATCGAATTTACGAGAAAAGCCTTCGAGTCGACCCGGATTAGTCGCGGGGCGGATTTGCCGCTGCCGGTGAAGGCTGAAGCAGGTCCGGAATCTCGGGAAAGATTTCCTTCTGGCTGACGTCGAATGTCCCTTTCCCGGCGAGCCGCCGGAAAAGAAAATGATATTCGGCCGGAATCTTCCGCGCCTCCTCCATCTCGATGTTGATCCTCGCCTGGCGCCGGAAATTCCTGATGTCGGTGAACCAGTAGCGGGAATAAATGACGAAGAGGACCGGCCTGCTCCGCTCCGACCGGTTCGCAGTGCCACGGTGCTCCGTGCGATAATCCATCAGGTAGCAATCGCCGCGCCGAAGATAGGGCAGCTCTTCTACAGGCTCGCCGACAAGCCGATTTGAACCAGCGAAAATCCGTGTGGTCCCCGTTTCTTCCGTCAGGTCCACGAGCGGGATCGCGACCGTGATCGCATAGGGAGGCAATTCAGTTCGCAGATCGGCAACTTCCGGAAACAGGTCCGGGTGGTCCTCGTGCGGGCGCTGGTCCTGCGCGCCGGGCAAGGCCACGACGCACGTAAAGTTGTCGATGAGGAAATCGTTGCCGAGCAGCTGGCGAAGCATCGCGAGCAGGAGGGGATTGGCATACAGCTTCGGATTAGCGACTGCGCCGGTCAGCCGGATCGGCAGCATCATCCGCTTGTCGCCTACGTTGATATAGGCGCGGTGGCCGCCATGCAGTTCCGTCAGGCTTTCCAGTTGGCGCTCGCACTCCTCATGCACTTCGTCGATCAGCTTGCGGTCGAACAGGCCGCCGACCCGCAACCAGCCTTCCGCGGCGAACCGCTCGGCGAAGCCCGGCTCAACCAAGCTCGACCCACGTCGGCGCATGGTCCGACGCCTTCTCCTGGGCGCGAGCCCATTTGTCGACGCCCGCGCCGCGAAGCCGGTCGGCCGCTTCCGGCGAGCAAAGCAGGTGATCCAGCCGGAAGCCGAGGTCGCGCTGCCAACAGCCGGCGGTATAATCCCAGAAGGTATAGAGCTTGGGCTCATCGGGATGCAGCGAGCGCAATGCGTCGGTCCAGCCGCTGTTGAGCATGCGCCGCCACACGTTGCGCGCTTCCGGCTGCATCACGGCGTCATGCTGCGTCGCTCGAACGGAAAAGACGTCGCGGTCCTCGGGGACCACGTTCCAGTCGCCGGCCAGCACCACCGGCCGCTCTTCGGCCATAAGCTCCGCCGAATGCTCGGCGAGCCGGTCGAACCAGCGGATCTTGTACTCGAACTTCTCCGTTCCGACCGGATTGCCGTTCGGAAGGTAAAGCGAAGCGACCACTACGTCGCCCACCTCCGCCTCTATATAGCGGCTGTGCGTGTCATCCGGATCGCCGGGGAGGCCCATTCGCCGAAGCTTCGGAGCATCGCCACGGGCGAGCACGGCGACCCCGTTAAAGCCCTTCTGCCCGTGCCAGACCGCGCCGTAACCGGCCCCCTCTATATCCGCAATCGGAAGAGACTCGTCCGCGCACTTCAGCTCCTGGAGGCAGGCGACGTCTGGCTTCTCGCGATCGAGCCATTCGAGCAGGCGCGGGAGCCGCGCGCGGATTCCATTCAGGTTGTAGGAAGCGATCTTCACGGGGTCGCCCTAACCGCTCGGCGTTAAACCGAGAAGCTGCTTCCGCAGCCGCAGCCCGACTGGGCATTGGGATTGGTCACTCGAAAGGCAGCGCCGCCGAGGTCCTCGACGAAATCGACCGCCGAGCCGCGCACCAGCTCAAGGCTCGCAGGATCGACGACCAGCTTGACGCCATCCGTCTCCGCGATTGCGTCGTCCGTTTCCGGCGCTGGTGCAAGCTCGAAACTGTAGGTGAAGCCGGCACAGCCGCCGCCGTCTACGGCAAGCCGAAGGATCGCGGGCGCATGCTTCCGCTCGGCGATCGCTGCCACTCGGCGAGCGGCATTCTCGGTCAGGCTGATTTCGGCCTCGGTCACGGTCTTAAGATGGGTTGCCGGCTGGGGAAGGGCAACCTTCTTGGCGATTACTTGCCGCCGGCCGGTCCGCCGAGGGCAACTGCGTCCATCGAGCCGTTGTTGCCGGCCTTCTTCATGGCCATCAAATAATCGGTCGAGCGCATGAACGGGATCGGGTTGACGGGGCTGTTGTCGATCCGGACCTCGTAATGGAGGTGGTTGCCGGTCGAGCGGCCTGTCGAGCCGACATAGCCGACCTGCTGGCCGCGAGTGATGTGCTGGCCTTCGCTGACGATGACCTTCGACATGTGGCCGTAGCGGGTCACGATGCCGCGACCGTGGTCGATCTCAACCAGATTGCCATAGCCGCCGCTGTTCCAGCCGGCGCGAAGGACGGTTCCGTCAGCAGTCGCATAGACGGGCGTCCCATAGGGAGCTGCGAGATCAATTCCGGGGTGCATCGCGGCACCGTGGCGGAACGGGTCCGAGCGGACACCGAAGCCGCTGGTGAATTCCGCGGTCCGAAGCGGCTTCTCCGACGGGATCGCGATTGCGCCGCCCGCCAGCGTGTCCAGCTTCTTCCAGCTGTTGAAAAGCTGCTTGAAGGTCGGGTCGGCGCCGGTCGAATCATAGGGTCCACCGACCGCGCCCTTGCCGCCCGTGGACGGATAGAAGCCGAGCCGCTTCAGCGTTGCGGGATCGACGTCCTGGTCCGCCAGCGCAGCGGCGAGCGCGAGTTGGCGCTCCTCGACCAGCTGCACGCGGCGATCGGTCTCGGCCGCAAGCTGTTTGAGCTGCGCGGCATAAGGCATGATCGCGACCCGATCGGCGGCATGGCCGACGAACAGCTGCGCTGCCGAATAACCGGACCAGCCGACGAGCACGAGCGAAAGGAAGAAGAAGAAGGCCTGGACGGGGGCGGAAATTCGGAAACGGCGAAGGCGCTGTCCATCGTGAATAAAAAATTCGCGATCGCTGAAAATGCTTCGCGAAAGTCCTGCCAACTGCGCCATCTGTCCGCTCCAAAACCACTACGGGCACGCGCGAGCGATCCCGCGCGCTAAGAACCCGTTGATGAAGGAGCTCCCCAGCCCCTACGGCATGTGCGGAATACCCCCCGCTCGTGCCGGAGCCGAAACTCACTCCGGATGGTTAACAAATTCAACTACAAGAGGCCCATCCCGGGACGAGCCGTCTGTCAGGCGCGGTGAGTTGATGCCTAGGGAGGGATACCTAGGGATATTTCCTGACCTCCGTCGATCCGATTCGCGAATCTTTTCCCCGCCGTCGCCCTTGCGCGCGCCGGGCGCATCTCTACACCTGGCTGCGGGCCACGCCGTCCCAACGCGGCGCGAGCTCTCTGCGAGGAGAGTATTTTGACGACGACCAAGCCAGCGCGGGTTCCCGCGCGCCCCAGCTTTTCCTCTGGACCCTGTCCCAAGCCGCCCGGGTGGTCGCTCGAAGCGATCGACACCCGCTCGCTCGGGCGGTCGCACCGCTCGGCGCTCGGCAAGGCGCGGTTGCGGGATGCGATCGAGCGAACCCATGCGCTCCTGGAGCTTCCGGCCGATTACAGGCTCGGCATCGTGCCTGCGTCCGACACGGGCGCGATGGAGATGGCCATCTGGTCGCTCCTGGGGCCGCGACCGGTCACCATGCTGGCCTGGGAGAGCTTCGGCGCGGGCTGGGTGACGGATGTGGCGAAGCAGCTGAAGCTCGACGCCGACATCCGCACGGCCGATTACGGCGAGATCGCGGACCTCTATGGCATCGATCCCGCCAGTGACGTTGTCTTCACCTGGAACGGCACCACCAGCGGAGTCCGCGTCCCCAACGCTGACTGGATCGCGGCCGGCCGCGCCGGCCTTTCCATCTGCGACGCCACGTCCGCCGCCTTCGCCCAGCGCATCGACTGGGCGAAGGTCGATGTCGGTACCTTCAGCTGGCAGAAGGCGCTGGGCGGCGAGGCGGCGCACGGAATGCTGGTCCTCTCCCCGCGCGCGGTCGAGCGGCTCGAAGCCGGGCCGCCGCGCCCGCTTCCCAAGATCTTCCGGCTGACCAAATCCGGCAAGCTGATCGACGGCGTCTTCAAGGGCGAGACGATCAACACCCCGTCCATGCTCGCCGTCGAGGACTGGCTCGCCTGCCTCGACTGGGCGGAAGGCGTCGGCGGACTCGACGCGCTTGTCGCCCGCGCCGACGCCAATGCCGCCGCGCTGGATCGCTGGGTGCAATCGGCCGGCTGGATCGAGCATCTGGCTGCCTTCCCGGAGATCCGCTCGAACACCTCCGTCTGCCTGCAATTCGCCGACCGCTCCGACGAAGAGGTGAACAAGGCGCGGCAGAAGGCGATGGTGAAGCTGCTCGAAAGCGAGGAGGCCGCGTTCGACATCGGCGCCTATCGCGATGCTCCACCTGGCCTTCGGATCTGGTGCGGCGCAACCGTCGAGACCCACGACATCGAAATGCTCGGGCCGTGGCTCGACTGGGCCTGGGAGCAGACGAAATGACCGATGCTGTGCGCGTGCTCATCGCCGACAAGATGGATTCCCGCGCCGCGGCAATCTTTCGCGACCGCGGCATCCACGTCGATGAGAAGCCGGGGCTGACGCCCGACGAGCTTGCCGCGATCATCGGCGACTATGACGGGCTTGCGGTACGAAGCTCGACCAAGGTCAACGCCGCGATCATGGACGCCGCGCTTCCACGCCTGAAGGTGATCGGCCGAGCCGGGATTGGCGTCGACACGATCGACGTCCCCGCCGCTTCGGCGCGCGGAATCGTCGTCATGAACACGCCCTTCGGCAACTCGATCACGACCGCCGAGCACGCGATCGCAATGCTGTTCGCGCTCGCCCGCGAGATCCCGCAGGCCGACCAGTCCACCCAGTCCGGCAAGTGGGAGAAGAACCGCTTCATGGGCGTCGAGCTTGCCGGCAAGACGCTCGGCCTCGTCGGCTGCGGCAACATCGGCTCGATCGTCGCCGACCGCGCGCATGGCCTCAAGATGAAGGTCGTCGCCTACGACCCCTTCCTCTCGCCCGAACGCGCCGTCGAGCTCGGCGTCGACAAGGCGGAGCTGGACGAGCTTCTGCAACGCGCCGACTTCATCACTTTACACACGCCGCTCACCGACCAGACTCGCGGAATCCTCAGCCGCGAGGCGCTTGCAAAGACCAAGCCCGGCGTGCGCATCGTCAATTGCGCGCGCGGCGGGCTGATCGACGAAGCCGCTTTGAAGGATGCGCTCGAAAGCGGGCATGTCGCGGGCGCAGCGCTCGACGTGTTCAGCCAGGAGCCGGCCAAGGAAAATCCGCTGTTCGGCACGCGCGGCCTCATTTGCACGCCTCACCTCGGCGCCTCCACGACCGAGGCGCAGGTCAATGTCGCGATCCAGGTCGCCGAGCAGATGGCGGATTACCTCCTGCTCGGGGGCATCACCAACGCCGTGAACGTCCCGTCGCTGTCAGCGGAAGAAGCACCGCGCCTTCGCCCCTACATGGCGCTCGCCGAAAAGCTCGGCCGCCTCGTCGGCCAGGTTGTCGGCCCGGAAATCCGTTCCATCGACATCGAGGTCGAGGGCGCCGCCGCCGAGCTCAACATCAAGCCGATCAGCGGCGCGGTCCTTGCCGGAGTCATGCGCACCTGGTCGGACACGGTGAACATGGTCAATGCGCCCTATCTCGCGAAGGAGCGCGGGCTTGCCGTGCGCGAGATCAGGAACGAGGCGGAAGGCGATTATCACACGCTCGTCGCGGTCACCGTCGGGACAGACCAGGGCGACAAGCGGGTCGAAGGCACGCTCTTCGGCAATCGCGCGGCCCGGCTCGTGACCATCTTCGACATACCGGTCGAGGCCGAGCTAGCGGGGCAGATGATCTACATCGTCAACACCGACGAGCCGGGCTTCATCGGCGCGCTCGGCACGGCGCTCGGCGAGCACAGGGTCAATATCGCGACCTTCAACCTCGGCCGGCACGATGCGGGCGGGGAAGCCGTCGCGCTGGTCGCGGTCGACGACCCGATCACGCCAGAACTAGCCGCCGAGCTTCGAAACCTCCCCGGCGTCCGCGAAGTGGTTCCGCTGAGTTTTTGACGCCCGCGCCCCTAGCCCCTAGAGCCGCGCGGGCAGCCAAAAACTCAAGGATTCGCACGTGCCAAACGTCACCGTCATCGGCGCCCAGTGGGGCGACGAAGGCAAGGGCAAGATCGTCGACTGGCTCGCGAGCCGCGCCGATATGGTCGTCCGCTTCCAGGGCGGCCACAACGCCGGCCACACGCTTGTCGTCGACGGCACGACCTACAAATTGTCGCTGCTTCCCTCCGGAATCGTCACCGGAACGCCATCCGTCATCGGCAATGGCGTCGTCCTGGATCCCTGGGCGCTGAAGGCCGAGGTCGAGCGGATCCGCGAGCAGGGCGTGAAGGTGACGCCCGACCTGCTGATGGTCGCCGAGACCTGTCCGCTCATCCTGCCGATCCACCGCGACCTAGATGCGCTGCGCGAAGATGCGTCCGGCGCCGGCAAGATCGGAACCACGCGCCGCGGGATCGGTCCGGCCTACGAGGACAAGGTCGGCCGCCGTGCGATCCGCCTGTGCGACCTCGCCCATCTCGATGACCTCGATCCGATGCTCGACCGCCTTTGCGCCCACCACGATGCGCTTCGCGCCGGCTTTAACGAACCGCCCGTCGACCGCAAACGGCTGCGCAAGGACCTCGCCGAGATCGCCGACTTCGTCCTGCCCTTCGCAAGGCCAGTCTGGCGCGACCTCGACAAGGCCAACAAGCGCGGCAAGCGCATCCTCTTTGAGGGCGCGCAAGGCGTCCTCCTCGACGTCGACCACGGCACCTATCCGTTCGTCACTTCGTCCAACACGGTCGCCGGCACCATCGCTTCGGGAAGCGGCACCGGACCCGCTGCGGCGGGCTTCGTACTGGGTATCACCAAGGCCTACACCACGCGGGTCGGCTCCGGCCCCTTTCCCACCGAGCTAGACAACGAAATCGGCCGTGAGATCGGCCAGCGTGGACGCGAGTTCGGAACCGTGACCGGCCGCCAGCGCCGTTGCGGCTGGTTCGACGCCGTGCTGGTTCGCCAGGCCGTCGCGGTCGGCGGTATCACCGGGATCGCGCTCACCAAGCTCGACGTGCTCGACACGCTCGAGACGGTGAAGGTGTGCACCGGCTACACGATCGACGGACAGAAGCTCGATTACCTCCCGCCGCATCCCGCCGATCAGGCCCGCGTCGAGCCCGTCTATTCGGAGATCAAGGGTTGGCAGGAGTCGACCCAGGGCGCCCGCAGCTGGGCTGACCTTCCAGCGCGGGCGATCAAATATGTCCGCCGGATAGAGGAGCTGATCCGCTGCCCCGTGGCGCTGGTCTCCACCTCGCCGGAGCGCGAGGACACGATCCTCGTTAGAGATCCGTTCGCGGGCTAACCACGCGCCTTAAATCCGGTAATTCCGAGGGCCGGCACGTCTTCGATTTCGACATGCTCCACCTCGGCCGCGGACGGGCCTTCGTGCATTCGCTGGATCAGTGCCTTCATCGCCGCCTCATCGCCTTCGAGATGGGCTTCGACCGACCCGTCGGGGCAGTTGCGAACCCATCCGCTGACGCCCAGCTCGATCGCCTGTTGCTGCGTCCAGGACCGATAGAAGACGCCCTGCACGCGCCCGGTCACTCGGACACGCCGCGCCGGGCTAGCCATCGACCGACGTGATGGCTTCCCGCGCCCATTCCTCGAGCTGCTTCATCAGCGCGCGATGCGGAAATGGCCCGTAGCTGATCCGCGCGACTCCCGCGTCGGCCCACTCGCGGTTCGGCGGCGCGCCGGGAAAGGCGATGAGGTTGAGCGGCAGCGGCACCTCGCGAACCACGCGCTCGACCTGCTTCGGATCCGACAGGCGCGGGACGAAGAAGCCGCTGGCGCCCGAATCCGCAAAGGCTTTTCCACGCTCGATGACCTGGTCGATCAGCGCATCGTCATAGGTCTGCGTCTTCAGGAACAGGTCGGTTCGCGCATTGATGAAACAATCGCCGCCGACGGCGCCCCGGATTGCCCGCAACCTGGCGCACTGCCGGTCGAGCGGATGAAGCCCCTCGCCGCCGATTACCTGGTCTTCGAAATTGCACCCGACGATGCCGGCCGACTTCAGCCTCGCGGCATTCGCCGCCGCTTCACCGGGATCGGCCGAATAGGCGCCTTCGAAGTCGACGGTGACCGGAAGGTCGACTGCAGCAACCACGCGCCTGGCATTGTCGACAACGAAGTCGAGCGGAACCTGCTGGCCGTCGCCGAAGCCCGACGCGTCGCCGACCGGATGGCTCCCCGTCGCAACGGCCTTGGCGCCGGCGCCGGCCACGGCCTTGGCGCTCCCCGCGTCCCACACGTTGTAGAGGATCACCGGCTTTCCGGGCTGGTGCAGCGAAGCGAAAGTGTCGAACTTCGAAGCCATGGCCGCGCTGGTAAGCAGCGCACGCCGCGACCGCAACCCGCCTAGGGCAGCGGATCGCTCATCGCAGTGCTGAACCCTGGTGACGAAACAGGTTTGGGCGGAGGCAGCGTGACAGTGACCGTTGATCCGCTTTGCTGGCTTTGCTGCTGGCTGCAGCCGGAGAAGATCAGAATCAGGAGAATGAGCCCGCGCCGCATGCGTCGGTTGTGCGCGCCCAAATATTGAAAATCTCCAAACGCGCGGGGCCTTTTCAAACGCCGATGCGTGCGCGCCTTCCCTCGGCGAACGACTGGCCGAGAAGGAACTGGAGGCCCGCGCAGTCACCCGCCGTCCAGCGCACCTGCGCGTCCTGGGTCCCGCGTCCTGGAAGAGTGAGGCTGATCGTCTCGCCGACGACCAATGCCCCTTCCGCGAGCAGCTGGCAGCCGCTGTACGACAGGTTCGTAACGAGCGCGCTCAGCAGCTGCCCGTCTGGCAGCTGAATCGTAGCCCGATGGCTCACGCCCCGGCGAGAGGATTCCCTCGCCTTCCAGTCGATTGTTTCCCGTTCCACAAACGCCTCACTT